>Ga0163144_10009156_pt1 | contig 21306 bp, 19 predicted proteins | sample OliLak19BULKMAT1_FD_123175 | JGI IMG/M metagenome (GOLD analysis project Ga0163144, IMG submission 123175) | Freshwater microbial mat bacterial communities from Lake Vanda, McMurdo Dry Valleys, Antarctica - Oligotrophic Lake LV.19.BULKMAT1 | ecosystem: Environmental > Aquatic > Freshwater >... | reverse complement strand
CGCGGAGAAAGTCCAATCCAATCCCAACTCACGTCGCCCGCTTGGCAAAGGTTGTATGCTACGTACCCTGCTCAGAAGAAGTTGCCCCAAGCGTCAAAGCCTGCAGTTGCTCAATCGCAACTCCCTGAAAACCATTTCTTATAGTAAAACAGCTTTTTCTCCGACCGGCGAAATCCGTCAGCAACCAAAACAAGAAGAATTACAACAATCGAGGCTACATCATGGCTCTGTTTATTTTAGGGTTGGTGCTCTCATGCACTAACCTCTTTGGTTCCACTCAAATCCAGTATCAGTCGTCGTTCGCTAGCGGCGATAAATTCGTCGTCCCGACAGGCTGAAGGCGTGATGTGCAGAAACTTGCTCTTGCCTCGCCTAACGGAAGCATTGCCGTCACGAGTAGTGATCCATCCGCGAGCGTAGCAAGCGCGCATTGCATCCCCAACTGCCGTAATCATAAAGAGACTCCCTGGTTTGGTGCGAAAACTAGTCGAAGGATAGTCAAAAAACCTGCAATTGCCACGCTTGCTGTAGGGGTGCGAACCAAACGGACCAACTTCTTAAAAACTTAGAAAGCGGGTATAATTGGAACCAATCTTTTTTTTACCACACAACGGAGAGACTTCTATGAACAGGGCACTGATGCTGTCCATCGGACTATTAATGTACTGCGCCGCAACATTTGGCGGAACAACGATCAAATTCCAATCTGCATTTTCTAGCGGGGATAGGTTTGTAGTAGCGAACAAGGCTCGGACACAAGTGGATGGAGAATACCAAGGCATTGGATTCAAGAATACTGCTGCGGGGGCCATATCAATTGGAGCCATGCGTCACGCTGCCGCGTTGCCAGCCGAACTTGGAGCAGTGGCAGAGGCCACCGCAGCCTCTGATTCAAACAAAAGAGCACTGGCTGACGTGAAAAGTGGGAATTTTGGCGGGATTGTTCCGGTGGTTACCATGACCTGCTTAGGAGGATATTGTGACGGCGCCGCAATTAACGACCTAGGCACATTACCCAACGATTCATATACAACTTCTGAGGGAACCTACTGCTTTGGCCTTGGAACCTGTACCCCGTCCGGAGTCGATACCTACGATAACACTGGGCTAAACCAAATCATTATGGATGGGGAATACCTCTGCGCAAGGGCCATCTATTACGACCACAGTAATTCGGGCGGACAGATTCGCGTAGACGGTTCCCCGCAGGTTGTTTGCTCTTTCTGCAACTGCCCCTAGCATTAGGATAGCTTAAGGCGAAGTAACCTTTGCATTCGTTTACTGACGCGAGGCGGGCAACCGTCTCGCGTTTTTACTTTTTTTGGGAAGGATGCAAAAAAAGTGGGCCAGCGCGGACTCGAACCGCGGGCCCGCTGATTAAGAGTCAGCTGCTCTACCAACTGAGCTACTAGCCCACACTTTCTTTGAAGAAGCACCTCGTATAACCTCCTGCCCTCGCAAGTGCAAGTTACGTGGAGGCAGCTATGAATTCGTTTACAGATTACCTTTGGTTCGAAACTCCCCAGCGCCAAGCGCTGGTAAACATCACCGACAAACTCGCCGAGATGGTCGACAAGAGCGGCATTCAGGAGGGCATGTGCCTCGTTTCCGCCATGCACATCACGGCCGCGATTTGGGTGAACGACGAGGAAAGCGGTCTAAAAAAAGACCTCTTCAAATGGCTGGAAGAGCTCGCACCCGCAAAGCCGGATTACCTTCACCATCAAACCGGCGAAGACAACGCCGACGCCCATTTAAAACGCACTTTGCTACACCACCAGGCGATTCTCCCCATCACCAAAGGAAAGCTCGACGTAGGACCTTGGGAGCAAGTCTTCTATGCGGAATTCGATGGGCAGCGAAGAAAACGAGTCGTGATCAAAATCCTCGGAGAGTAATACCGGCAAGACTTTCGGGGAAACGCGACTCGATGCGTTGCGCATTGCGTTATGTGCCGCGTTAATTTAAAAAAATCTTCAGACAACTTGTCACACTTCTTGCCCTGGAGCAGTCCGTCATTTGACAAGAAGTAATTGACTTGGCGCAGGGTAGAGAGTGTTTTACCCAAAGTACGCTACAGCACACATGGCCTCTTAGATGGTCCACAACTTGCAATTAACCAGTCCGGAACCTCAGGTGAAGTGTGCGCGATAAATCAAACGACCCCAAAAATCGGGTGCCGGACAGGCTAAAGAATTGGTTACACTCGGCCAAAAGCCGTGGCGCCGATATTTTCCGCAAATCGCGCGTTTCCAAATTTGGCGACCGGATTCCACGTAAGTGGAAAGACATGGACTTTGATCTGCGAAAGCTCCAACTGGGAGACGTCTCGCAGTTCACTAAGTACCTGCATTGGGGCCTCATCGTCCTGGCCATCTTCTTTGTGGCCGAATTTGCCGCCCGCATGACGGGCCTTTGGTTAAAGCCCGGATACGTACCACCTGCACCCGCACCAATGGCGAGCACTAGAAAATCCGTTCCGCAGGGCGAACACGAAGCGATTTTAAGTCGGAACATGTTTAACGTCGAAGGCACCATCCCCGAACCTTTTGATCAGGGCCAATTGGATTGCTTTAGTCAGGCGCGCCTCACCACCCAGCGCATAGTTTTATTGGGAACGATCGTCATGAGCGACGAGAAATACTCCGTTGCTCTCGTGCAAGAAGAGGGAGCAGCCACTAAGGAAGCCGTTCGCCAGGGAGATACTTTTTCCGGACAGAAGTTGCAGGCAATGAAAGTGGAGCGAAAACGCCTCTGTTTTCAGGTAAAAGCCAGCCAGGACTTAGAGTTTATCGAGATCCCTGATGCCGACGGAATGGAAGGCGCCAATCCGTCGCTATCCTCCTTGAATCCCAGCGACGGCATTACTCCCGTCTCTGAGGATAAGTTCATGGTGAACCAGAACTTCCTGGAGAAAAATATTTTGAATCTGAACGAGATTCTTCAAACCGCGAGAGCGGTGCCTTATTTAGAGCCAGGGTCTGGCCAATTTAAAGGGTTCCTCATTCAGTCTATGGACCAGGATTCGCCGTTTTCGAAATTGGGAGTGCGCCAAGGCGATATTTTGACGTCGGTAAACGACATCGTTTTGGACAACGCGGGCAAGGGTCTGGAAGCTTTTCAGAAGCTTCGCAACTCTCCGAAAATTGATTTGGAAGTCATTCGCTCGGGCCAAAGGAAAGCAATTTCCTTTGATATTAAGCCCTGAGTTTAAAGAGGAGCAGATATGAAACTGCTTGGAAGAAAACAAGGACGTTACACCGCATGGTGGATGGCGAGCCTATTAGCGACACTGCCCATCTCGGCAGAGCCGCCCAATCCTTTTGCCGCCGGTCAAAACGGCGCGCCCGGCAAAGAAACCAAGCCGGAATTTTTTGAAGAGGATGAATTTGTCGATCCTGCTGAAGGTGGATTTGATTTAGGCGCTCAACCTGATGTTCCGCCGCCACCGAGCACACCGCCGCCCGCGCGTGCGGAAGCTCCACCGGCACAGGTCACAGCCCCTCCGCCACAGCCGCTGGATAATACTCCTCCCACTTCGCGTCCGGCTCCAACTCCACGCACTCGTTCTGCAGCGAATCCTACAGCTCCCACGAATCCAACAATGCCACCCGCAAAGCCGATTCCTAGAAAATCGCAGCTTGCGGACTATTTGCAATTGGACTCGTCGGTAAAAGGTCTTCAGGTAAAAAACTTCGACCTTCCTGACAAAGAAATTCGCGACGTCGTTACGTTGATCAGTAAATGGACGGGTAAGAATTTTATTATCGACGCCAAGGTTCGTGGAAAAATCACGATCTTAGGACCTAGCCAAGTCACCTTAGAAGAAGCGTATCAAGCGTTTCTCTCGGCTTTAGAAGCAAACGGTTTGACGACGGTGAAAGCAGGAAAGTTCATTCGCATTATTGAAAGCGCTGAAGCTCGCCGCGCGCCAGTAGAAACTTTCGCCGGTGACTACGCGCCAGATACCGACCAATTCATCACTCGCATCTTCCAGTTGAAATACATCAACGCGGACGAAGTGCAGAGAGAGTTCCGGGATCTGACGACGAGACAAGGTAAGCTCTTTGCATATGAGCCCACCAACTCGATCATTATTACGGACACGGGTTCGAATATTCGTCGCATCGAAGAGATCCTAGCGGTTCTGGACGTCAAAGGCTTCGAAACCAAGTTGCACGTGCTGCCAATTAAGCACACGTCTTCCAAAGCTATCGCCGAGATGCTCGACGAAATTTATAGCGATGGTAAGGCCGGCGGTGGATCGGGTGGCAGTGGCCGTCCTCGTAGCTTCCGCAGAACAGAATTGGAACGAACTCGTGGCGGTGGAATAATCTCTAAGATCATTCCGGATGAACAAACCAATAGCTTGGTCGTTCTCGCGAATCAGTCTGGTTTCGTACAGTTAAAGCAGCTAGTCGCAAAACTCGATGTCAAAGCAGCCGACACTGGCCGCATTCATGTTTACTATTGCGAATACGCGAAAGCAGAAGACTTAGCGGCAACCCTTTCCGCATTAGCCGGAGGCGGAGGCGCTGCACCTACAGGCAGGTCGACTTCCAGACGAGCCTCGGTCACTTCGGGCAACACACCTCCGGGTGGAGCGCCTGGAGCAGCTGGAGCAGCTGGCGGCAGAAGCAGTGTATTGGGCGGAGCGTCGGGACCCGTCTCGGCGGATTTAGGCGACGGAGTAAAGATTACTTCTGACTCGTCGACTAACTCGCTTGTAATCACGGCTGCAGCTGGAGACTTCAAAACTCTCAAGCGCGTCATTCGCAAACTCGACATTCCTCGTCTGCAAGTTTTCGTAGAGACGGCGATCCTCGAAGTGAACATGAATAAAACCACTGATTACGGCGTCAACTTGGCAGCCAGCCAAAAGGGACGTTTGTTTGCCGGCGGATTTATAGGTGACCCGAAGAGTTTAACGAGCTTGCTATCGAACGGCGTGCCTTCCACTGGAATATCGATTCCAATCGTCGGTGGTCAGAAATTTAGCAATACGCTTTCGCAAGGCGGCTCTTCCACGACAGTGGAAACCTTTAGCTTCATGGGCCTACTGCGATTGATCACGGCGAATTCGAGCACTTCGGTTCTCTCAACTCCTCAAATTATCGCGCTTGATAATGAGCCTGCCGAGTTCAAGGTGTTGGATGAAACTCCTGTTCAGACTTCATTTGTCACTGGCCTAGGCGGAGCGGGGGGCGGTGCGGGCTTTGCTGCGGGGCAGGGAAACATTGAACGACTTAAGACTGGAATTGAAATCAAACTCACTCCGCACGTGAATGCGGCCAGTAAGCAAATCCGTCTCGAGATCGAACAGAAAATCGACAGCATCAAAAATGCCGGATCGGTACCGGGAAGCTTGCAGGGTGTTCAGATTGCAACCACTTCACGTGAAACCAATACTTCGGTGGTCGTGAAGAACGACGACTTCGTGATGCTCGGTGGTTTGATGTCCGACAAAGTCGATGAGAACGTGACCAAAGTTCCATTGCTTGGCGATATTCCTATCTTAGGTTGGCTGTTCAAAGCCAAAACCTACGAAACGGTTAAAACCAACTTGGTCATTTTGCTGCGTCCTAAAATCATCGGCACCAGCTTAGCGAGTGCTAAACTGATCGATAAATCTCTCGAGAACCGCAAAAACTTCCTAGAGAAGAACATGGGCGAAGAGGAGATTCACAAAGACGGCGTTGGAGCGATCAAAAAAGATCTCGAGCGCCAGTCTAGCGCGGAAGAACCAGATCCTACAGAGCGTTACCGTAACAACGAAGGCGAAGAAGAAGACAGGCCAGAAAAAACAAACGATACGCCTGGAGACAAGTCGTGAGCAATGTCAGCGAGGCAATCAAGAAAGTCTTTCGTCAGGAAAGCAAACTGGGACAGATCCTTTTGTCTCAGACTTCACTGACGGAAACGCAGCTTGTTGAAGCCTTAAAAATCCAGAAAGATAAGGGCGGCAAACTGGGAGAAATCCTGGTGCAGCGCAAGTTCTTGCAGCCGCACGAAATCCTGGTCGCTTTGGGACTCCAGCTTGGAATTCCTACGATCAAAGAAATCGATATCGCCCACATCAATCCGGAATGGGTAGCAGACCTACCCATCGGCTACGCGCGCCAACACGAAGTTCTTCCCGTTGCGATTGATGAACTATACGTCACGGTAGCAATCTCCGATCCGTTCAACTTGCAGTGTATCGACGATTTACGAGTAATTTTTCAAAAGGACATCAAAGCCGTTCTTTGCGAAAGCAAAATCATTCTCGATTCCATTAACCGCGTTTATGAGCGGGTGAAGCAAAACTTCATGTCGGAGATGGAAGAAGAATCGTCGGGTGATCTCAATTACGACTTAGAAGAGCCAGTCGACTTATTAGAGGCATCTGAAAACGATGCTCCTATTATTAAGTTCGTAAACAACGTGCTTTTCCGAGCCATTAAAGACAAAGCTTCTGACATTCACATTGAGCCATACGAACGCGATATGGCTGTTCGCTTCCGTGTCGACGGTGTTCTGATGGATATCGTCCGCACGCCCAAAGCGTTTCACGCCGGCGTTTCTTCTCGTATCAAGTTGATGGGCGAATTAGACATCGCCGAAAAGCGACTGCCACAAGATGGTCGTATTAAAATTAAAATCGCTGGTAAAGACGTCGATATTCGTCTCTCCGCTATCCCTACTGCCCACGGCGAGCGCCTGGTTCTTCGTATTTTGGATAAGAGCAGTGTGCGCCTAGATTTGGAAGACCTGGGATTCGAGCCGCCTGCGATCAAAGAGATCAACAACTACATCAATAAGAAGCACGGCATTTTCCTCGTCACCGGCCCTACCGGTAGCGGTAAAACCACCACACTTTATGCTTCTCTAAGCCGGATCAATTCGGTCGATCGCAATATCATCACCGTCGAAGATCCTATTGAATACGATTTAAAGGGCATTGGACAAATTCAGGCCAACCCCAAAATCGGTCTGACATTCGCCTCCGGCCTGCGAGCCATTCTGCGGCAAGATCCCGACGTCATCATGGTCGGAGAAATCCGGGATAAAGAGACGGCTGAAATTGCAATTCAAGCGTCGCTTACTGGTCACTTAGTTTTCGCAACGATTCATACCAACGACGCTCCGGGCGCTGTCACTCGTCTCATCGACATGGGCGTGGAGCCGTTTCTGGTTTCGTCCTCGTTGCTAGCCGCTATTGCCCAGCGCCTTATCCGAAAAGTTTGCAAACGTTGCGTGGAATACTATGTCCCGCAAGAAATCGAGCTTGAGAATCTCGGACTTGATCCAAAGGCCTTCGCCAACCAAAAAGTCCCCCGCGCTGTAGGCTGCGCCGAATGCGGCGGAACGGGTTACCGTGGTCGAATGGTCGTGTACGAAATCATGCCGATTGACGACGATATCCGTGCACTTATCATGGAAAAAACTGATTCTTCCGTGTTGAAACGCGCTGCCGAGAGCAAAGGGATGGTCAATTTACGCAATTGCGGCATTCAAAAAGTTTTGGACGGAGCAACGACACCCGTTGAACTAGTTTCCGTCACGCAAGAATAAACTATGCCTCTATTTGAATACAAAGGCGTCGGACCGGCAGGGAAACCCGTCAAAGGTTCGATCGAAGCAGATTCTTCCAAGTCCGCACGCATGCGGCTAAAGCAGCGCGGCGTTTTCACTACCGACATTAAAGAAAAAAGCGGCAAGGCCAAAAAAGAAGAGAAAGCTACTTTCAGAATCGGCGGCGGCGTTGCGCTCAAGCACCTCACGCTGATGATGCGCCAGTTAGCCACCCTGATTCGTGCCCGCATTCCACTTGATGAATCTTTAAGCGCGCTCGTTGAACAAACCGACGATGCCCGCCTGAAATCCATTCTTTCTCAGATCCGCGAAAGCGTAAACGAAGGTAAGTCGCTCGCCGAAAGCTGCAAAATGTTCCCGCGTGTGTTCACGCCGATTTACACCGCCATGATTAAGGTGGGCGAAGCCTCCGGTAATCTAGATCTTGTTTTAGGCCGACTAGCAAAGTTCACCGAAGGCCAGTTAGAGCTTCGGAATAAAGTATTCGGCGCCCTCGCTTACCCTGCCTTTATGGCAGTTGCCGGGGTGGGTATTACCATTTTCTTATTCGCCTTTGCTGTTCCAAAAATTACCGAGGTTTTCGCGGGTTCTAAGATGGCCCTGCCGACCCTAACCATGGTGATGATCGCCATTAGCGAATTCATGTCACGCTACTGGCTAACGGTCGTCTTAGTGTTGGCTGGTTCGTATTTCATGTTTCGGTGGTGGATTAGTACCGCGGCAGGAAGAGCCAAATGGGACGCTATTTCGCTGAAGATTCCTGTTTTTGGAAAGATGCGTCGCATGATTGCGGTTTCGCGTTTCGCCAGAACCCTAAGTACCTTGCTCGGAAGCGGCGTTCAGCTTTTAGATGCCATCGACATCGTTAAAGACGTGGTCGAAAACGATGTCATTCGCAAGGCTCTGATTGAGTCCCGGGAGAGTATCCGGGAAGGAAATACGATCGCAGCGCCCTTGAAAGCGAGCGGTCAGTTCCCCCCCATCCTGACCCATATGATCGCCGTCGGGGAAAAAACAGGGGAGATGGAAGAGATGTTAAACGTCGTGGCGGATGCTTACGATAGCCAGGTAGACACGGCAATCCAGTCGATGACAAGACTCCTAGAGCCCCTTATGATTCTCGTCATGGGCGGAATCATAGCTTTAGTGGCATTGTCGATATTCATGCCCATGATGGAGCTGAATAACCTCGGCAGCATGCCTGGCTAGGGAGAGAAACGAAATGGAAACGACACTTAAAAAGATCAGCAAAGCAGGAAAATTAGGTAACAAGGGTTTTACCCTAGTTGAAATCATGATCGTGTTAGCGATCGTGGGATTACTCTTTAGTTTTGTCGGTGTGAACATCATCGGTAAATTCAAGGAGTCGAAAATTTCGGCTGGCAAAATCCAAATCGCTTCTCTTGAGCAAGCACTGCAAAGTTATTACTTAGCCCACAACTTCTATCCTCATACGACGCAGGGGCTGCAGGCATTGGTGGAAAAACCAACCGTTGGAAGAATTCCAAAAACGTATCCAGACGGCGGTCACTTAGGAAAACGGAACCTCCCGAACGATCCGTGGGGAAATGCATATCGCTATGAATGCGAGGATTACCAAAACTACGTCATTTACTCGAACGGCCCCGACGCAGAGCCCGGAACCGAGGACGATATCTCTAGTAACGAGAAAGCTGCCTCGTAAGCGTACATCCCAACGGGGATTCACCTTAGTCGAGATCCTCATAGTCGTTGCCATTATTTCGACGGTATTGGCTGTTGCCATACCGGCGATTGAACGCGTCACGTTCCAGCGAATTAGCTCCACTGCCCGTCGTTTCGTGGGCCTGGTTCGCACTGTGCGCAATGACGCCGTTCTTTTAAATAATATTTATCGCATTGGTTTTGATTTCGAAAAAAACACCTATTGGGTGCAGAGCCAACGGCAACTCAAAACCATTCACGAAGATCCCAAGGACACCGAGTCCATCAAACAGGACTCTTCGAATTTTAACTTTGCAGAAAAATACTCCAAAGCGGCATTGGAAATGCCGGGCGGCACTCGTGTGCTGGGGGTCTATAAAGAGGGCGAGGGTCTCATCCAAAAGGGTGCGGCCGTTATCCATTTTTTCCCCAACGGCTTTAACGAAGCCTCGATTATCTATTTTGCAAAAGATGGCTCCAACCAAGCTGCCTACTCGTTGCGCATTCCCGTGACGGGACGTGCAGAGGTGCTCGCGGGCCTCGTGCAAACGATGGATGAGACTGTAACCAAATGAGAAACAGTGGCTTCACATTTATTGAAGTCCTGATTGCGATGCTGATTTTTACCATGGCGGTTTTGGCTGCCGTGGATATCGCGCGTGGCAGCGTACGTGCGACCAATGACTCTAAAGAAATCACCATAGCCACGTGGTTGGTCCAATCCAAGATGGTGGACTTAGAAACAAAGCTTGAAAATGAAGGCGTAGAAAAAGCCTGCGATGAAAAAATCGACGGTAAATTCGAAGCCCCCTACGAGAGATTCTCGTGGCGAACCCAGTGCTATCCAATTGATTTTCGAATTTCAGAAGCCGCTGCTGCATTGGCAAGCCCCGGCAAAGACAAAGACGGCGAAAACGTCACTACGGAGAACCCGATTTTGAAAATGGTTCTAGATTTGGCGAGCAGCCACATTTCGCAATCGATGCGTGAGCTGCATGTTCAAGTGCTCTGGACTGAAGGTAAGAACCCGCGCGAAGTTTCACTCTCTACTCATTTTGCCCGCTACGATCTCAACCCCTCTATTCCCGGCCTAGGCGGCGGCACTTCGACTGCCCCTGCCAGCGGCACCAACCCGACTCAAACTCCGGGGACTACCAATTGAAAAAGCGAACTTCACAATCTGGCTTTACGCTTATCGAAGTTTTGCTGAGTCTTGCCATTTTTACGGTGATTGGCATTTCCACCGTTCGCCATATTAGCCAGCTGCAATCGACTAAAACCGCCGCTTTCGAAAAAGTAGAATTGTACGACGGCATGCGCTCAGCTCTCTCGCTTATGCGCAACGACATAAGCCAATCGTTTCACGTGTTGCTCGATGACTTGGGCGAGGACAATAAAAAACTCCTGCAGCGCAATCAGCCCGTCCCACACACAGTGTTTGATGGACGCAAAACAGAACTTATTTTTACTTCACTCAGCCACCGCGTTTTCTACGCCGACAGACGCGAGTCAGAACAGAGCGAGATTTCCTATTTCCTTTTCCAAACCCCCGGCGCCAAGTTTCCCAGCCTGATGAAGCGCGAGAGCGGCATCATCGACTCAGATCCCTTCCAGGGCGGAAAAGTGATCAAGATTTTAGACAATGTTGGCTACTTGAAATTTGAGTACTGGGATCAAGAGCAAGTGAAATGGGTCGAAGATTGGACGAGCGAGCAGGGCGGCAAGCTAGATAGGTTTCCGCTAGCGATTCGCATGTCCATCAAAGTGGAAAACCTAAAGGGTGGCGAGCCTTTGGAAGTGACGACGTCGTTCAAACTCTCATTCCCCAACAACAAAGCGAATTTGGTGCAATTCTAAAATGAAACCCAAAGCCACATTGAAACGAGCACGAGAAAAGGGCGCAGCCCTGATCACCGTGCTGGTGGCCTTGATGATCATCACGCTGATGCTCTTTGAGTTTCAGTACCAGTCGATGATTGAGCGCAAACTCGCTTACAACGATTTAAATCAGACGCAAGCCTATTACCTCGCCAAGTCTGGCGTACATATGGCGTTACTGCGACTGACGCTATATGGAAAATTAATGGGCAATGCGCAACTCAAGGCACAGACCAAAGCGATTGGGGATATCGGTCCCTTACTGGAGCAAATCTGGCAGCTGCCTCTCCCTAGTTTCCCGCCGTCAAAAGCCATCGTTGGTGAATTGGCCAAAGCCGATCGGGACGCAGCTGAAAAGGTACTGAAGCAAACGCAAATCGTTGATGGCCAGTACTCCCACTCGATTGTTAGCGAGTCTTCGAAGATCAATCTCAACTCGCTGATTGTTCCCAAACAGAATTTAAATGAACGCCCCAGCTTTCAGAATCCGCCCACGCGGCCAGACCAATTTTCTGCGCAGTTATTATTCAATCTCTTAGAAGGTTTTCTTCGGGAGTCGGACAACCCCTATCAGGAATACCCAAACTTGCGCCCTGAAGAGCAAGTGATGGACGTAATGGATTGGGTCAACCCCGGCGACAACCGCTTTTACGGCGGTGCAAAAGACGTTTTCTACGAGCAGCAAGACCCACCATACAAGGCAAAGCGGAACAAGTTTTACTCGGTGGAAGAACTGCGGATGGTGCGCGGTATCGATGATCACCTCTTCACCAAATTGCGGCCCTACGTCACGGTGTATTCAGAGGGCTCCAAGATCAACCTCAATACCGCCGCCAAAACTCTTTATAAGATCATCTACACCGATTTTACGGAAGATGATTTGGACCGCATCATCAAACGCAGAGATGAAATTGGCGGCTGGCCCAATGAAACCGATTTCGTCAATTTTGTAGAAAAGGACTTAGGCAGATCCGGGTTTAAGACATTGTATAATGACCCTACCAAGTACCCGTTTTCCGTAGGCAGCGAGAGCTTTTTTATCGAGGCAATTGGCAAGATCAGTCGAAGTGCCAGCAGCATTCAACGGGTGATCCGCGTGGCTGTTGCTTTGTCGGGCGGCCAGGGTGGAGCAATAGTACCTGGCGTTACGACTCAGGGCGAGTGTCAGAAGAACGGGAATAACTTCTGGGATAGACGGTATAATCAATGCCGGATGCGACCCCGGACCGAGTCGGATTGCGTTAATACATTGGGTGGTACGTGGATGAAAAATGCGGGCGAAGATCAGTGCAAGCTGAATACGACCACCAATTCAGATCAAGGTGCCCCGTTTTTTGTTCCACCAATAAAGACACAGCAAGGCGGAAAGATCACTCCGACTGCCTTGAGAGTTCTCTACTGGTCAGAGGTATAAGATGCGAATTCTGGGCTTAGAATTTGGAAGTTGGAGTTTAAAGGCCGTCGAAATGGAATCTCGTTTCCGACGCGTCGATATTTTGGAACTCCACGAAATCCGCATGCCGCTCGAGTTCGCGGATCCAGCAGAAGCTTACCGACGGGCCCTTCAGCAGTTAATGAGCCTTTTACCGAGCCATCCGGAACGCGTGGTTACCAGCCTTCCTGCCGCTCAAACCGCATTGCGCTTTTTACAGGTTCCAATCAAACAACGCCGCGCCGTTGAGAAGATGTACCAGTTTGAATTGGAAGACAGCCTACCGTTTAAGTTGGACGATTCGGTTATCGAGCATTCCGTCCACCGGTCGGGCGAGGGCAGTCTAGTTTTTGCGGCGGTTGCTCCAAAACGCCACGTTCAGTCTTTCCTCGAATGGCTTAAGGCCGTAGGTCTTGACCCCGATTGGCTGACCTTCGACGGCATGGGAATGGTCGACATGTATTTCTCGTCGCTTCCCAAAGCAAAAACGGAATGGTCCAAGGACCCCGTTTTGCTATTGGATTTGGGCCATACGAAAACCAATATGGCGATCACCCACGAAGATCGCTTAGAATTTTTCCGCACCCTTTCCTGGGGCGGCGCACACATTACAAAGTCCATCAGCTTAGCCCTCGGCATGAATGTCGAAGAGGCGGAGCAGCGCAAAATTACCTCGCTTGATCTGTCGTATGCACCTGAAGAAGGTTCGGGAGAGCCTGAAGAAGTCTTCTCGGCATCAACCCAGGCCTTGGCGCCGTTGATTACCGATATTGGCCACTCGCTAGTGGCATTTCGAAATCAGCACCGTAAGGAAATTAGCGAAGTCCGAATCTTGGGCGGCACGTCCCTGACTCGCGGAATCCAAGCATTTTTAGAAGAATCACTCGGCTGCCCAGTCACCCGGTTTGAGCCAGAGCATGGTTTAAAAGTGAAGGGCGAATCCGAGCCAAGCCACTTGGGAACTCGCTTTGCGGAGCCAGTAGGTCGGGCTTTCGTTTTCGCCCGCAAATCGGCGCTGTTATTCAATTTCCGCCGTGGCGAACTAGCAAAGGAAACCTCGCTAAACGAAGTTACGGCGTTTTTAAGAAATCCAAGCGTCTTAAAAATTCTAGCTTACGCCGGCGCGCTAGCTGCCATCCTGTTTGTAAATATTTTCCTAAGCAGCTTTGTAACAGACAAAGAAGTAAAACTCGCCAAGATCGAGTTGGATAAAACTTTCCAAGAGACGTTCCGCTCAGTGAATTCCAAGATGCGCGACACTCTAACGTCCAAGCCAGATGCGCTAAAAAAGTATCTGGATCAGAAGAATCTAGAATTGAAGCAAAAGGTGCAAATGCTGTCGAAGGACAAGAGCTCAATTCTCACTGTCTTAGCCTCAGTCAGCACGGTATTTCCAAAAGAAATGCGTGTCGACGTCAACACGGTTCAGATGGATGATCTTCATCTGACGGTGGAAGGCGTTTTGTATCAAGGCGAAATTAGCGTGGTTGAAAGCAACATGAAGCAAATTCCGCGCTTCACCAATGTGGACGTAAAAAAAGAAGGCCAGCGGTTTACGATTCGCGCCAATATTGCGGGTAAATAATTATGAGCAGAGCTGACGCCATCAGAGCCTGGGTAAAAGAAAACGCCCCCATACTCACGCAAGTGTACCAAAACAAATACGTTGGTATGCTCTACGACCGCTTTGCGAGCCTTTCATTTAAGCGCCAAAAACAAGTTATTTTGGGCTCCTTAGCTTTTGTCGTCTCGCTAATTGGTATTTACCTAATCAGCTCGTATTGGTCGCTTTGGTCCAGATCCTCCCGCATTTCGCAGTATCAATCCATGACGTCGCTATTGCGCGAATATCAAAAGCAGCAACGCGAGCAGAGTGCTGAGATGCAGAATCTCGACAAGAATTCGCGCCTCTCCGCAGTCGGTCAATTTAAGGAGTACCTCCTCTCACAAGGCCGGGGTGCTGGCATTTCCCCGCGCATGCTCCAAATCGACGAGAAAGCAGACGCACCGGGCGAGACGAGCGAGATCAAGATCCGCCAGGCTTCAGTCCGAGTGGAAAAAGTGAATTTGCGTCAGCTGAAAATTTTCATTCAGAATTTGGAGAGCGGCGAATACAGCTTGGGAATTTCAAACATGAAGATCGCTAACGACGATAAGCTTCGCGGCTACATGAACGCTGACCTAACTGTCGTGGCGTATCTCTTTTCGGGCGGAGAAGAAGCACCATGAAGCGCCCGTCTATAAGAACGATTCTCATTTGCATTGGTTTATTTAATCTGTTCCTGGTGTGGAGATTTCCTTACCGAAATCTGCGCGGCTACGTATTCGAGCAAATTTACAAAAATTCTGGAATCCGCATCGATTCCCAGGATTTCTACCCTGTGTTTTTTGGCTGGCCGGGTGCCTCGTTTTCCAAAGCTACGGTAACCATTCCCATTGGCCGCCTACAGGTGATTGAGTTTTCCTGCGACGCACTCACAGCGCGCACCGGTATTGGTGGGCTTTTTCCACCAAAGCCTTCCGTATCACTTTATATCGAGAAGCTAGCCAAGGGCGGAGACATCTACGTCAAAGCCATCCCGTACAAGGATGAACTCTCGGGCCAAGCTACACTGACCAAGGTAAAGCTCGATCAGTTTAATCTCCCTTGGTTTCCAGAGCCTTTAAGCGGTGAATTAACCGCGGGCGGTAACTTCTATTTCCCGATGAGTGATTTTTCCAAAGCCGATCTGCAAGCGACACTTGCGTCGGACAAGTTAGTGATCCCAGGGCAAAACCTGCAGGGCATCATTCTCCCGCGCATGGAGATGAACAAAGTCGATGGCCGCATCGTCACGAAAGACGGCACCATCACCATCGAAAAACTTCAGTTTGGAACTCCGGAATCAGACTTTCGCGGCAGCTTCACGGGCAGCCTGAAACTGGGCCAGACACTGGGCAAATCGTTTTTGAATTTAGTGATGAAGATTACGCTGTCAGATAAATACAAAGCCGATCCCAACTCGGCCACGCTCGTGAGCTTCTTAAACACGTTTCAAACCGGCAACCCTGGCGAGTACGCCATGAAGTGGTCTGCGGTGATTGAAGAAATGCAGCGCAATCTCATCCTAGCGCTGCCTCAGCGTCCGTAATTATTCCTCGCTGCGAGAGAGCGAAGGGTAACGCAAGCGCAGAATCAACAATACCTGCGCAACGGTCCACCAAATTCCCCAACTAACAAAAGTTGTGCGCGCGAAGTTGTCGTTCCAGAAAAGTTCCCGCATTTGGTAAAGGAACTCCCCCACGGGCGGCAACCAGCCATAAATCTTCTGCGCCGTCGCAAACCCGTCCATCGTTGCGCCCATCATCTGCACCATCTCGATGCGCAAGACTCCGCCAGCAACTTGCAAGAGCACAAAGACCAAAGTGCCCAAAACAAACGTCACGACTTGTCCAAAGCTCAACGCTCCAACGGCCAGCAGCGAAGCGATAAATTGAAATGCTACGACCTGGAAAAGCACCGTAAGCCCAAGCTTCTTCCACGGAAATACTGACGAGAACACGAACGACCAATCCGTCAAAAGCCCCAAGCAACCGATAGTGATGACTGTTTGCAACGCTAACATCACAAGTAGCGCCATGCCGTACGAAGTCACCATTCCTGAGCGCGGAACGGGCAGGGAATAGGTCAACGTCGCTCGCGAGCCGCGGTGAGGATAAGGAATCATCCAAAGTCCGTAGACCAGTGCAAGCAAGCATCCAGCAAAGGTCTGAATGATTAACCCCGAGAAAACTAAATCTGTTTGAGAAAGAGCCGAAACTTCTCCCTGCATCTGCAACGTAGTTGCCCGCAGCAGTTTCAAAAACGCATATTCAATTGCGGCCGTGAAGAACAGCAGAACCAAGACAAGTTTGCTGCGAATCGCATGTCTGAGCGCCGACACCATATAAATCCAAACTCTCATCGCGCACCTCCATCTAGAGTCGGCGGTTCGGTATTCGCATCGCTCGGAGCAATCGGTGCGGTGGCTTTCTTCGAGAATGCCCCTTCGACACTGCCATAGTTGTTCACGATATTTTCCATCGAATCACTCAATACCAGCTCTCCTTCTTGGAGAATCGCGATGTGCGTGCACGTGCGCTCTACTTCCGAGAGGATATGAGAACTGTAAAGCAAGCTGCCGCCGTTTTTCCGATACTCCGATAGGTATTCGCGGAGTTTTAGAATCATCAGAGGATCGAGTCCGTTTAGGGGTTCATCCAAAATCAAAACCTTAGGGGCACCGACAAAAGCCTGGGCAAGCACGAGCCGGCGTCGCATACCTTTGGAGTAGTCGCGGATTTTTTTCTCAGGCGCCAACTCAAAATCAGCGAGCAGCTTATCCGCTGTAGTAACCGCCGATTTGCGGTCTTCCTTGGAGCGCATGCGCGCGACAAAAACGAGATATTCTTTTCCAGTGAGGTACTCAGGAGGACAGCCTTCTTCCGGAGCAAAGCCAAGAAGTGCGAGCCCTTTTAAGGCTCCCGGTGAATTCCCAAAAACGCGAATGAGGCCTTTAGTTGGTCGTACCAAGCCCAAGATGGCGCGGATGGTGCTGGTTTTCCCGGCGCCGTTAGCACCGAGGAGCCCTAAGCATTGACTTGCCGAAACTTGCAGCGAAAGATTTTTCACTGCAGTTCGAAAACGGTATCGAACGGTTAAATCTTGGATCTCCAACACGGGACGAATGTCAGTGGGAGCGGCGGCTGTCGAAATGGAATCTGTCACGGCTTTCCTCTTTCAAGGTTTGCGAGTATATCATCCCGTACATGGCCTCGACATCCTCGAACTTTACCCCCTCTCCGACCTCCGCTTTAGCGTTGGGCTTGGATATTGGAGGAACTGCAATCAAGGCAGTTTGCCTCGATATAACGGGGAAAATCGTCCGAGAGTCAGAGATCGACTCCCTCGCGCAACAGGGGCCCGAAGCCTTGCGCGGACAAATACGCACAATGGTGGAAAACCACATCCGTGAGGGCTTAAAGCCCGCCGCGATCGGCATCGGCTGCGCCGGCTCGGTAGACGGCCACCGCGGAATCGTGCGCTACTCCCCAAATTTTGCGGCTGGTAAGAACCTAAATTTACGTCAGTGGATTGAAGAAGATTTCGGCATCCACTGCATCGTCGAAAACGATGCCAATTGCGCCGCTGTAGCGGAATGGAAGCTGGGTCGCGGAAAGGGCAAGAACAATCTTATTCTGGTCACTCTCGGCACAGGCGTAGGCGGCGGACTTATTTTAGGCGGAAAACTTTTCAGAGGCGCTACGGGCACAGGCGGCGAGATCGGCCACTTTGTCATCAATGCATCTGGCCCTGTAGGCACCATGAAGGGCCTTCCAGGAACTTTTGAAGTGCATTGCTCGGCCACTGCTATTCGGCGCAACGCCAAGGGCCTCTCCGCCCGCGATGTTTTCAAGCGAGCCCCAGCAGACCCCGAATGCCAAAAGATAGTGGATGAATTCATCCACTATTTCCAAATCGCCTTGGCGAGCCTCGCTAACATCTTCGATCCCGATATGATCTTATTGGGAGGAGCTGTGAGCGAGGGGGTGATGGAACACATCACGCCTATCCGCAATTGGGTTAAAGCCCACGTTTTCGATGCCATTGCTGATCACATGGAAATCGAGCAAGCCCAATACGGCAATCTAGCCGGCAGCATCGGTGCTGCTTTGTTGGCGCAAGATCCCACACTCTCTTAAAATTTTAAATTATCTGATTTTGTCGTCGATAGACTAAGGAATGGTCTTGAACGACCGTTCCCAACGAATTTTGCTCCAATCGCCCCATTGAAAGTAGCGATCGAGCGAAAGCCAAATCCACTGCGCCTTACCTTTCACAGCAGACCGCGGAACCACTCCCCACGACCGACTGTCATAAGAATCGTCGCGGTTATCACCCATCACAAAGAACGAGTCCGCCGGCACTTCGTCGTAGTGGTAGTACATCGCTTTTGGCGATTCTACTGACCGCACGCCATAGACCACGTAATAGGAATGTCCGTTGAAAGTCTCCTTATAGAGCCCACCAGGAAGTTCCTTTTTCCCGGTCGCAGCTTCTATCTGCTCAGGGTTATTCACGCGCTCATTTGGAATCTTCTCACCGTTGATGATGAGATCCGTTCCTCGAATTTCAACTTTATCGCCCGGCAATCCCACCACTCTTTTGATGTAGTGAAGACTCGGGTCGCGCGGAAACAAAAACACGATGGTCTCACCCCGTTTAGGCGCTGCCCAACGCGTGAGTTCCCACTGAGTGAATGGAAAGAACCAACCAAAATTATACTTAGAAACAAAGATGTGATCGCCGATTCGCAGCGTAGGCTCCATGCTGCTCGACGGAATCTTAAAAGGCTCGATGATAAAAGTCCGAACTAAGATGACAGCTAGAACGCACAATAAAATCGCCCGCAAAAAATCTCTTCGACCTTTCGAGAGCTCTTTTTCACTCAGGTAATTCGGTTCAAACGCAGCATTACTTTTATCGTCGTTGGAGCTCATGACGGTATTCTATAAAAAAAAAGCCCGGGAATATATCCCAGGCTTTTCTTAATTAAATTGGGGCATCGTGCGACTTTCCCACGCAGTGTCCCGCGCAGTATCATTGCCGATGAGCGGCTTAACTTCTGTGTTCGGAATGGGAACAGGTGTGACCCGCTCTCTAGTGACACCCCAAACTGTGTGTCAATTTGGAACTCTCGAAAAACTTCTGAGTGAACTCTCAGTAAGTTTCGCAATATTCCTGTCTAACAAATTGTTCGACAATGCATAGGGTAAACGCGTCTAAGACTTTTACGTCTTATAAAGAGTGCTTGCGCACTCATTAACGGGTCGTATTAGTCTTTATGACTATACTTGAAGCAAGCTAAATAAAGATAAGTTAAGCCTCACGGCCAATTAGTACTGGTTAGCTGAACGCATTACTGCGCTTACACACCCAGCCTATCAATCTCGTAGTCTCCGAGCGGCCTTTAGGGGGTTACCCCCAGGGAAATTTTATCTTGAGGTCGGCTTCCCACTTAGATTCTTTCAGCGGTTATCCGTTCCAGACTTGGCTACCCAGCGGTGCTCCTGGCGGAACAACTGGCACACCATTGGTCTGTCCATCCCGGTCCTCTCGTACTAAGGACAGCTCCTCTCAAATTTCCTGCGCCCACGGAAGATAGGGACCGAACTGTCTCACGACGTTCTAAACCCAGCTCGCGTACCACTTTAATCGGCGAACAGCCGAACCCTTGGGACCGACTACAGCCCCAGGATGTGATGAGCCGACATCGAGGTGCCAAACCTTCCCGTCGATGTGAACTCTTGGGGAAGATCAGCCTGTTATCCCCGGAGTACCTTTTATCCGTTGAGCGATGGTCCTCCCATGTGGAGCCACCGGATCACTAGAACCTGCTTTCGCACCTGCTCGACTTGTAGGTCTCGCAGTTAAGCACGCTTATGCTCTTGCACTCTACGCCTGGTTTCCAATCAGGCTGAGCGTACCTTTGTACGCCTCCGTTACAATTTAGGAGGCGACCGCCCCAGTCAAACTGCCCACCAGACACTGTTCCTAAGCCGGATTACGGCTTGAGGTTAGAACACCAGACTACTAAGGGTGGTATTTCAAGGGCGACTCCACTACAGCTAGCGCCGCAGTCTCAAAGTCTCCCACCTATCCTACACATAGTGGCCCGAGGTTCAATGCCAAGTTACAGTAAAGGTTCACGGGGTCTTTCCGTCTTTCCGCGGGTTGACTGTATCATCACAGCCTGTCCATTTTCGCTGAGTCTTTGGTTGAGACAATGGGGAAGTCGTTACGCCATTCGTGCAGGTCGGAACTTACCCGACAAGGAATTTCGCTACCTTAGGACCGTTATAGTTACGGCCGCCGTTTACTGGGGCTTCGGATCAAGGCTTCAGCTAACGCTTGACCTCTCCCCTTAACCTTCCAGCACCGGGCAGGCGTCAGACCCTATACGTCGTCTTACGACTTTGCAGAGTCCTGTGTTTTTAGTAAACAGTCGCTACCCCCTGCTATCTGCGACCCTGTTCAGCTCTGCCTGTTCAGCTTCACCTACTTGGGGCACACCTTCTTCCGAAGTTACGGTGTCAGTTTGTCTAGTTCCTTAACCAAAGTTCTCTCAAGCGCCTTAGGATTCTCTCCTCACCCACCTGCGTTGGTTTGCGGTACGGGCACTTCAATGACTCGCTACGAGGCTTTTCTTGGAAGTCTGGAATTGACCACTTGAAGAACTCCGAAGAATTCTTCTCGTCCTGGCTCTCAGGCTTGTGTTCTGCGGATTTTCCAACAGAACGCCCTACAACCTCTCAAGTCCGATCCACATGGACTCTGATTTATCCTACTCCGTCCCCCCTTCGCTGATAACGTCATTTTAGTGGTGCAGGAATGTTGACCTGCTTTCCATCGCCTACGCATTTCTGCCTCGGCTTAGGGCCCGACTAACCCTGGGAGGATTACCCTTGCCCAGGAACCCTTGGGTTTACGGCGAACGGGTTTTTCACCCGTTTTATCGCTACTCGTGCCAGCATATTCACTTCTATTTCGTCCAGCAGTGCTCTCGCTCTGCCTTCAGCCTATAATAGAACGCTCCCCTACCATCGAATACAAAGTATTCAATCCGTAGCTTCGGTATTAGACTTTAGCCCCGTTACATCTTCGGCGCATGTTCGCTTGACCAGTGAGCTATTACGCTTTCTTTAAAGGATGGCTGCTT
>Ga0163144_10009155_pt1 | contig 21308 bp, 20 predicted proteins | sample OliLak19BULKMAT1_FD_123175 | JGI IMG/M metagenome (GOLD analysis project Ga0163144, IMG submission 123175) | Freshwater microbial mat bacterial communities from Lake Vanda, McMurdo Dry Valleys, Antarctica - Oligotrophic Lake LV.19.BULKMAT1 | ecosystem: Environmental > Aquatic > Freshwater >... | reverse complement strand
GCGATGCGGGAAATCGTTGGCAAAAGCAAAATGGATTTTGTGTTGTATGAGGGCCGCGGAGATATCGCCGCACGTACCAAGTTGCTCATGCAACAGATTCTCGACCGCTACAAAACGGGCGTGCAGATATCTATCGTGAATTTACAGAACGCGCAGCCGCCTGAGCAGGTTCAGAATAGTTTTGACGATGCCGTTCGCGCCAAACAAGACCGCGAGCGCCTGAAGAATGAAGGCGAATCGTATGCCAACGATATTCTGCCCCGAGCAAAGGGTGCGGCAGCGCGGTTGATGGAGGAGGCGAATGGCCATAAAGAACGTGTGATCGCCAGAGCGCAGGGTGACGCATCGCGCTTCGTACAAGTTCTCGCTGAATACGATAAGGCACCGGGCGTGACGCGTGAACGCCTCTACCTGGACATGATGCAGCAGGTGATGGAGAGTACGACCAAAGTCGTCGTTGATCAGAAGGGCGGCAACAACTTGTTGTACCTGCCACTCGACAAGCTGATGCAGACCGTCCAGCAGATGGCGCCGGGCACTAATGCGGACAGTGCCACAGCACCGCGCGCCGCCGCTACAGAAACGGCCCCCATCGTTACTGAAGCCAACCGTTTGCGCGATACGCGCTCACGTGATCGATAAGGAGATACATCATGCAAAAGAATTTCTCTGTTATCGCCACTATCGCCCTGCTGTTACTGATGACGCTGGTATTTTCAGCATATACCGTGGATCAGCGGCAGGCTGCCATCAAATTTCGTCTGGGTGAAGTGGTCGCGATCCAGAAGGAACCAGGGCTCTATTTCAGGTTGCCGATGCTAGAAACGGTTCGCCTGTACGACACGCGAATTCAGACGCTCGATACCAAGGACGCCGAGCGTATTCAGACCATGGAAAAGAACAACGTCCTGGTCGATTCGTATGTTAAATACCGCATTGTCGATGTGAAACAGTTCTTTGTTTCTACCGGCGGTGACCTGGCAAAAGCCGAGATTCGGCTCGCACAATCGGTCAACAATGACTTGCGTGAAGAATTCAGTAAACGGACGCTTTCGGAAGTCATTTCGGGCGAGCGCAACAAGATCATGGAAGACTTGCGCTCGAAATCCGATGTAGATGCACGCAGTATCGGCATCGAAGTGATGGATGTGCGCTTGAAGCGTGTCGACCTGGCGCAGGAAATCAATGCTGACGTGTATAAGCGTATGGATTCCGAGCGTAAACGCGTGGCGAATGAGCTTCGTTCGACTGGTGCGGGTGACGCAGACAAGATCAAAGCCGACGCTGAGCGCCAGCGCGAAATTATTTTGGCCGAAGCTTATCGGGATGCGCAAAAAATCAAAGGTGAAGGCGACGCCGGTGCCGCACGTATCTATGCGCAGGCATTCACGAAGAACCCTGAGTTCTTTTCCTTCTATCGCAGCATGGAGGCATATCGCAACAGCTTCCGCAACAAAAGCGATGTCATGGTGCTTGAGCCCAGCTCGGATTTCTTCAAGTACCTGAAGAACCCGAACAAAGGCGGAAAGTAATCCCGCCAGCCGAGCCAATCAACTCGCGTATAATTCTTCAACGGCGCTGGTGAAATGTTCACCAGCGCCGTTTTTGCGTCTGGCACCCGCATAGCTACGGTGCCACAACAATTTCTACTACGCTATCTTCCGTGAAAGAAATCCTGCTCGCGGGGCTCGCCCTGATGCTCGTATTCGAAGGCTTGCTGCCATTGGTGGCACCGCGTGCCTGGCGCGAGACATTCCGCAAGGCTATTGAGTTGAGCGATGGTCAGTTACGTTTTGTCGGGCTGGCCTCAATCGTGATCGGTTTGATGATGCTATATATGGTGACCTGAAGTGAGAACCTGGACGCTGCCCGAGCACATTGAAGATCTGCTACCCGCCGACGCCAAGAAGCTGGAGCGCCTGCGCCGCATTGCACTCGACATGTTTGCCAGTCACGGCTTCGAGCTGGTCATGCCGCCGCTGCTGGAATATGTGGAGTCGCTGCTTTCCGGCACCGGCCACGACATGGATCTGGCGACATTCAAGTTGGTCGATCAGGTGTCCGGTCGCACCATGGGCATTCGCGCCGATACCACGCCGCAAGTGGCGCGCATTGATGCGCATTTACTCAACAGACAGGGTGTCACGCGGCTTTGTTATGCGGGCAGCGTGCTGCATACACTACCCTCTGGATTGGGCAAGAGCCGCCAGCCATTTCAGGCAGGCGCCGAAATGTACGGCCACGATGGGCTCGAAGCTGACATTGAAATCCAGCAGCTGATGGTGGATGTTTTACGCGCACTCGGTGTCGTCGATCTGCAATTGGATATCGGCCACCCCGCTATCTTCCGCAGCCTGATTGCGGGAGCAAACGTTTCTCCTGAGATCGCCGAACGGGCCTTTCTGGCCACGGAAGCCAAAGACCTTCCGGCGTTGAAAACAATGGAGACCGCACTAGGCGCGTCTTATCAAGCAATCGCTGCCCTGCCCATGCTATATGGCGGCGCATCGACACTGGCTCGCGCCGCAGAATTGCTGCCCAGGCAAACAATCATCGCCGATGCGCTCTCCCAACTGCTGGCCATCGAAAAGCATTTCGCGCAGCAGGGCATCACCGTCAGTATCGATCTCGGCGAACTGGGCGGATTCAACTATGAGAGCGGCATCACCTTCGCCGCATTCGCGCGCGGTGCATCCGATGCCGTCGCGCGCGGTGGCCGCTACGATGAAGTCGGCAAGGCATTCGGACGTGCCCGCCCGGCGACCGGGTTCAGCATGGACCTTAAGGCGATGCTGCCGCTGGTCGCAGACGAACCCGTTCGTGGCGCGATTCTGGCGCCGATGGAACCCGATCTCGCCGCCCGCGCGGAAATTGCGAGATTGCGCGCATCCGGCGAGGTTGTCATCGCCGATCTGGCCGGTCACGATGCGCATCTTCACGAGCTCGGCTGCGACCGCCGACTCAGTCTTATCGACGGCCTCTGGGCGACCGTCCCGTTTATCTGAATTACGTCATCTAAGGAATCAACATGGCTAGAAACGTCGTCGTCATCGGCACCCAATGGGGCGATGAAGGCAAGGGCAAGATCGTCGATTGGCTGACCGATGAAGTCGCGGCAGTTGTGCGCTTTCAGGGCGGTCACAATGCGGGCCATACGCTGGTCGTCAACGGCAAGAAGACGATCCTGCGCCTGATCCCGTCGGGCATTCTGCATCCGCAGGTTACCTGTTATATCGGCAACGGCGTGGTGCTATCGCCGCAGGCGCTGCTGCAGGAAATAGACGAGCTTGCCGTCGCTGGTGTCGATGTGATGAGCCGATTGCGCATTTCCGAAGCCTGTCCGCTGATTTTGCCGTATCACGTCGCCATCGATCAGGCGCGCGAGCTTGCGCTGGGCGCGGAAAAACTCGGTACCACCGGTCGCGGTATCGGCCCCTGTTATGAGGACAAGGTGGCGAGGCGCGCAATTCGTTTGCACGACATCTATTTTCCACAGCGCTTCCGCGAAAAGCTCGTCGAAGTGCTCGATTATCACAACTTTGTATTGAAGAATTATTTGAAGGCGGAAACGGTATCCGTCGACGCCGTTTTTGAGGCGACGTTGAAAATGGGCGAACGGCTCAAGCCCATGATTGCCGACGTGTCTGCGGATTTGAATCGACTCATGGCAGAGGGCAAGAGCCTGTTGTTTGAAGGTGCGCAGGCGGCATTGCTCGACGTCGATCACGGCACCTATCCTTATGTGACCTCCAGCAACTGTCTGGCAGGGCAGGCTTCGGCAGGGGCGGGCGTGGGCCCGCAAGCGCTGAATTACGTGTTGGGCATCACCAAGGCTTACGCGACGCGTGTTGGGTCGGGCCCGTTCCCTACCGAGCTTGAGAACGACATCGGCGAACGCCTCCGCAAGCGCGGCAATGAATTCGGCTCCGTCACTGGGCGCCCACGCCGCTGCGGCTGGTTCGATGCTGCCGCGCTGAAGCGTGCCGCGCAGATCAATGGCCTCTCCGGCCTGTGCATCACCAAGCTGGATGTGCTCGACGGCCTCGAAACGCTGCGCATTTGCACCGGCTACAAAATCGATGGACGGGTAACCGATATTCTCCCCTATGGTGCCGATAGCATCGAGCATTGCGAGCCGGTATTCGAGGAGCACGCGGGCTGGAGCGAAAACACTTACGGCGTAAAGACCTGGGATGGACTACCGAAGAATGCCCAGACCTATTTGAAACGCATCGAGCAGCTCGTCGGCACGTCGATTGATCTGGTTTCGACGGGGCCGGATCGCGAAGAAACGGTGGTCGTGCGGCATCCGTTTCGTAGTTGAAGCCTGAGGGAAACGTACGGTGCACTGCAGCATTGAATAGCGTAGATCAAGCACTGGCGGGGGTTAGACAGACAGTAATCGTCTGCAACGTCCGCCAATGCTGGGGCGTTTCAAGTCATTTCGAATCCAGCCTCATCGGTTGAGAAATCTGCTTTTTGTTGGTGTGCGAAGAATAGACCCTTTGCCCGCAGCGCTAGCAGCCTGCCGGGCTTGAACCTAGAATCCTCAGTTGACCGCTTAACTTGACCAATAGGCACTTGATATGTTTGAAGATTACCGCGTTCTGGTCGTTCACCATTTGGGTGACACCGCTACGGGTGTGATTGCACGCTTTTGCAGCTCCCTGGCAGCGTTGCTCCTCCTACCAGGGTGAAGCCTGCTTCGTCGTCGCGCCTTGCCAGAAAGAGAAAGCTGCAAAAACGCACACTCACACCCGTCCAACTGAGGATTCTAGGTTGAAGAATCTCAGCGAGAAATGAGCTGGCCGAGGGCAGATTTTCACGGTTTTCTAGCCAATAGTTGTTCTATTGGCGACGAAAAACGGGGAAATATGCACCGGCCGGGTCATTTTGTAGCCGATTTGCTTCGAGTCCGACAGGCTGCTAGGAGACAGCGATCCCAAGTTGTCACTGTGCGTCGAAGTTCCACACGCATCGGCCGCAGTTATGCGACCATCACGCTTCACGTTGCCGATTGGAAAACCGTCATGATTTGGCGTCTGGGTTTCATCCAACTTTTCTTTACCCTCGGCTTGAAGGTTTACGTCATTTTTCTGCCTGGGCTGCTGGAGCAGGCGGGCTGTTGGGTGCCGGCGTGCTAGTGTCTAGTTGCATAAGTCTGCGTTACACCGAAAGTCGTTTTTCGCCCACGCGATTAGGCGCATGGGGCTGCAATTAGCGCAATAACAGCACCGCTATTGCGAGTATTTGCAACCACATCGCGTGGGATGCAAAACGAATCGAATGTAGCAGGACTTAAGCAAGTAGACACTAGTGTTGATGTCCGTGAGGCGAAGTCGTGATTGACCCGCATCCCAAGCACCAAAACATAGCATTGACGGGCGTTTTCAGGTACTTTTGGCCTGTGAGCCGCGCCAATATTAGACATTGAGCATGATCAATATCCCGCCAATTACTCTGGTTACGCCGGAGGCCAAACAAATCATCAAGCACCCCGCCGCCTTTGCGTTGCAGGTGATACGGGCTTTCCGCGCCAATCAGGGGTTACTGCTCGCCGGTGCGGTGGCGTATTACACGCTGTTGTCGATCGTGCCACTACTGATTCTTGTGGTCATGGGCTTGTCGCAAGTGGTCGAACAGACGGTGTTGTTCGATACCTTGCGGCGCGCGTTGGAGTGGGTGGTACCGGGTCAATCGGCAGCGCTGGTACAGGAACTCCAAGCGTTTCTCGAACATCGCGCTGCTTTAGGCTGGGTGCTGCTTGCCACGATGCTGTTTTTTTCGTCGCTCGCGTTTTCGGTTCTCGAAAGCGCTATCTCGGTAATTTTTCTGCATCGGGTCAAGGTGCAGAAGCGCCACTTCCTGGTCTCGCTGGCGTTTCCGTTCGCCTATATTGCATTTATCGCACTGGCCCTTTTCGCGGCAACTTTTGTGCTCGCCAACCTGCTCGCATTTGGCCAGGAGAAAGTGTTGGTGCTCGGCTTTAGCTGGTCACTCAGCGGGCTTTCGCGCGCGGCGCTTTATGTCGTCGGCGTAGGCGTGGAGATACTGTTGATTTCTTCGATCTATTACTTCATGCCGGTCGGTCGAATATCTGCACGCCACGCATTGATTGGTGGCGCCACTGCGGGTTTGCTGTGGGAAGTCATTCGCCATGGACTGGTTTGGTATTTCACGACATTTTCGCAAGTCACAATCGTTTACGGTTCGCTGACGACCGCCATAGTCGTGCTGCTGAGTTTTGAGATCGCGGCCACGCTGCTGCTGGTGGGTGCGCAGGTGATTGCCGAGTATGAGCGCATCGGCACCAACGGACCAACGTTGCCGGCGGTGCAGCTCCATACGGACGCTGTTGACAAGTCGCCGCCGGCTTCCAGTGCGCGGGTCCACAGAGGGCGGCGGCGCAAGAACAAGATTTCCGCCACAGCCCGACGCTAGATCCGACACCATTACATGTCGCGCTCCCCGCACAAACCGCTTTCGTTTCAGCTCCGCGCCGAGCTTTATACGCAACTGGCGCAGATGGAAATTGCCGGCCTGCCATTTTCAAAGGCCTTTGCAATATTGCAGCTAACGCCATCTGCGGCGTCGCGAGTCGACGCGGCCAGAAAGCTCGCCGCACGCGGCGTGGACCCTGCGAAAGCGGGAGAAAGAAGCGGCCTTTTCACCCCGCTGGAGTCGCGCCTGATTGCGGCAGCATTGAGCGCCGGCAGCCCTGCGGCGATGTATCGGCGTCTGGCCGATCTAAACACGCAGCGCGCCATGCAATTGGCGACGATGAAATCTCGAATGATGATGCCGATGTTCGTGTTTCTTCTGGCGTTGTTCATCCAGCCACTGCCCCAATTGATCGGCGGAACGGTCAGTGTCGTCGGCTACCTGGTGCTGGCCTTGCGTCCGCTGCTGGTGCTCGGCCTGGCTTTCTTTGGCGTTCGCTGGCTCTTTGCGTTGTTGCGCGATCGTCCCGCCGAGGCACTCCTGCTTCAAGTGCCGCTAATTGGCCCCTTGATCGTCCGCCGCAATGTGCGCGACTTTCTTGAAAGCCTCGCGCTGATGTTGGAGGCAGGTATTTCAATGCTCGATGCCTTGCCTGCCGCGTTGGAAACCATTGAAATTAGTCCGATCAGGCGCGACTTCGCAAAAATCGCCGTACGCGTTGAAAACGGTGCCACCCTCGCCGATGCCCTCAAAGGCCTCGCGTTCCTGAACAAGAGCAACAACCGCATGCGCCTGGTTGAATTTGTCACCACGGGCGAAGCCAGCGGAAAGCTGTCAGAAATGTTGATGCGGCATACGAACATGGAAACCGAAACGATCAACGCGTTCTACCAGCAACTCGCCGATTGGGGGCCGCGCATTTTCTATGGCCTGATCATGCTGTGGATGGCGTACGGATTACTTACCGGCGGCGGTTTCATGCCAAAGGTGCCAAAGGACTTGTAATGCTTATCGATGCTGAGCGCCGGTACGCGGACTTGCGGCAACGTGTTGGCGCATCGCAAGTGATGCAACTGGGCCTGGCATCGTAGTCGCAGCAGGTTGGCGTAGCACCGATGTGCCGCCACCAGGCGTAGGATTGCCTGACCACGTTTTGAGGAAAACATGAAGATTTCAACCACTTCGATGGCACTCCTGTTGGCCCTTTTCGCTGGCATCGCGTCCGCACAAGCGACAGCGCTGGCATCGCCACCTGTCCCGCCGCCCGTGCCAGCTTCGCCGCCCTAAGCGCTTGATCCGTCTATTATTCCGCAAGCGACGATGGCCGAAGGCGAGCTGATGAAATCGCAACGGGGGAGCAACGACAAGGGCAAATTCGAGTGGATTGGTAATTACCGTATTGCCGGTACGACAAGAAGCTTGCGAGGTTGAGGAGAGCTGTTCGCAAATGATGCGGTTTGCACTCAAACGCGGACGGGTCGGGGTCTTATGTCACCCGTTTAAGCCTAAAAAATGCGCCGCCCCAGCGAAGGCTGGGGCCCAGTCCCCCCAACTTCACTTCAACAGCGACGATGAAAGCGCGCATTGGGAGAGTCTTCACGTTCGAACCAGTTAGCGGATTCAGATGGTGGATGGGACTGGGTCCCAGCCTGCGCTGGGACGAGTGCGGCTCCTTTTAATTAGCCGAGTGACATGAGGGTCAGGGTCTGTACACACTCAGTCACGCGCCCATGGATTGAATGTGAACAAGTCTTCACGCTATTGACGACCGGAGATTTTTTGGGCCTACTGATTGCAAAGTTTGCTCAGCGGAACAATACCAACAATGAATACGATACCAGAAAATAATTCCATCGGTCGCCGCGGTCGGCGAATGAGGGCAAGCGTGGGCGAGTTGCTGGTTCAGGATGGGCTGATTACTGAGCGCGCGCTCGATGCGGCGTTGGCAGCCAGTGCCACGACCGGTAAGCGGCTTGGCAGAGTGCTGGTGCAGAGCGGTGCCATCACTGAAGAAAAGTTGGCGATGGTACTGTCAAGGCAACTCGGCCTTCCGTTTGTGGATATTGCGCATCATCAGTTCCGGCCGGAACTGGTCAAGTTATTGCCGGAAGCCGCTGCGCGCAGATGTAGCGCCATTGTGCTGAACAACGAAGGAGGTGGTTTGCTCGTCGGTCTCGCCGACCCAGGCGATGTGGCAGCACTCGACGATATCGAGCGGGTTCTGAAGCGTCCGATCACGCCGGTTGTGTGCCCAGAAAACCAGATTCTCGCTGCCATCAGCCGATTTTATCGGCGCACCGATGAAATCACCGGCCACGCACGCGCGCTCGAAAGAGAGCTGGGCCAAGCCACAGAGCGCAATCCGGTGATTGCGGCCGGCAAGGAAGACGCGCCGGTCATGCGCTTGCTGCAATCGTTGCTGGAAGATGCGGTACAGGTGAGCGCCTCCGATATCCACATCGAACCACAGGAGCGCGTCCTGCAAATTCGATTTCGCATCGACGGCGTTCTTCATCAACAAGCCGATGCCGATATGCGCATTGCCGGTGCACTAACCCAGCGGCTCAAGCTGATGGCTGACCTCGATATTTCTGAGCGCCGTCTGCCACTGGATGGGCGTTTTTCCCTCAATGCGAGCGGCCATGATATCGACGTGCGCATGTCAACCCTGCCTGGGCAGCATGGCGAATCCATCGTATTGCGACTGCTGGACCAATCCGGCGCGGTGCGCGGACTTGACCTGATCGGCATGCCGGCACCCATGGTAATGCGGTTGCGCGCGCTGTTGGATGCTGGCTCGGGAATGGTGCTGGTGACCGGGCCGACCGGAGCCGGCAAGACGACGACTTTGTATGCGGCGCTATCGGAGATCGATCTGATGGCGCAAAAGGTCGTCACCGTAGAGGATCCGGTCGAGTATCGCCTGCCAGGTATCGTCCAGGTGCAGGTAAACGACAAGATCGAACTCACCTTTGCGCGCGTGCTGCGGGCAACCTTGCGCCAGGATCCCGATGTCGTTCTGGTGGGGGAAATGCGCGATGCTGAAACGGTTGAAATCGGCTTGCGGGCCGCGCTCACCGGTCACATGGTGCTGTCGACGCTGCACACGCGCGATGCGCCCAGCGCCGTTTTCCGGCTTCTTGACTTGGGTGCTCCCGCATACATGGCGGCGACCTGTCTGCGCGCAGTCGTGGCGCAGCGCCTTTGTCGGCTTAACTGCAAGAGTTGCAGCCGTGAGTACCCGACGACGGTTCAGGAACGGGCATGGCTGACACAGGTAGGAGGCGACGAGGGCGCCGATATGCCGGTATTTCGTGGGCCTGGCTGCATGCAATGTGGCGGTACCGGTTACCGCAATCGAACCGGCGTGTATGAAATGTTCGTCATGGATGAGGCGCTTACCAAGGCCACAATGGACGGTGATGGCGCGGCATTTCTTGCTGCAGCACGCGTGAGCATGCGCGGGCAGACTCTCGCCGATCATGCGCTTGCGCTCGTTCGTGAGGGTCGCACGTCGGTCGTCGAGGCGATGCGGGTCGTCAGCGCTGGCGAAGATTGAGCGGCATGGCAGCGTATAACTATCGAGGTCGCGACGCCGATTTATCGCTCGTGAGTGGCACTATGGAAGCAGAATCGCCGGCAGCGGTGATCGAACAACTGGTCGCAAGAGGCGTCGTCGTTGTCGATGTCAACGCCGTGCGCGTTGTCGAAGGGCAGACCAATGTGCCCTCCTGGTGGGAGAAATTGCAAGCGCCACCGATCACAGATGACGACGTCATCCTTTTTACGCGACAGATGCACACCTTGCAACGAACCTCCGTGCCGATATTGCGCGCGCTGGCGGGCCTTCAGGAGTCGACTGGCAACCGCAGTTTTGCCGAGGTGCTGGCGGATGTCCGATATAGCCTCGATCAGGGGCGGGAATTATCCACCGCCTTTGCGCGGCATCCCGCTGTCTTCTCGGTCTTTTACGTGGCGATGGTCCGGGTAGGCGAAATCAGCGGACGGATGGCCGAAGTGTTCAATCGCCTGTTCATCCATCTGGAGTTCGAGAAAGATGTGCGCGGACAAATTCGTGCCGCGCTGCGCTATCCCACGTTTGTGGTCATCGCCGTTGCCGTGGCGCTGGTCGTGCTCAATATATTTGTGATCCCGGTATTCGCAGGCGTTTTCGCCGGACTCAACGCCAAACTACCGCTGGTCACGCGAATTTTGATCGGCTTTTCCAATTTCACGGTGAACTGGTGGCCGCTACTGGGCGCAGTCGCTGCGGGGTTCTGGTACGCCCTGCGAACGGGACTGCGATCCGTTGAAGGGCGCTATTGGTGGGATCGGCAGAAACTCAGGCTGCCGATCGTCGGCGACATCGTGCTCAAGGCCACGCTGGCCAGATTTTCGCGCAGCTTTGCGCTGGCCTCGCAAAGCGGCATTCCGGTGTTACAGGCACTGACCGTGGTCTCACGCACCACTGACAACGCCTACATCTCCCAACATATTGAAGACATGCGCGACGGCATCGAACGCGGCGATAGCCTCTATCGTTGCGCGCAAGCGACCGGTGTATTCACGCCCGTCGTCATGCAGATGATTTCCGTTGGCGAGGAAACCGGCGAAATGGATACCTTATTGACGGAGATTGCCGGCATGTACGAACGCGAAACCGCCTACTCCATTAAAGGGCTGTCAGCGAAAATCGAGCCGATATTGCTGGTGTTGATGGCTGGCCTCGTGCTGATACTCGCGCTCGGCATATTCATGCCGATGTGGTCGGTCGGCGAGGCGGCGATGGGGCGCGGTTGACCGCGCGAGAGCCCGATATTTCATTGCCGTCGACGGACCGTGCCCGCCGGCGTTTTTTTGAGTGGCCTCTATTGTTGTTAACGGTGGGCGTCATCGTCTGGGCCTTGCTCGACAAGGCGCGCGACTTGCAAAGCGCGGCTGAGTTGGGTGCGTTTCGCTACAGCCTCGGCGCGTTGCGGGTCGGGTTGGTGCTGGAGCAAATGCGCGAACGCATTGGACCGCCAAGGCCTTCCGGCGAGGAGCCGAATCCGTTTCTGCTGCTTCCGCAGCCACCGATCGGTTACATCGGCGAGCGTTCGGTGGCTGACGCGGCTGCCGGTACGGTCGCGCCCGGGGCCTGGTTTTTTGACCGTCGCTGCCCTTGTGTGGGATATCGTTTGCGTGATGAGCGAAGATTTCTAGCCGCTTCCGGCGGTTCGGTGATGTTATTTTCACTTTCCGCGCCGGGCATTTTTACTGCGCGCGAATCCTATGTGTGGCGTGGTCAGGTCATCAATTAAGTGGGGGCAGGGCGTCATGTCACTTGCTTAAGGGAAAAAAAGCCGTCGTCCCAGCGAAGGCTGGGGCCCAGTCCAATCCACAATCTGAATCCATCAACTGAATCAAATGCGAAGGTTCTCGCAGTGCACGCTTTCATTGCCTTTCTCGATATAAAGGTAGGTGGACTGGACGCCAGCCTTCGCTGGGGCGACGCTCGTGTATTCGCTTAGCCGAGTGCCATTAGGGCCAGGCCGCGATGCGCAACGCGTGTGGTGATACGGTTTGCCATGCCCGCGAATTCGCACCCCCTCCTACAAACACGCCCGCTTTTCCGACAGACGGTAAGCGTTGACTGCAGGCATTTCCCTATGGCGTATCATCAAAATTGTTAAAGCTTGTGACGACGAGGCCGTATAGCCGGAATATGCGTGACTTTGCATCGTGTCGGGTACAAAATAGTCTATGTGATGCCACCAAAGGAAACTGCCTAGTTGCTGGTTGTTTGTTTTCGATGCGCGTTTTTTTTGATTTTCATCCAGGAGAAAGAACATGAACAGATCTCAAGCAGGCTTTACCTTGATCGAGTTGGTTATCGTGATTGTGATATTGGGTATTCTCGCGGCAGTTGCGATTCCCAGGTACATCGATCTGAGAGACGATGCCGCAAAAGCTGCAGCAGCTGGCGTTGCAGGCGCGCTCAGTTCGGCCATGGCCGTGAATTTCGCTGCCCGTACCGCCAACGTCGCCAGGGGCAGCGCGGTGGTCAATTGCAGTGACGGTGCTGCATTATTGCAGGGGGGCGCGTTGCCAACTCAAGGTGGCGCTTATGCGATTACTGCGGGAGCCGCGGCCGTAGGCGTCTCCACGACCTGTACTCTGACCTTCACCCCTACCGGCGGCGTAGCAATCGCCCCTGCCCAGACCTTCGTCGCGATCGGAATCCTTTAATCGGCTGATTCAATGGCTCACCGCAAAGCGCCCTCGTCTTATCGACGAGGACGTTTTTGCGGTTTTTCGCTGCTTGAGTTGGTCCTCGTACTGATCCTGGTTGGCGTACTCGCAGTTTTTGCAGCGCCCCGTTTGATAACGACGCAAAGCATCACTTTGCCCGCAGTGGCCAACCAGTTAATCGGCAATATTCGATACGCGCAAAACCTGTCGATGAGCCAGGGGCAGCGCTACCGCGTTAATTTCGCGGCCGGCAGTTATGGTATTACCGATATGAGCGGCAGTGCCGCTTCCTTGCCGCCAACGGCCGGGGCCGTCGTGTCGCTTTCTCCGGTGGTACTCAGTGGATGGAACCCACCGCTGACCAATGGTTATGTCGCGTTTGATACCCGTGGTGTTCCGTATATCAGCGCCACCACCGCGCTTGTCGGCACCGTCACCCTCACCCTGACCTCGGGCAGCGAAACCGCCACGATCACGATTGCACCCGAAACGGGGCGGGTCAAATAGTGGACATACGCGCCGACAACAGGACGCCCCAGCAGAACGGTTTCGTGCTCATCGAGATTATTATTTTTATAGTGGTGGCCAGTATGCTGGTGGTAGGCCTGTTTGCCGCGTTCGCCAATAATCTGCGCAGCACGCCGCAAGCTGGGCAAATCGACCGCGCGGCTGATATCGCCGAGCAGCGCATGGAGTTGATTCTGGCCCAGCGACGTGCGGTGGGCTTCGCGACATTCGCGGACCCATGTCCCGGCGCGGCCGCCTGTACGCCGCCCAGCGGATTCACAGTCACCACTAGCATTGCCAACAACTGGGCCGGCGACACCAACTACAAGGTCATCACCGTGGATGTCACCGGGCAGTTTGCCGCGACAGCCACGGCACTGGTGGCCAACTACTAATGGCTACATCCCTTTTCAGGCGGCTCCATTCGCGTGTTGCCGGATTCAGCCTGATCGAATTGGTCACGGTGATGGTCTTGCTGGGCATCGTCGCTGCCGTCGCAGCACCCTTTATCAGTGACAGCTTCAAGGCCTATTTTACCGGGCGCGACCTGGTCGAAACCGACTGGCAGGGGCGGGTGGCGCTGGAGCGCATGACACGCGAGTTGCGCACCGTGCGCGCACCAGTCGACCTGACCATGACATCCGTGAGTGACCTCACGTTTGTGGATGTCGACGGCAATTCGGTTCGTTACTTCATGAGCAACTGCGTGCTTACGATTTGTGAGTTGACGCGCCTGGTGCCGCCGTCCGTCACTGGCCAGCCGCTTGCCACCGGTATCAGCGGGTTGGCGTTCACTTATCTGCTACGAGACGGCAAGACCACGACTGTCGCTCCTGCCAGCGTGTATTACATCATCGTTGATTTCACCGCCAACCAGGGCGGCAACAGCCGCACTTACCAGGCAACGGTCAGCCCCCGGAATTTTCCATGAAAATACGCGCGCGCGGACGACAACTGGGATTCCTTGCCATCGTGCTGCTGATGCTGATCGTGGTGATCGCAGCATTGGCCGTGACCTATGCCGCTATGTTGTCCCGCAGTACATTATCGAGCGGCAGCCATTTCGGCTCGATGCTGGCGCTGTTCGAGGCGGATAGCGGGCTGGAATATGAACAGCGGCGCTGGGCGCAAAATCTGGACTGGTATCGGAGCGTGACCGACCCCAATCCACCGGTGGCAGCGGCGCAAGCGTTCGGTACGGGAACCTTTGCCGTCAACTCTAGTTTGCCCGCGACGCTGGTGAAGACCAGGCTGTTACCGGCGGCTACGACGCTCACCGTTTATACGACCGACCGGTTTCCCGCCAGCGGCATTCTGCAAATCGAAGAAGACCTGACGTCAGCGGGAGAATTCGTGCGCTATACCGGCATCGCCGGCAATACCTTTACCGGCCTGACCAGGGCGCAGTTGGTTGGCACGGTCTCGAATCCGGCGGGAAGCCTAGCGCACGCACGGGGCGACGCCGTTTATCCGGTAACCATCCTGCGGACGGCAATGGCGGCCAATTGCACTCCGCTCGCCTCGATTCAAGTTGATGCAAACAGCAAATTCCTCTCCGCTGGAACGCTCGACATCGAGGGCGAAGAAATCGGCTATGCGGGGTCTACAACCTCTGGCGGCACCATGACGCTCACGGGTATCACTCGCTGCCTCGGTCTGGTAACCTTGGTCGCGCACGCGCTGGGACAGCCGGCCACGCCGGTTAACGTCGGCGGGGATTCGGCTAGTTACGAGGCGGAGTTGGCGGCCGTCGGCACACAGGGAGGCAATATTCGCTATGCGCGACGAACCATTCAGCGTTGAATCGGGGGGACGGTGAGCTTGCGCCGCCTGATGCTGCTCGCCATGTTCGTGGCAACCATTGCGGCTAATGTTGCCCATGCAGCGAGAACCTACTCCAACACCCAGAGCCCCGCCCTTGGCACCAACTTCGACATGGGCAGTGCCCAGTCGCTGACTTATGCAGTCACCAATACGTCAACCGGTGGCAATGTTGGTGAACGCATTTATGAAATGCGCTTCCGCCTTAATTCTGGCTCGCTGTTTTCCGCGAGCACCGCGGCGCCCGCGGGATGGACGCGGACGGCATTCAGCACCACCTCGGTGACTTTTCGCGCGACCTCCTGGGCTAATGCCATCGCGGTTGGTGGTGCTGCAGTCAACTTTTCGCTGGTCATTGCAATGCGTTCAACCACTGCCGATGTCACCAACGAACGGCTGCGTGACATGCGCGCAAGTTACACCACGACCACGACCGGCCCACCGTTTACACGCACTGGCCGCGTTACCGCCAATACGCCCGGTTCATGGAACCTGAAGTCACTCGCCATTACCTCGTTCCAGATCACCGATACCGGCGGGCTCCCCATCACCGCGCAGGCGGCGGGCAATAATTTTCAGTTGCGCATGACGGTCAAGAATAATTCCAGCACTGCCCAGAACCCTGTCGTGTCCAATCCAAATCCTCCGACCCGCATCTGGGTCGGGACCGGCCCCTCGCCCATCTGCGTTGCCGGCGGCTCCCTTTCCCTGGCAGCGGGAGCGTCCGGCACCATCATCTTCAGTTGCAGTTCGGTCGCGACCGCCAGCGGCGTCATTTCCTTCAGCGCCACCGCGCAGCGGGGCGGTACCGTCACATCGGTGGTGGCGACGTCGACCAGTCTGGCGATCAGCAATTTTATCGCCAGCGTCGCCGCGTCGTCGTCCTGCTTGTACGCCGGTGCCAGCCTGACGATCACGATGACGATCAGCAACAATACTGGCTCCACCATCACGGCAGTATCCGGGAGCGTCGCGCCAGTGGCAGGCGCACCGGTGATCTACGTTTCAGGGCCGACCCCGGCATCAATCGCCAGCATTGCAAACCTGGGAAGCGCAGCGGTGACTTGGGTTTACACAATGACCGTCGCCGGCGCGACCAATCCGTTCACCTTTAGCGGTACAGCGTCCGGAACCAGTGGATCGCTATTGATCACACCGACTGCAACCACCTCGGCGATGACGCGCGGTAATTTTCCGGCAACGGTCAATCCCACCGCGACTAACGCTGCCAGCACCAATACCGAATTGACGTTCAACATAACCAACATCGGTTGCGCCAGCGTCAACAGTGTGGCCGTTACCGCGCCTGCCGGCTGGACCTTTGGCGGCGACGCTTACTCGCTGGTGGATGTTTCCGCGGTCAGTTCCATTGAAACCTGGACGACCAGCGGCGCAAATCCGGTCACGTTTACGGCACCAAATATCGCCGGACAAGTGCCATTGACCTTCGGCGGCAGCTTCAGCCTTGTGTACTCTGCCACCCCGCCGAGCGCCACCGTCAGCACCTTCAATCTGCTGATAACGGACGCCAACGGCACTTCCACCGTTGTCCCGCTCAACATTACCGTCAACGCCTACAAGGCCGGCACCTTGAACGATGCTACCGGCAAGTTCTGGCGGGAGGACTTCAAGTGACGCGAATCACGCGATCAGTCGGGCGACACCTTCTATCGGGGGGCTGGCCGGAAGGCGAGGGCAGGTACAATAAGCGCACAATTGCAAAGGCCGAACGCGGCCAGGTAATGCGACGTTTTTTCATGGAGGAGAGAATTTGATAAAGGGGTTGTTGCCGGATTGGGCGGGGAGCGGGGTCGCAAAGGGGGACACCTTGGCGCTCACGCTGACTGATCATTCCGTGCGGTATGTGCTTACGTCCAAGTCAGACGAGCGGGGTGCAACCATTGCGGCCTGGGGGTCTGAACTTCGCGGCAATCAAACCCGTGATGCATTCATGAAGCGGATCAAAGCGCTGTTGCCGACTGCCGGGCGTGTAATAGCGGTGTTGGACCCAACCGACTACCAAATTGTGCAAATTGAATCACCTAACGTACCGCCGGAGGAGCTGAATAGCGCGGTACGCTGGCGGGCAACGGAGTTTGTAGAAGGCTCTCCGCACGATTACACGATTGATGTATTAGCCGTTTCGGGCGAGCCTGGGCGACCCGCCAACGTCATTGCGGTTCTTGCACACAACGATGTGGTGCGTGCGCGAATGCTCGATTGCCAGGCGTTGGGCCGCGCGTTGTCGGTGATCGACGTGGTCGAAACAGCACAGCGAAACTTGCTGCACGCGGTGCTGCTTGCCGAGCCTTCGGCGCCCCCAGTCGCTGCGCTGTTGGTGACGACTGCGGCGCGCGCCTCGATGGTCATCACCGTGCAGGGCCAACTTTATTTCTTTCGCCGTTTCGAGTTCGACGCTGATACCCTCGCTGTGGCGGTCGACGAGATACATACGGCTCTGGTTGGCAACAGCGCGAGCGAGGAAATGGCGTCACGATCGTTGACGCAACTCCATCGCAGCCTCGACTTGTGGGATGACAGTTATGCCAATCTCCCGCTGGGGACGCTATTCGTGGAGGCGGGTCCAAAGACGGCGGCGATTATCACCCGGCTTAAGCCCGAGACTGGCGTTGACACGCGGCCGTTGACATTGTCGACCATCTTCAAGGTGCCGCCTTCCAAGGCAGCGCCGCCATGGCTTGACAGCGCCTATCTTCCGTTGCTAGGGGCCGTTTTGCGTCCCGTCGCTGCGCCATCATGACCGAACTCGCCGCCACATCCGTGCGGCAAATCAATTTATACAATGCGTCTCTAATCCCGACGCGCGAAGTTTTTTCAGCACGCCTGATCGTGACGTGGGTTGTCATCGCCGCGCTGGCGATGGCAGGCGTTGGCTGGTGGGCGCTCCTTGAAAAACGCAGTGTGAGTCGCCAAGTCGCAAACCAGTTGTCGCAGCAAGCCGCAAACATTGCCCGAACTTCGGTGGTTGGCGCGGATGGCGAGGCGCTTCCGACACCGCAGCAGGTGGAGGCAATCAGGCAATCTCTACGTAGCAAACAGGCCTTGTTGGAAACTCGACGTGCGACGCGCGACTTCCTCACCCGCGGTTTGGCCAGTGAAAAAGGCGGTCCTACCGCGTTAATGCGACTCATCGCCACGACGCTGCCGCCTCAACTCTGGCTGACTGAACTTCGCGTCAACGGCAAACAGGTCACCATCGCGGGGAAAACGCTCGAGCCATCCGCGGTAAATCTGTGGCTGGATCGATTGCGCGTGTCCGGCTATCTGATCGAGACGCAAATGCCCACCATGCGTGTTGAACGCCTCGAATCAACCGCGCCGGTCGCACCAGGGGCACCTTTGGTGTACACCTTTAACGTTGCCGCCGGGCTTTCCTCCCCATTCGCCGATGAGGGGGCTACGCCGTGAAAGAATTTTGGACACGTTTCGCGAAATGGGTAAATGGCTTGACCCTGCGCGAGCGATCTCTGGTTTTCACGGCCCTGGTTGGTTTGTTGGGCGCTCTCACCTATGTGCTTTTTATTTCGCCGCTGCTCGAACAGCAGAAAATTCTCGTCGCTCAACTCGACAGCAAATCATCGGCGATGGACAGCCAGCGGGAAGCGGTGAATCTCGAAATGCTTAAGCGTGGTCGTGACCGGTTCGTGGAACTGAATGCCGACATTCTCAGGGTACAGGCAGACATCGACGCGACCGAGCGCGAGATCGCAGCCCTTTCAGCCAGTGGCGCGGACGCAGCAGCCATTTCGACGATGCTCAATCGCGTGCTGCGGCGCTCGGACAAGGTCATACTGGTGCGGGTCGCACAAGTTAGTGTCGAGGGCAGTACGGCGGCAACAGCGCGCGGAGCCGGACCCGGATCCGGAACCGCACGCGGTGGACTGGACATTACGCTTTCAGGCGGCTATCTTGATTTGATGGAATACTTGGCTTCGTTGGAGAAAGGCTTGCCCACGGCGCGTTGGGGCGCGCTGTGGTTGAAGGCCGAGTCGAGCCCGGCACAACTGACGGCGCGTATCGTGACCTCGCTGCCTGAATGATGAACAGGGCGCTCCTGCATTGCGTGTTGCTTTCGCTTGTGTCGCCGATGACCACGCTTGGCTGGGCGACAACGGCAGTGCCACTGCGCGATCCAACGCAACCACCGGCGGCATTTGGCACGCCGGGCAGAAGCATTCGATTGCCGATAGAAGTCCTTAGGCCCGAGCAACTGGTCACCGTTGACGGCGTTATTTACCTGGTGTGGAATGGTCGGCGCTATAAAGCAGGTGAGACAATCGATGGCTCGCGCGTCGAGCGTATCTCCGAAAGCGAGGTTTGGCTAAAGACTGCGGGTACAGTACGCAAATTGCCCGTGTTCGCCGGCGTCGAAAAGCGAGCCGTGGATAGCGGTGTTTCAAATAATCTCACTACACGTGCCATTACGGACAGGAAGAACGGGTCTACGAAATGAGATTTCCCATGCGCTTTTTCACGCAGACCTGCTTCGCGCACAAGCCCAAGCTCTTAATGTTCATTTTTATGAGTGCAATTACTGCCGGCTGTGCCAATCAGGCCCCAAAGACCGATCCAGGGTCGGCGATTCGCGGTGAGCTGGAGCGTGCAACCGTCAAGCCCGCCGTGCTGGTGCCGTCACAAATAAGCGATGCACTGCAACCGGTTGAAGTGCCGGTGACCGCAACCAACGCCCCAGCCGAAGCGCGCTTTGATCTGATCGTCAACAACGCACTCGCGCGGGAAGTATTTCTGGCGATGGTGACAGACACGCGTTACAGCATGCTGATGCATCCTGAAGTGACCGGCAATTTGTCGGTCACCTTGCGAGGCGTCACCGTACGCGAAGCGCTGGAAGCTATTCGCGACGTTTATGGATACGACTTCAAGATCGACGGGCGGCGTATCACGATCTTTCCGCCGACGTTGCAAACACGGATTTTCACGGTTAATTATTTGAATGCGAAGCGTGAGGGGCGGAGCGAGATTCGCGTTAACTCTGGCGCGTCGTCCACCCCGGCCAGCGGCGCCGGCGTCGGACAAACTGCCTCACCCTCCGGCTCGCCTAATTCCCAACAGCAGGCGTTCGAAAACACTCGGCTGTCGACCACATCCCGAACCGATTTCTGGGGCGAGTTGGGCGACGTGTTGCGCGGTATCGTCGGTGCGGGTGTTGGGCGGAACGTGGTCGTCAGTCCGCAGTCAGGCATTGTTGCCGTGCGTGCCATGCCGGATGAATTGCGCCAAGTAGATGCGTTCCTGAAGGCGTCGAAAATTGTCGTAGAGCGCCAGGTCATGCTGGAGGCCAAGATTGTGGAGGTCCAATTGCGTGACGGTTTTCAGAGTGGCGTGGATTGGACACTTCTGCGAGGCCGTGGCAGGGGCGGTGTGGTTAGCACGAGCGGAAATACAGGTTTGCCCGCGAATCTCGCACAGGCTCAGCCATTGTTGCAGGATGCAACTGCGTTTCCGCTGCTCGGCAATGGGCTGTTCGGACTGGTTTTTTCCCAGCGTAATTTTGACGGTGTCTTGAGCTTCCTGGAGACCCAGGGAAATGTGCAAATCCTGTCGAGTCCGCGGGTTGCGGCATTGAATAACCAGCGCGCAGTTCTGAAGGTCGGCACGGACGAGTATTTTGTGACGGGCGTGACCGGCGGCACTATTGAGAGAAGTAGCTCCGGAGCTTCGAGCACGACACTTCCTACAGTTACGCTCTCGTCATTTTTCTCCGGGATCGCGCTGGATGTGATGCCGCAAATCGACCAGAGCGACACCATTACTTTGCATGTTCATCCGTCCGTCAGTGCGGTTTCAGAAGTGGTAAAACAGATTGATCTGGGCGTCTCACTTGGCGTCATCAAGTTACCACTACCTGCCAACAGCACCAATGAAACGGACACGGTCGTGCGCGTCAATGACGGCAATATCGTTGCGATCGGCGGATTGATGCAACTTCAATCGCAGAGCACGCGTTCAGGCCTGCCCGGTTCGACAGGCGTACCGCTGTTGTCGAATCTGCTTGGCAACCAGCAGCAGACTGGTTCCAAGCGCGAGATAGTCGTTTTGATCAAGCCCACAATCATCCGTTCGGCAGATGACTGGCGCGAACAGGCGCGCGAATCCCGGGACCGGATCGATGAACTCGGCACAGCTAGGCGCACCATCACCATTGATGGCAACCCGTTCGCTACGCCTCCGAAGTCAAAATAGTCTGCGATGTACCGAAGTCATTTCGGTTTGCGCGAGCTGCCGTTTTCGCTGACGCCCGACACCACGTTTTTCTTCGCCCACCG
>Ga0163144_10009154_pt1 | contig 21308 bp, 21 predicted proteins | sample OliLak19BULKMAT1_FD_123175 | JGI IMG/M metagenome (GOLD analysis project Ga0163144, IMG submission 123175) | Freshwater microbial mat bacterial communities from Lake Vanda, McMurdo Dry Valleys, Antarctica - Oligotrophic Lake LV.19.BULKMAT1 | ecosystem: Environmental > Aquatic > Freshwater >... | reverse complement strand
TTGTCTGGACCCGTCGCGAGGGCGCAGAAATAGTCATCCTCTTTCAACGCCTGACCGTACCTAGTTTGCGCAAGCAGTTGCCGATTTTTTGCTTGCCGTATCGCAGCAACTCATTGCGCTCTTGGAACTGGCCTTAGCGTCTTCCAGTTTGCCCTTATCGTGACAATCTGCGGCTTTGGTATGGTGTTCGGCGCATGCTTTGTGCTCGCTGGCGGCTTGCTTATGGGCGGTGCCCGCTGCTGTATTGGTGTTTGACATGATGAGTTCCTTGATTGAATGTGGATGGGTTGACTCTTACGATGGACGCAGCAAATAAGTATATAGCGAACGTCTGTGAAGCAGCTTGCGTTGATAGCATCATGGTGTCTGTCTGGCAACGAACACACCGTCTTTATTGGAGCCAATCGCGGTTGACCGTTCGCTTAGGGACGCTTAAAAGTAAGTCCGACCGCAGCCGGTCGGCCAAAATTCTGCCGCGGAGCATTTCTCGGGCGGCAGACCGCCGACTCGGCTCGTCGTAAGTGTGTGGTCAGTTCATGAGCCAAACCTATGTACGAAAACGCACAGAACTGGGCGCCCATTCGGTGTAGAAGCGGCGTTGTAGTGAATCCATTTTTTGGAAATCGCTGATTCGAAGGAGAAATGTAAATATTGCACAGCATGAGTGATCCGGAGAACGGCGCCATCCGCGCGACCGACGGCAATATCGGTCACGTGAAGGACTTCTATTTCGATGACGAAGCGTGCAACCCAGAATCGACTTTAATCATGAAACTTAGTAACTTTTTGAGCGCCGCGCTGTTGCTGGGCGGAGCGGTCCTGGCAACGAGCGCGCTGGCCCAGTCACAAGGCGGTCATGGCTCGAGCTCGAGCATGATGGGCGGTTCTGCCGCCGGCTGGATGGGCGGTGGATATGGCGGGATTCTGATACCGGTCTTGCTCATCGTTGTGATTGCCGGATTCGTGGCCTGGATCGTCGCGAAAAAGAGGAAGTAAATTTTGAGTTCAGCAAAGAGCAACAATCACTTCAGGGGATATCCCTGTTAACTAAGGAGTAAATCATGAAACACACAGTCTTGAGAAATGTAGGATCGGCACTTCTGATTACCGGACTCACCTTTGCGCTTCCCTCCTTTGCGGAGATGCATGGTGGAACGGGCGCGATGGGTATGGGAGAGAAGGGTACGACTGACCCGCAGCAGATGTCGGGAATGATGCACGACATGTCAGGTGAGATGATGAAGATGTCCGGCATAGTGGACAAGGGTGACATGAACCCGGATGCCATGAAAAAAATGTCGAACCAGATGAAGCAAATGAGCAGCATGATGGAAAATATGTCAGGCATGATGGGCAAGGGCGCGATGATGGATGCCGACCAGCACAAGCAGATGGACCAGATGCACCAAGAGATGGACCAGATGCGCAAGGACATGCCCGCCGCACCCACGAAGCAGTAGGCCGAAGAAAGCGCTGTCGGAATGAGCCGCCACAGTCTTCTTGGAGCCCCATGCCAGATTCTTTGGCATGGGAAATCGAGATGAGCTGACGGACCAATAATCGGCCATCCGGTCAATTTGAAGGCTGGAGAATCGCCTGGATATGATTCAGGGGATGATGGGACGGATGATGGATCAGATGATGGTGCAACAACGTACTGTCCGAGAAGAAAAATAGACGTGACAACTATTGGCACCTGGAAGCGAGATGGTCTTGTCTCGACTGAAGGGGTGCCAGATGGCGGTCCGTGAAATAAGGATGCCAATATGAAGGCTAAAAAAGATCCGGTGTGCGGTATGAAGGTAACCGAGGATTCGGTACATCATACAGAGTATGAGGGCAGGACCTACCGCTTCTGCAGCAACGGTTGCCTAAGCAAGTTTATAGCGGCGCCGACGCACTATCTGCAGAATGTCGTCGAGGATGAACCGGAAAAATCCGGGCGGCCAAACGCAAAAGTACCCCAGCCTGAGGCTGGTGAAGCGGCTATGTATACCTGTCCGATGCACCCGGAGGTGGTGCAGGATCATCCGGGCGACTGTCCCAAATGCGGTATGGCGCTGGAGCCGCGCAACGTGTCCGTGGCAGAGGAGGACAACGGGGAACTACGCGACATGACGCGCCGTTTCTGGTTCAGTACCTTGTTGGCCCTTCCGGTCTTCTTTAGCGCCATGGGCGCTGAGTTCTGGCCCGAAGCCATCGCGAACATCGTCCAACCAGCTACACGCCAATGGTTGGAAATGCTGCTGGCCACGCCGGTGGTGCTGTGGGGCGGCTGGCCTTTCTTCGTGCGCGGCTGGCGTTCGCTGGTAACGCGCAATCTCAATATGTTCACCCTTATCGGTCTGGGTGTGGGTGTGGCCTGGGTTTACAGCATGGTGGCAGTATTGATACCGGATATATTCCCGCGTTCCGTGTTCACTGAACGGGGAGTGGTGCCGGTGTATTTTGAGGCCGCCGCCGTGATAATCGCGCTGGTGCTGCTGGGTCAGGTGCTGGAGCTGCGTGCCCGCAGCCAGACGAATGCCGCCATCAAGCTGCTGTTGGGGCTGGCGCCCAAGACCGCACGCATCCTCCGTGAAGATGGCACAGAGGAGGACATTCCACTGGAGGATGTACAACCCGGTGACAAGCTGCGCATCCGTCCCGGTGAGAAGGTGCCCGTGGATGGCACGGTGGTCGAGGGTGTGAGTCATGTAGACGAGTCCATGGTCACTGGCGAACCGATCCCAGTGGAAAAGAACAGTGGTGACAAGGTGATCGGCGCCACGGTCAACGGCACTGGCGGTCTGGTGATGACCGCGGAAAAGGTCGGCGCCGATACTCTGTTGGCGCAGATTGTCCACATGGTGGCCGAGGCGCAACGCTCGCGCGCGCCAATTCAGAAACTGACCGACGTGGTCGCTGGTTATTTCGTTCCGGCGGTAGTACTCATTGCCGTGGTCACGGTGATCGTTTGGTATGTCTGGGGACCGGAACCGCGTCTCGCCCATGCGGTGATCAACGCAGTGGCGGTGTTGATCATTGCCTGTCCCTGCGCGTTGGGGCTGGCCACGCCGGTGTCGATTATGGTGGGTACCGGCCGCGGCGCGATGATGGGGGTGCTGTTCAAGAATGCCGAGGCACTCGAGGTGATGCGTAAGGTGGATACCCTGGTGGTGGATAAGACAGGTACCCTCACCGAAGGCCACCCCGAATTGGTGAGTGTGACCCCAGCTGAAGGTTTTGACGAAAATGAGATCGTGCGCCTGGCTGCCAGTATCGAGCGTGGCAGCGAGCATCCCCTGGCAGCTGCCATTGTCCGTGGTGCCCAAAAGCGGAACACGAAATTGGCAGCGGCGGAGGATTTTCAGTCGGTCACCGGCAAGGGCGTCTCTGGCGTGGTTGACGGCCATAAGGTCGCTCTGGGCAATATCAAATTGTTGCAGGATATGGGTATCGATGCGGGTGATCTGCCGTCGAAGGCCGACATTCTGCGCAGCGAGGGCCAGACGGTCATGTTTCTTGGCGTCGATGGCCGCGTCGCCGGACTCATAGGCGTGGCAGACCCGATCAAGGCAACCACGGCAGAAGCGATCCGGCTGCTGCATGATGAGGGTATCCGCATCGTCATGCTTACCGGCGATAGCCGCAAGACCGCAGAGGCAGTGGCAGCCAAGCTTGATATTGACCAGGTCCAGGCCGAGGTGTTGCCCGATCAAAAGGCCGCCGTAATCAAGCAACTGCAGGCCGAGGGGCGGATTGTCGCGATGGCGGGTGATGGCATCAATGACGCACCTGCTCTGGCCCAGGCCCAGGTCGGTATTGCAATGGGTACCGGTACCGATGTGGCGATGGAGAGTGCCGGGGTGACACTGGTCAAGGGCGATCTGCGCGGCATCGTACGTGCCCGACGTCTCAGCGATGCCACAATGCGCAACATTCGACAGAACCTGTTCTTCGCCTTCATTTATAACGTTGCCGGTGTACCAATTGCTGCGGGGGTGCTCTATCCAATTTTTGGCCTGCTGCTTTCGCCGATGATCGCGGCGGCGGCGATGAGTTTCAGCTCGGTGTCAGTGATTACCAATGCCTTGCGGTTGCGCCGCGTCAGTCTGTGAAGCATAAGAGGAGCTACTCTGTATCGCTTCTGCTCGAAAAGTTGTCTCGATAAATTCGATGCCCAACCACGAGAGTACCTGGATAGAAAAAGGAGAATGCAATGAACAATCAACGTAGAGGCCAGGGTATCTCCTTGGTAGGCGCGGGCCACGCAAGTAGCCTGACCCTGGCGATTAGCTTCACGCTCTGTGTCGGCTTCGACCTGGCATTTCCCGATCATGCTATGTATGCCGCCTGGCAGAAACTGTTGCCGGGTTTTGAGTGGATTAGCTGGAGCAGTTTCTTTCTTGGCCTGATCGAGAGTTATGGCTACGGTTGGTTTTTCACCCTGCTGTGGGTGCCGCTTTACAACGTATTTTCGGTCAAGCGTCAAAATCTACAATGTTCTATGTTGCAGCCTGATATTCACTCACAAGATCGGAGAAGAACCATTTGGCACGCACGCGTCAAGTCTTTTCCGCAGGGCCATGGGGCGGATATCTTCGCAACGGGTTTAGTCAGAGTTTTGAGCGGTATTCCTAGCAGGGTAATACCAATCGTGAAATTCGAATTTGTCGCACACAGGCCGCCCCGTCACTTGTTTACCGGTTTCTTTATATCCGATGGCTATCTTTTTGGTTGAGAATTTTTCTTTGATTTCGATAAATAGTACAACTCAGCTAGTGGTTTCGCTGCTTTCTATTTATCTGTCTGTTTCTGGGTTAAATACGCGCTTTCAATATTTCCAGCAGGTAGATAACTTACTCCTTCGAAACCGTATTGAAGTTAGCGTGACGGTACGGGCTTTCAGAATCCTGTTGCCGATGTCAGGTATACCAAAATAGTGCTGTAGATATGAATTGTCCACAATTGACTCTGCAGTATCTGGCCTATCGCAGGATTGCGCAGCACCACTACTGGTGGATACACCTATCGATGAATGCTCTGTCTGTGCGCTGACGCACAGTTACAGTTTAAAGAGGTTCTTGCTGTATGTGAGCTAGCGCACAGACCTCCGTCCTGTCTCTCTTCAAAATGTCGGTCATGCGGACTCATTTTAGTGCTATGCCTACGGATTAGCGTCTTAACCGGCTGCTAGCGGGCTTGAAGGTCCGCCGCCAGTGGCCGAGGGAGCTTCAATATGGTTTATTTGCGGAAATTACTCAGTATCGCGGCCATAAACTCTGTTTTAGCAGTTTATGGCTCTCCAGGTAGCGCCAATGTGCAAACTTGGAACTTCGACAAAGCCACGCAGAGCTTCACTGCAGCTGAAAAAGCCACGCAGGGCATCAACAAAACTGCAAAAGCCGGCAAAACCCTCAGCCTGACTTCGTCCGATGGTGTCCGCATGAAAGTCGCCGGTTATTCCGATACGAGGGAGGTTAGGGGCGGTGCCGACACGATCAAGCGCGGCAAGCTTACCTGGGCGAGTTCTACTGCGCTGGGCATGCGGAACAAGAACGAAACCAAGGACGAAATCAAGGGCGCAACAAGGGCCGAGATCAAGGGCTACCGTGGTATCGACAGCGTTGTCACCCGCACCGGTGACAGGGACGGCGACTTCGACATGCTGCTGCTGGAGTTCGATACCGCCGTCAGCTTGACCGCGCTGACCCTTGATGGGGCGAAGGGCGGTAATGCAGGCAAGAAGACTGCGGATATTTCCATACTCGCCTATACCGGCGATGGATCATCCGCACTGGTCAAAAATACCTGGGCGCAAGTACTCGGCTCTGGCAGTGGTAACGCTTTCGACACTGTAGGCAATTACAGCAATGTGAACTTGTCTTACTTTGCAGTTAACCCCACCAATGTCACCTCCACGAAATGGCTGATTGGCGTTTATAACCCCGTGTTTGGTGCTGGCGGCGATGCGGGCGACGATGGATTCAAGTTGACTTCTATCGAGACCACCACAGAGCTCGAGCGCGAGGCCGAACTTGAGCCCGAACCGCAGGAAGTACCGGTGCCCGGAACCCTAATGTTGTTGCTGGCGGGCTTGCTAGCGCTGCGTGTACGTCGGGACGCAGGAGCACCACGCTGACGATGGCAATAACTGCCGTTGCGGACTTACAAAATCGGAACAATGGCGTTCCGTTTTTTTTGTCTGGGTTGCGATAAACTTCCTCGAGTCAGACCGCACTTACGCCATGGGAGTTGGAGATTGATCAGGCTTTTGGCCCCGATAATACTGTTGCTCTTTGCTCACTCGATGCCGGGAGTAACGTCTGCCAGCGACGCGTACCTGCATTATGAAAAGGGTTCCCAGGCGTATGCGGAAGGGAAGTACGAAGTCGCCTTAATTCATCTCAAGAACGCGCTGCAGGCAGATCCCAATTTAGCTTCCGCCCGGCTTCTGCTCGCCGAGGTCTACTTCAACTCCGGCGACGTCGCCAGTGCCCAGAAGGAATCCGAGAAAGCCCTGATACTGGGGGCGGATATTAATCTGGTGCTTCCCATTTACGGGCAGTCTTTGCTTCTGCAGGAGAAAGTGGACGAACTGTTCCAAATAGAAAAAGATTCCGACAGTTTCACCCGCGCCAGCCAGTTTGAATGGGCCCTGCTCAAGGGCCAGGGTCATTTGCTGCGGAACGAGCCCGACCTGGCACGCGGGCAGTTCGAGAAAGCCACCACGATACTTCCCGAGAGTGTTCGCTCGAACAATACCATCGCTGCTATTTATATGGGCCGCGACATGGACGAGGACGCTCGCAAGTTCGTCGACAAATCGCTGGCAATGGATCCCAAAAATGCCAAGACCTGGCAACTGTCTGGCGAACTCGCATTCAAGGCAAAGAACTATGACCAGGCGCTGGAGTACTTCCAGCACGGGTATCAGCTCGACCCTGAGGACCTGAGGATGCAGCGCTCGCTGGCACAAATTTACCTGCAGCTTGGCGACCGGGCTAAAGCGGATGAATTTCTCCACCTCATTTTGGAGGCGTCCCCAGATGACCCGGCTGCGACATTAATCAGTGCGCTGCTGCTTATTGGAGACGGTGATGTGGAATTAGGCGAGAGCATGCTGGGGAATCTCAGCAGCATGTTGTCGCAATTCGATAAAGGTAAGCGGCAAACAGACAAGATCATGCAGTTTATTCGCGCGTCTGCGGAGTACATCCAGGGCAATGACGCCAACGCGATTGAACTGTTCAACGCCTATTTGCTATACAATCAGGACGACATCTCGGCCGTCCGCCTGCTGGCGGACCTGTACCTGCGCAATGGCGATGGCAGGCGGGCCACAGAGCTGCTGAGCTCACATGTAACCGAGGTGTCCGCTGACCTTGGGCTATCCATCCAGCTGCTGAATCTTTATGTCCAGATCGGAAATGCTTACCGGGCCGAGGAACTCCTCGCTGCACTGAAGAAAAATGGCTTGTGGAACAATCCGTACGTAGTGATGGCGGAAGCGGAGGTGCTCAGGATCAAGGGGCGACCCACCGATGCATTGCACCTGCTGGACACCCAGCAGTTCGGTGACAAGGAGCCTCAGGGATACGGTTTGCTGCGCGGCGTGTTGCAACTGGAACTGGGAAAAAACGCTGAAGCGCAGCGCAGTGTCGAGCACCTGGTAGCGAGCTATCCCGATGCCGTGCGGATTAATAATTTCGCCGCGGCCACCTCCATGACACTCGATAAATTGCAGGACGCCAATACCTACATCGACAAGGCGCTACAACTGGAGCCGGGTAACGTCGACGCGAGGTTTAACCGGGCGATGCTCTACAAAAAACGCGGCGATCTGGACGAGGCGAGCAAAGTCCTCCAGGCGCTGCTCAAAGATCAGCCCAATCACACCAAGGCGCTGCTGTTGATGGCGCGCATCCTGTTCCTGCAGCGCAAGTATGATGAGGCGATCGCATGGTCCGATGAAGTCTATACCTACGGTAAAACGCACGGGGCGGCGCGAGAACTGCAGATCGAGATTTACGCAGAGGTGGGGAATTGGGAGAAAGCCAAGGAAGTCGCCCAGCTCCTGGTGAGGGAAAATCCTTCCAATACCGACCATCTGGTGCAATTAGCCCAGATCGCGATGAAAGCCGGGGATCAGCAACTCGCCCAGAACACGCTTGGCAGGCTCTATCCGCTGTGGAAGCGCGACCTGGGTAAATTGCGGCGATTGGCTGAGATGCAGGCGAGTTTTAACAATCCGAAGGCTGCGCGCAAAACCCTGCACGGGGCGTTGAAGCTGGACAAGGATGCCTATGAAGTACAGCTGGACATCGCTCGCCTGGATCTGGCGGAAGGGAAATATGACAGTGCGCAAAGATTGGCCCAAGCGCTAATAAAAACATTCGGCGAGCGTTCAGGCACGTCGCAGCTGCTCGGCGAAATCGCGGTCGCACGCCAGCAACCGGACGTGGCGCGCCAGCATTACATGGACGCATTCAGGCTCAATAACGACAATACCGAGGCCATCGTCAGGCTGTACGACTTGAGCACCAGGGGGGTGGGGCAGAAGGCGTTCACCGATGCCATGGAGTCGACGTTAAAGAAGGCGTCGCTGCCGGTCGTGGCCGTGCGGCTGATGGCCGACAGTTACCTTAGCCAGGGAGAAACCGCCAATGCCGCGCTTTACTATGAAAAGCTGCTCGATCTAGAAGACTTGGCATCTGATCCGGCGATTCTCAATAATCTTGCGAATATTTATGCCAAGGACGATCTGAAAAAAGCATTGGCGACGGCACTAAAAGGGCTGGAGGCGTCGGGCGAGCAGAACTACGCATTGTTGGATACCGTGGGATGGATTCTGGCGCGCCAGGGCGAAAATGAACAGGCACTGTTCTACCTGCGCAAGTCCTATACCAGGAATTCAACAGACCCGGAAATCCGCTACCACCTCGGTGCGACCTTGTTGGCCCTGGGAAGATTCGCAGAGGCGAAGAAGGAACTGCGCGCAGCGCTGGACAGCGGCCAGCAATTTCTCGGTCGTGAGGATGCCGAGCGGCTGGTGGCATCGGCCACACAATAAGCCTCCGCCTGTCCCTGGCGAATTCGCGCTTCAGGCAGCAGTAAGCAGTTGAAATAATCCACGACAGTGCCCTTTCCATCGGTACTGGTTGATATCGATGACCTTTCCCGCTGCTCGCTCCACAGGCTATCCTTTGCATGCCCGAGTGTTGTTAGCCACGATTGCCCCCGGTTATCTGGCTCTGGTTTGTAATGAATGGCCAGGACGCGCCGTACTGTATCTCTATCAAGGTCCAAATCAAAAGCCAGATTGATCTGTTGGGCGACGCGCGGGCAACCGAAACGGGAATTGCGCCGTTTCATGTCGACTATGGCGTTGAGAGCCTGCCCCGCTGTATCGGGTATGATCTCTGTAGACGGCTTGATTATAGTGGCTGATCTGGCAATGCGCCGGGGATTCAGAAACAGTGACCAAAAGCCGAGCAGGGCGCGATCCTGAGCTGACAGGTTGGGTGCCCGTTGCGTTGATCTGTTGTGAATGATCAGTTGTTGCTTCAGTAGCAGGTTCTCCGCAACCACTGCTCGACCACCGCCGGGTCGAAGTAGCTTGGCCAGGGTGGTGAGTAGATCGAAAAACAGGAAAATGAGGTCCTTCATGATTCCCGGGCGGAATACTAGGATCTAAATGGAGCGATAGATAACCGTCTGATAGCATTGACGAATTACATTCGCCATCCACAGGAACGTGTACGATGTGGGCTTCCGTAATCCCGGATACGAGCACTACTGGGTTGTTGATTTTCCGATGCATGAGTGGCGTGGTCGCTCATGGAACCGCGACTGGATACTTTTGCATAACTGGTTGCGGTGCTTTCATATCGCCAGAGAAAGCATTGAACTAATCCCGAAAAAAGAACACCCACAACCCTATCACGATTATACCCGGCACCCCGAGCATCCAAAGAATAAGTGGTGGAAGAATGCGTCCCTCAACTTTTCGATTAACTTCGCCTATCTTCAAATGCAATTGATTTGTTTTCATCAAGGTATCTCCAAATTGAAATATTCCGGTATTGGCAGGCGCATGGCCTAAATAATGTATTCCAGCAAAACTTTAAATGGAAAATCTGCGTTTCTCTGTACGCTGCCAAACATAACAACGCACTATGTCGCCACGAATAGGAAGTAGGGGGGTAGCAGGAAACTGCAGATATACCCGACGAACCTGACGTACTCGACGCCAAGGCATCCCCCGCAAAGCCATGGGGCAGATAGGTTGGCGTCGGGTTCGTCGAGTTGACTGCTAATTTGTCTGGGTAGACGGGGTAGGCCTCGACAGGGGTTTTGCCTGAAACTGTGGCTGATAGTGTCAACTTGACCGCCAGTGTCTAATAATCCGGTGATGAATACTTACAAACGTCACCGGTTCCCTCCTGAAATTATCAGTTACGCGGTCTGGCTCTACTATCGCTTCAACCTGAGTCACCGCGATATCGAAGATCTCCTGGCTGAGCGCGGAATCACCATTAGCTACGAGACCATCAGGCTATGGGCGATAAAGTTCGGTGCCAAATATGCAAGGCGTTTGAAGCGCAAGCACCGGGGCTATGGCGACACCCTCCATATTGACGAGGTTTTCGTGAAGATGAATGGCAACCAGCACTACCTGTGGCGGGCCTGGCACAGCGATTCGTCACTGTTCATGCCGCAGTCTCTAATCTGTTCAGTCTGGGCAGGCACCCTGTGTCAGCCAATTACTATCGGCATCTCAGGGTCAGTGTGTTTTCAGAGTGGAGCAGGGCGGTTGCTTGAGGCAAGACGCAGCCTTGTCCGGGTCCGGCCAGGTGAATTTGTCAAAACCCACAGGAGGCTCCAACTCCGCCAGCCTGGCTTCCAGCTCCTTGACCTTCTGTTCCAGCTCGGTCTTCTCTTTCCGGGTCTGATTCAAGGATTTCTGCAGCAACTCGGTCGCCGTGGTCTCCTCGGCCAGCCTCTTCTTATTGTCGTCCAAGTTCAGGCGGGGTAATTTGTTAATATTCCCCGAGGCCTCTTTGCTAGAAAATTAGCCCACTAAGTAACAGTAAGGCCATAGTTGCATCGACAACAATGCCTGGCATGGAATGCTGTAGGCTCGTCTTGTCGGCCACCATAGAGTAGAAACGCGCCAGCAGCGCGAAGCTCCAGGCCACCCCGAGGGTCATGTAGATCAGTGGTTCATGCAGTGTCAGTGCCATGATAGTGAAGATACATTGCTGTGCCGCCACTGCGGGAGGGTTTATGGAAATGTTCTACGGTCTTGCGGCTAGCGGGCTCGCTAGCATGATTTGTATTGGTCTGTATTGCTGTATTACAGACTTTTAGCAACACCTGGTCGTCTGGTTTTTATCGGTGATTATTGGTCACACGTGACTCTGGCGAATTCCAAATTCAAGCCGCAATCGGCAACTCAAGTAACCCGCGACAATGGCCATTACAGCGGCACAGATTGATTTCGATCACCTTTCCCGCTGCTCGCTCAACTGGAGTAGCATCAGCCCGTCCAGAATGAATCCGAAACTCGTTGTAATAAGCGCGTGAAGAAAATCCCAAAAATTCTGGGCACATATTCTTCGGAGTCTGGTGGGCAAAGGGGGAGTGCCCCAGCGGATACTTTATCGATCTACACCCGACGAACCTGACGTCTTCACGCCAAGCCATTCCCCGCAAGGCGTTGGGGAAGATACCCCCGCGTCGGGTACGTCGAGTGCGTCGAGTTGAATTGTAGTTTTTTTGAGGAGGGTGGTGATGCCTTGTTGGTTTAGATGTAGCTGATGCGGAATGTGGAACGATCAGTTCGATTAAATGCCAGATTTTCTTGTAAGCGGTAGCCAAGCACTAGCTCTATTTCGGTGCCATTTCTATTCCACCGCAACAATAAGGCGACTGTCTTGCGAATGATATTTCAAATAGCTGGTGAAATACGGGGCGTGGTTTTTGAAATAACTCGATGATTGTGATAACTAATTAGATTTTGGGCAGTTGAGATTTCACTAGCTATACCTTCACACTCCATATTGCCTGCGCGTCAGGCTGGCCGCACCCGCTCATAGCAGGAAGCGGTCTTTCAGCGCTGTAATTTTCTGGGCATCGAGCGCAAGGGCGTTGGCATGGAAGTCCTTCTTTGATTTATAGCGCTTTGCAATCTCGTCGAAGCAGGCCATGATGTATTCTGCTCGCACTTCCAGCATGGGTCGCAGTAGCTCCTTTGACACTCCTGCGCCGCTTTGGTCCTTCAATTCGCCAGCCAGACGCTCGATTTCCTGTTCGATGGGCAGGTACTTGTTGGTGAGCAGGTAATCCTCAATGATGACCTCCTCTGCCACGCCCAGCACATCGAGAATCAGGGCGGCGCCGAACCCCGTGCGATCCTTGCCCGAGGCACAATGGATGAGAAACGGCGGAGCGCTGGTGAGCAGCAGTTTGAACATCTCAGCATATTGAGGCAACTGGCTGGCGACGAAATCGCGATTGATCGCCTCCATAAAACCTGCCGTATCCTGAACATCCATGATGCCGCGATGCAGATTATCAAGAAAGGACTGCGAACTCCCCGGCGTGACGGGCAGGTGAGCCAGCATGTACTTGACGTCGGGACCGAGCAAGGTGGGCTCCATTTGTTGCTCAGCGGCCTGGCGCAAGTCGCAGATTAAGGTGACGCCCAGCCGGTGGAAATAAGCCCGATCCGACTCGGTGAGCGCGGACAGTTTGCTCGAGCGATACAGTTGGCCCCACTTGAGCCGACGGCCATCGACCGTTTCATAGCCGCCCAGGTCGCGGAAATTTGGTGTTCCCTCCAGCGGCAGGCGCCGTTCTGCCAGTATAATGCCCTCGCTGTGTTGCGACTCCAGGTAAAAGTAATGCCGTCTGGTCCTGTCGGGATTCGGTACCACTGCCTCCTGACCGCTGCTTTTACAAACCGGCATATCAGGCTTCGCCCCCGCGTAAAATACATCTGGGCTATCCGCCATGAAGATAGAGACTGTCTGCCCAGGGTGCGCGCTGCCCCATCTGACGAGATAGTCCTGATTGTGGTCGCGCTCAACATGGCAGGCGAAGGGATAGAACATTGGTTCGGGGGCTCAGTCAGGGGAAAGATTCTCGTCTTCCAGTATAGCGGAGAGCTTTGGGGCAAGTCTCTCCAGCAGGGTCATCGACGACAACGCGAGCGCAACCTGACTGTTGCCCAATGCGCGCTGCTGCTCATCCTTCATGTTGATGACGCGGCCGACATTGTAGGCGAGCCAGTCCAGCCAACCCCCTAAGACAGCGTCAAGCGCTGCGTCGATTTCACGACGCTCCATGATGCCACCGGCAAGCTGGTATTCTCTGATGAATTTGCCGAACACCGCCTCGTCGAACGAAGATAAGAAACCGCTCCAGTCCAATGCCTCCTCCAACACCTCCCGGGTAGGGTTTAGCATACGGACAGCTTCCCAGTCGATGAGCACCGGGCTGCCATTGTCACTCCACAACACATTTTTTTGACCAAGGTCGCCGTGACTGACGACCTGACGCTGCTTGAGAATTACTACTGCGTCGGCGCGTGCAGCGCAAATGGACTCGAATTGTGGGGATCTCTTTTTTATCTCTTGGGAATTTTCCACGTCGTGCTTCATTGCCAGGTGGACCAGGTTTTCCACTTCGCTCTCAGTAACCGGCTCCTGCTCCTCCACGGCGATGACTGGCGCGTTGATGTCCAACTGGTGCATTTTCGCCAGTAGTCGCGCCACTTTCAGCGCATGGGCTTCTGAAACGATGCCTTTCTTTAGTGCGACCGCGCCAGTCCAGGGATAAACGAGATAGCCGACCTCGTCGAGCACATGCAGGTACGCATCACCGAGGGGCAAGGCGTGTATCGCGTCGATGCCGCATGCTGCGAAGCTCGCGGCAACCTGCTCGGTGGCGTTAAAATGGGCAGCGGTCGCCGGGTCGTCCAGGTCAGTATCCGGTGCCAACTGCTTGACCACGTAATTTCCGCGCGCCGTCTCCAGGCGCCAGACCAGGTGGTGAAAACCGCCGGAAAGGCGCGTAGGTTTATCCTGACTCGGCCCCAGTTGCAACAGATCACAAAGGCTACTTGTATGCTCCGGATTGTCCCCTAATGGTATGTACACGTCTTTACTCCTGGAAAGGTGATTACGTTGCATGCTTGGGCAAAATCGTTCACTCGCGCTGTTGTTCGCTCGAGTATTTGCTACTAGGCTGAAAACTGTAATTCTAATTCAATTTGGAGAGCATTATGGGTTTTGCATTGTCCGATTTACAGTTAACAAGCTCCGCTTTTACTCAGGGCGGCGCCATTCCCAGAGTTCACACCGGGGAAGGCGACGATGTCTCACCGCCACTTCATTGGAGCAACATTCCCGAGCGGACACAATCTTTCGCCCTCTTCTGTCACGACCCCGATGCGCCGCTGGTGACACGTCGCGGTAGTTATGGCTTCGTGCACTGGGTGTTGTACAACATACCGGGCTCCGTGAATCAGCTGGAACAGGCGGTTGAGGACTTTGCCCGGGGAAGCAATAGTTTTGAGCGCGATGGCTATGGAGGGCCAATGCCGCCTGGTGGACACGGCTTGCATCATTACTATTTCTGGCTCTTGGCGCTGGACATCGAACCTGGACTACCCAATGGTCTCCAGCTCGTAGATCTACTGGAGAAAGTGGAGCCACATATTCTGGGCATGAATAGATTGGTGGGGACCTACCAAATTGTCTAGGTGAACGGACCTTGCCTGCGCCCCGGAGTGTGCCACAAGGTCACCCCATGATTCTACCCATACCCCGCCCAGGATTTGCCGCGAGGCGGCGAGTGTGGATCACTCTGGATGGCTTTTGATAATGCTTCCTGATCTTCTTGCCAGGCCCTTAAGAAAATCTCAAAAATTTCCCGGGCACATATTCTTCGGAGGCTGGCGGGAAAAGGAATACCCCTACCGCAATGTTTCTATCATTGAGGCGTAGTCTTCAAAATCCAGTTGCTTAGTGATCTGTTCGCGCCAGATCTCGTCGAAGTCCATATCCCCCCGGGTACGCAGTGAGTGGGCGATTTGCTGTAACCATGTGGTACCGCTCTTGCCGAAGGGCGCCACCACAATGTCGGTGGGAGCCAGCGTTATGCCAAGGCCCTTTTCCACGCCTCCCCGAGTTTTCATCAAAGCGAGCATGGCAAAGAACGCTTCAAGTGTTCTGGCGCGGCCGGATTGTGATCTGCCTGCTAAGTCGTTATCAGCCATGGAGTGATCCTGTCAAAATCTTCCAGGAGAGACTGTAAGGCATTACATTATGGTAGTCATCAGCGCTCCAACGCCATGTCCCATCCCCGCACCCCCAGGCACTCCGCCACATCACCCCATGACCTCACCCATGCCTCGCCCAGGATCTGCCGAGAGGTGGGCAGTGTGGAGGAGGGGGGATCCCAGTGCCGCAGTCTCTCGTCTGTTCAATTTGGGCATGCACCCCGTATCCGCCAATCACTATCGCCATCTCAGGGTACAGGCATTTTCAGAGTGGAGCAGGGCGGTTGCGTATAAGTGGATGTGTCCTTTTCCCGCTCCAGGTGGGTTAACTTGTCAGAAGCGGCGAAGGACGTGTTGCGAGCGCACGGCTCCCGACCGCGATGGCGAGCGCGACAAAGATCAAGATCGCCGCGACTGCAAACGTAATCCGCATACCGGCGGCAACTGCCTCGGGACGCGCGGTTGTGATGTCGGTCGTCGCCGATCCTAGTGCGAACACCGCGCCCATAACGGAAGTGCCGGTGATGAGTCCGATATTGCGCGACAGGCTGAGCAAACCGGAAATGACGCCTCGCTGGTCCGGGTGAACATTCAGCATTATTGCGCTGTTATTCGCTGCCTGGAACATTTGATAGCCGGGGGACAGGACGATTATGGCGGCAATGTATCCTGCGATGCCGTACATCGCCGGAAGCACGGCTAGAGCAATTAGACCCACCGCCATATTGATGAGTCCAAGGATAACCATGAATGGCACCCCAAAACGGTCGACGCTACGACCGGCCGGGACACCAATCAACATAGAGGTAATTGGGCCAATCGACATAACGATTCCGACAAGAGTCGCGTTGAATGCGAGCGCGCGAGAGAGGTAGAACGGCCCGACTACCAAAGTCGTCATCATCGCTGTCGAGACAAGCGCACTCATGACGAGGCTGGCGCTTAGCACAGGATCGCGAATCACTGCCCATCGGATCAAAGGGGACGACGATCTCGCCTCCACGAGGACGAAGAGGCCGAATCCTAGGGCGGCAACCAACAACAGGGCAATGCTGGGCGAACTGAAACTGCCACGCCACCTCGTCATCGCGAGCGCATACGTTGCCAGAGTCAGTGCAAGCAGTAGCGTTCCCACAGTGTCAAAAGCGGCTCGTTCGGTCTTGGGCCCTCGGCGATCGGCAGGCAGGGTGCGATACGCTAGAAAGCAGGTCAGGATACCCAGCGGTACATTGACGAGGAAGATTGCGCGCCAACTGAGTCCTGCGATCAGAATACCGCCAAGCGATGGACCGAGCGCGGTGCCAATTGCGGACATGCTTCCAAGCAGTCCCATGGTGCTACCAGTATTGGTCTTTGGGACTGTTTCGCCGACAAACGCCATAGCGAGCGCCATCATGATTGCTGCCCCGAGCCCCTGCAACGCCCGGGCAGAAATCAGTAGCCAGAGCGTCGGCGCGACGCCGCATAGGACTGAGGCGATCGTGAACAGGAAGATCCCGGCCAGTAGTAACCGACGGCGTCCGGTGATATCACCTAGCCGTCCCACGCTGACGATCAGGGTGGTGATCGCAAGAAGATAGGCGAGAACAATCCACTGGACTTGCTGGAAAGAGGCACTGAACGCTTGTGCCAGCGTCGGCAAACCTACATTGGCAATGCTGGTGCCGAGCGAGGACAGCAACATGCATAGCGAAAGACTGATGAGCACCCACCGAGCTGAAGGTGCCCGTTCCGCACTTCTAGCTACCACCGCCTTTTGTCCTACCATTCTTGCAATAATAGGGTTCAACATGAACTCCGCTCCCCTTGCGATTGCTCATGATGCCCGTCGGTCCAGCCGCCGTCCCGTTGTGCGTACCTCGTCACATTTTCCTTCTTCAGATCGCAACTCGTGAATCGATAAAGGAGGAGTGGGCCAGCGGTGCAACGCGTATCGTGGATATCGCCAGGCAAGTACACCCTGATCTGCCCCGGTTGGACTACGCTGGAATCTCTCTTCACGAGCTGCATCTTTCCGCGTGCATCCTGTATCCGCACATACGTTCCCATCTCGGTTTCTCCTCGTTGGACGGCGTAGATCACCCAGCCCGTTCCGTGGTCGTGTGGGGGGCGGTAGAGCCCAGGAGATTCCGTATGCGCCAAGAGCAGGAACCCGTGCACCGGATCTCGGTACAACTCTTTAGTTTCAGGAGCTTCCGTGTGCAGCATCGCCAACCACTCCTCCATCACAGTGGCCTTGAGGAGTTCCTCCAAATCGCGGCGACAATTTGCAACGACTTCGGAGCTAAGAAGCCCCCAATTCGACGTGACTCTTTCTATATATGTATCCAGCGAATTCTTAGCCATACATTTTCCTTTCAGTTAGTTGCGCACGTCGCTCAGTTGAGTATTGACAGCAATTGCCAAATACGAAACTTCGCAATTTGGCGACTCCTGAATTGGAGCTGCCCAAAATGTACTCCTTGGTTTGACAGGGCGGAAGGCGCTCCATTTGCACTGTATTCGTGCGTGTGGCGCCACGTCACGATTGAATCGTGCTAGGATCAATGCATGTCGAGACCCGATTTCAACCTGATTGTCATCCTTGATGTGTTGCTTGCGGAAGGCAGCGTTGCGCGCGCAGCCCGGCGGTTGCAGCTTAGCCCGTCCGCGATGAGCCGGGCGCTGGCGCGATTGCGTGAGACGATGGGTGATCCGCTATTGGTCAGGGCCGGACGTGGTCTCGTTCCCACGCCCCGGGCGATCGAACTTCGCGAGTTGGTGAGTCAACTCGTGCAGAACGGAGAAGCGATTCTGCGCCCTGTTGAGAAGCTCAACCTCAAACGACTCGTCCGAACATTCACGCTGCGCACCAGCGAAGGATTTGTGGAGAATTTTGGCCCGGACCTTATTGCTCGTGTGGGCGAGCAAGCTCACGGCGTGCGGCTGCGCTTCATCCAGAAGCCAGACAAAGACAGCGGGCCACTTCGCGACGGTGCAGTGGATCTGGAGACTGGCGTCATAGAGAAGACGACCGCCCCTGAACTGCGTGTACAGCTATTATTCCGAGATCGTTACATTGGTGTAGTTCGAAAAGGGCATCCTCTGACCCGGGGTAAAATCACTCTCTCCCGCTACGCGACTGGCAGGCATATCCTCGTCTCGCGGCAGGATCTCGACAAAGGCCCGATTGATGAAGCCTTGAAGCCGTCCGGATTGGAACGAGAGATCGTCACTATAGTCGGCGGTTTTGCGACCGCGTTGGCTCTAGCTCGGGGCTCCGATCTGATCGCCAGCGTTCCCGAACGACACACCGGAAACCTGCGTGCCGGAATGCATAGTTTTCCTCTGCCTGTCTCCATACCGGAGTTCACGGTCTCCTTGCTCTGGCACCCTCGGCAGGATGCCGATACGGCACATCGCTGGCTGCGCGGGTGTATTCGCGACGTTTGCGCTCAAGATGCCGCAGCCACCACCAATCGAAGCGCACCACGACCGGTCCATAAGTAAGGTACTAAAAAGTTAACGTATTCGTGTTCGAAACGCTGAAATTGAGAGGGAATAATTCCGAAAAAATGGGCTGAATGTTGGAGCCTGATGACGTTCTTCCAGCCACTTGAGCCCAGGCGTCGCACGCTCGCGCCCCCAGGCACTCCGCCGCATCACCCATGACCCCAGCCATGCCTTCCCAGGATTTTCCGAGAGGTGGCCGCTTTAGTGCGCAGGTGGCGGACTCGGATGCGGTCGGGAATCGTGAGTCAGGGCAGGTGGGCTCGGCTCCAACGGAAGCTGTGGGTCGGGGGGTAAGTCCTCAGTGCAGAGGGCGGTTATTCTCGTTTTCTAGTTCAAGTATCAAATCCTCCAGCGGAATGCCAAACACTTGGTTCATGCCGTGATACATACATCTCTTACCACAGAAGGGTAAGACATCCACTCCTTCCGGCGATTCCATAAATGGCTCAGCTTTGTCGTAACAAAAATACGAACATCTGGTTTGTTTCACTTGGAGCGCCTCGCTTTCCTCGAGTTCTTTTTCACACACTACACATATCACGGTAATACTTCTCTGCGCTTTCCTTCCAAGGTTGATGGGTAGTGACCTCATCCAGTGTCATGCGGGAACTGTCGGGAAAGGGATCGGCTTCGTTCACCCAATCGACGAATGGCTGTTTGAATCTGACAACTATCAGATCGCGATTGAGCATGGTGAATGTGCATCCTCTGGCAATGCAAATTATAGAGGGACCATACTATAGGCCGGTACGCCGTAGACAAGGATGCATACACCCTCCGACTCCGGTCTATAATTCTTGCACAAAAGGCTATAAAAGTCGGATGCTCTATTCGATAGAAACCCTATAAGAATCAATAAGACGGTGGTCCCAGAAGGACTTAACGGCGCCGCCCAGGCCTTCGACCTGCCGATTATGAGAAGCAGGGAGAGCGACGAACCTGGGTAGTAACTTGAAGAAAGTTAACAAGTTTTTCTGGTGGCCGGGGGCATTGCAACCGAAACCGAGCGTATGCCGAACTTACTTTGGGGCGGTTTGTGGGGTTGGTGGGAGCAAGTTGAAGAAGGGTAAGGGATATGTGAAACCGAACTGCGAACCGGGGCCGAGCTCAGCAACTGAGAAATAGTAACGCTAGACGTTAATATCCTTAAGCGTTACTATGCCCGCATGATTTTGAGCTTCCGTTGTAAAGAAACAGAAAAACTGGCCGGAGGTCGGTATTCGCGAAAGCTTCCCGTAGACATCCAGCGAATAGCGGCTCGCAAGCTCAGGATGTTGAACGATGCAGTCGAGCTGAATGATTTACGTGTGCCGCCTGCAAATCGATTAGAAGCGCTAAACGGAAGTAGGAAAGCGCAACATAGCATCCGCATTAACGATCACTGGCGGCTGTGTTTTCGTTGGCACAAGGGCAAAGCCAGCGATGTCGAAATCGTGGATTATCACTAAGAGGCATGACTATGAGTAAAAGAGACTTTCTGCCGATTACGCCAGGTGAAATTCTGGAAGAGGAATTTCTTTTACCAATGGAGTTGAGCCAGTATCGGCTTGCAAAAGATATTCACGTATCCCCCCGCAGGATTAATGAAATTGTAAAAGGCAAGCGAGCGATCACAGCAGACACGGCTCTGCGTTTGGGCCACTACTTCGGCACAACCGCGCAATTCTGGCTGAATTTGCAAGGCAGCTATGAACTTGAATGTGCGATAGAGAAGGTCGAATTGGCGACAATAGAGCCGCATGCGGCGTAGTTTCATTGCAGGTGGAGCTGACTATTTAGGCAGTCCCTGGCGAATTCGCAATTCAGGCAGCAATCGGTAGTTGAAATAGTCCACGACAGTGGCCTTCCCATCAGTACTGGTTGATATGGATGATGAGTAAGTCGAAGAACGTGAAGGGATTTTCGAAACCGAACTGCGAACCGGGGCCGAAATGCCGCTAGCATGATGATTTGACATGGGAATTATCAATGCGCAGTACACCGGTGGTAGCAGCTATAATGGGTGACAGTCAGGCAACGACTCAAAAGCACATTTCCATGAAAATCCATATTCCATTTTTCAAGAGGCTAAGGCTCTTTAATTTGACATTAGGTTGCTCTGGAGGCATTTGTGGGCGGTTCATGTTGTGAGAGTAATTGCGCTGTAGAGGCACTACGCACGCGGCAGAAAAGCACTCTGGTGAAGGTGCTCTGGATCAATGCTGTCATGTTCTTGGTCATCGCTGCGGCCGCATTTTATGGAAAATCTACGGCATTACTCTCTGACAGTTTGGACAACCTTGGTGATGCGCTAACGTATGGGCTGAGTCTCTACGTGGTATCGCAAAGCATTCAGGCAAAAGCGCGTGTCGCCTTATTTAAAGGCGGCCTGATAGTCTTGGGCGCGGCCGTCGTCGTTGGGCAAGTGATATGGAAGTGCATATATCCAGTAGTCCCGTCATATGAGGTCATGGGAGCATTCAGTCTTGTAAGCGTTGCTGCCAACGGAGTGTGTCTATGGCTCCTATGGCAACATCGTTCAGAAGACATAAATATGAGCTCGGTA
>Ga0163144_10009153_pt1 | contig 21309 bp, 20 predicted proteins | sample OliLak19BULKMAT1_FD_123175 | JGI IMG/M metagenome (GOLD analysis project Ga0163144, IMG submission 123175) | Freshwater microbial mat bacterial communities from Lake Vanda, McMurdo Dry Valleys, Antarctica - Oligotrophic Lake LV.19.BULKMAT1 | ecosystem: Environmental > Aquatic > Freshwater >... | reverse complement strand
TGGTGATTGCGACCCAAGTGGGTCGCGAAACTGTTGAGAAACGCTCTGTTCTTGTAGAGGACCCGGGTGCTGGCGAGATTGGCTCCGGCCAGCACTGCCGCAATCATTACCGGAAATGACACTCTATCGAAAAACTCAGCGAGGCAGCGACCCATTACCTGAGTGTGCTTACTGGGTGTGCCCAGAAGCCAGGCCGTGACCTGGCTGGGTACTTCAAACCTGCGAGTAATGTCTTCAGTAGAGTATCCGCCTGAATCACTCAGGTGCTCGACCAATCTGGACTCTTGTACGCGCTGAATAATCACCTTGTTCAACTCGGTAAAAAGGTCCGCGATCGATCGATTCACCGTATCGGTAAACTGTTCGGCTGATCCGCTGTGGCTATCGGCGATTTTTTCAAGATAAGTGATGCAAAATCGATACTTTTTGGATACTTTCCAGCGCAGCATTTTGTTGGGTTTCTTTCCTTGCAGGGCATCGTGGACAAACTCAAAAAACTTGCGTGACTGCTTGTTTTTTTGCAGCTCCAGCAACACATTGCTGAGTGCAAAGCAGGCCAGCTTGTCGGATGCCTCCCCGCGGTGCAGAAGAATACGCAGCAAGCCCGGATCCTCGATGTGCGTGGCAATTTGTGCGAAGTAGTCCAGCAGCGCGATGCTCAGCTTCTGGTTCTCAGCAACGTACCCAAAAGGGGACATATTGCCAGCGCGAATGGCTTCGAGTGCCAGCTTCGATGGCGGTTCAGTATGCAATCGCTGCTGCAGGTTGGGTACCATGAGGCGGGTACCACACTGGCCGGCGAATATGCCCATGTGGTCATCCGAACCACCCGCGAGAGCCTTGGGGATTTCCGGATTGACGCCGAAGTCCCGTGGGTTCAGCTTGTGCTTCTTCGCATAGGCGTAAATTTTCTCGGGCGTCAGGCTCTGCACCCAGTTTAACGTGAGCGTGGACTGCCATAGGTCGCGCTGGCCGTTGAGTACCTCAAAGCGCTGGAACATGAGTGCCAGTTTTTCGAATAGCGCCAGGTCAATGTTTTCGTTACGCGTATAGAAATACAATGGATGCGGCAGAACCACCGGAATATCATGTTCCGCCGCGTAGCGCAGGAATTCATATATGTTTTGGCGCCTGGCGAGCAGAACGGTCTCCTGCTCCGGTGAAAAGCCGTAGGTCAGTACGTGCAGGTACAGATTGGCCTCGGGGAAGTAGCAGGTGAATTCAGCGCCCGCGAGCACGTCATAACCTTCATCCATTAGTGCCCAACAGGAGCGCGCGTTGTTGTGATTGGTAATGGTCATAACATCAACGCCATTGCGACTGAGGCATTTGACCAGCTTGCTGGTTTTCAACCAGGTTTCCGGTAGGCCCAGGATACGGCCCCACAGTTCGTCCGGTGTATCGCTATTGAAGTCATGGCAGTGCATATCCATGCGCAGGGTATCCGCAGCCGCGAAACGACCAGACTCGCGCAACAGATAGGCGTTGAACTCATCGGTCAGGGAACTCCTGAATTCCCCGGGTCGACTTTCTGTCCGTTTCGGCTTTACAATCATGACGCTACCTCCTCTGATTTTCCTGACTGAACGTCCCGCATCTGTAGTTTTAGTATTGGGTTTAGTTTTGCCAGTAAAGGGAATCGGGCCTGGAGCATCTCGGCAATTAATTGTTTTTGGATCTTCTTCGCCGTAAGCTCGGGTGACTGCCACCACCAGCCGTCATCGGACATCTGCTGGGCCGCCTTGACGAAGCGGCAAATAACCTCTTCGAAGTCTTCGTCCGTAAAATTCAGACTCATGATCATACGGCCACTACCCACCCAGCTCAGCTCAAGCCCCTGGTCGCGAAGGTAGAATTGGAACATCCAGTTATAGCGACTGGGTCTGCGGTAGAGTACGGTGCAGATGGTGTGAAGATTGGCCACCTCGACAGGAGCGTCCGCGGCACGCAATCGTTCGTTCAATCGAGCAATGCGCGTAACCCATGTCGCCTCCGCCCGCGCGTAGAGCTTCCGATACTCCGGCTGCTCAATGCGCTGCAGGAATACATTCATAGCTGCCAGCACATAGGGGTGCGAATTAAACGTACCGCGGGCAAAAGAGATATTGGCTGGCTGATCGGGCTTGAAGCGATGCATCAGATCGCGGCGACCGCACAGCACGCCGACGGGCAAGCCTCCGCCCAGGGTCTTGCCGTAGGTCACCATGTCGGCCTGAACACCAAAGTAACCCTGGGCGCCATGGTAGCCCAGCCTGAAGCCAGTGAAGACTTCGTCAAAAATCAATACGATGCCCCTGCGGGTGCAAACTTCCCGGACCTGCTTCAGCCAATGGCTGTAGGCCTTTCGGTCAAAAGATGCGGATCGCTTGCTGTTGACCAGGCTGGCGTCGCCGGCGGCGTCCTTATTGGGGTGCATCGCCTGAATGGGATTGATCAGGACACACGCGATGTCCTTACGTGTATCAAGTACTTTGAGCGTTCGTTCGCTGATATCTCGCAACGTATAGACGTCTTCGGTCTTGCGTTGATTGCCGACCCCTGGCTGCACACCATCCCACCAGCCGTGGTAGGCACCGCACAAACGCACGAGATGTGTCCTACCGGTATGGTAGCGGGCCAGTCGCACCGCTTGCATGACGGCCTCAGTCCCGGACATATGAAAAGAAACCTCGTCCAGTCCTGCTATCCGCCTGATTTTCTCGACGTTGTCCCGCACCACTGGATGGTACGCACCCAGCACGGGGCCAAGATCACGCACCATTGACACGCCTTGGTCAATACACTCTTTGTAGAAGTCATAGCCAAATACATTGACACCGTAGGAGCCTGAAAGGTCGTAACGCCAGTTGCCATCCATGTCCCGGATCTGCACGCCAGAGCTCTCCTCAACTACCGAAACCTGGCGCAGTTCTTGGGGCAGCCGCTCCCTGTAGGGAAAGGGCACGCGGTATGCGCTGGTGAAATTGACGTCAGAAATAGTGCCTTCCAGCGAAGCTCCGTAGGCCAGCGACCTGGGAGATCTGGCGCTGGCTGCTTGTACTAGTCGTGCCAGCCCGGCGCGACGTTTTACCGCAACTGATTGAGGTGCATTGTCGCTGCTATAGAATCGGTCATTGTCGAAGCTGTACGCGGCAACCTGGCGCGCCAGTCTCCGTGACCACTTGGCATGTCCGAGAAGTGAAGGATGTTTGGCCCTGGAGAGCCGCAGACGGATGAACAGTTTGTAGAGTAGCGCAATACCGGCAAGAGCCAACACTACGCAAGCAGTAGTCTGTTGCATAATTTCCCCGGTTCAAGTGCAGACCATTAACATGGACCGCACCTGTTGGTTTAAGAGAGATTATGTGGAGACAGTTGCAGTTGAGTGACAGTTTTACGAAATATTTGTGTCAGGCCTGAATTACCGCTACAGCGCCAGAGGCAGGAATATCAGTGCCATGCTGAACCAGGCACCGACGCTGAAATAGGGTGTCAGCCATAGGGCATCGTCTTTCCACCGGTCCCAGCTATGACTTATCTCCCGGCGATGCCATGCATCTTTGGCTCCCTGGTTGATACTCAGATAGTTCTGGCCGAGGGACCGTCCGCTGCGAAACCGACGAAGATACAAGGGGATATCGATGGCAACTGCGTAAGCGACAAAAGCCGCTGAGCCGAGTGCTCCAGTGATGGCGAGAAAATGTACCAGGCCGTTGGTGTCCAGTGCGATGATGGTGAGAAGAGCCGCCATCCAGGAAAATCCCGCTGCCCAAAACAATGATTCAATCGCCTGTGTGATGTGGTTCAGTGTCAGGATACTGTGCCAACAGAACGCCTGCGCTATTGTCGTGAGGAGTGGGATAACCCAGGCCGCATACTGGACCACGGGTAGCCCCGCATAGGCGCCCAATTGATGGACCAGAAGACCCAATTGCAGTCCAAAGCAGATTTCAGCGATGGTAGCAGCGGTGCGCCCTAAAAAGATGCTCGACAATGTGGAATCGACAACAACGAGACGTTCCAGATCAATCCGTGGAAAAATGGAACGGTAGGCACACACGAAAACGTACACGCCCGATAGAACAAGCTGAATGGCACAGTATGGGTTATCGCGCGGGCCAAAGTACCAGATAGCCAGCCACAGAAGGATATTTGAAATGCCAAGGACACACAATCCGCGCCACCAAATTAACGCACTGAACTGCCATTCGAAAACTCGACTCATATATTTATTACAATCTGGTAACGTTTATATGAAGAAACCATTACCGAGTGTAGACGTATGAGCTAGTGCTGGCAAGTTGATTACCGGTTACTGATTACCGGCTACTTTCCAAGTCATCACGGAAAATCAAAAATGGGGACGTATGAAAAATGGGGACTGAAAAATGGGGACGAATTTATTTGATTCCATTCCCCGAAGACCCAGTATTTTTATCGCCTGTTGACACCAACTGGCTAATGGGTGCCCCCGTTATTCGGGCCCCATCGCTACTGGCTGCGCGGCGCTTTGTGTCGAACAGAAGCAGAGTTTGTATCGTTGCCGGAGTTCGCAGCCCAAAAAAGGAGAGTGGGCGCTGCCCACTCATGTGGTGTTTACTTCAACCCCATACAGTTGGCGTAATACGTCACAGTCGCCGGCCAGTCGGAGAAGATGCCGAGGATGCCGACGTCATTGGCGAGAACGTGCAGCGCTTCCATGGTGTCGCCTTCGTTGTTCAACGCCGCTTTGATGGTCTGGTAATACCAGCCGCCGTCGCCGTCGGCCAGGATACCGGAGCGTTCCAACGTCCAAGTGATGATGTCAAGGCCCGCAGCCTTTGCGTCGAACGCGTACTGTGACGGGATGATCGTGCCTTTGGCGTCAAGCGCCAGCAGCGCCCACGTCGGGGGGGCGATAATACGTACGCCCGTCGCATACATGGCTTGCAACTCAGCCAGCGTCGGCGGCGTATCGTTGGCCGGGTTACTGTCGGTGGGATCAATGTCGTCTAATGCGACCGCTTGCATACCGAATTCCGGCTCGTATGCAATCCAGTAGTTTACGTCGTTGATGTCGAATGACTGCGCCCACACGTTGCGTGCCGGTACGTTGGCCGCCTTGTACTCGTCGATCATCTTCTGCGCGTAGGCTTGCTGAGTGAAGCCGTCGAACGGCATGGTCACGCTGGCGCTCTTCAACTCGGGCGTCATCTTGGTGCCGAGTTTTTTGAACAACGCGATACTTTCCTTGTGGGTCATCAATGTGCCGCTGCTGGGTCCAGAGTAAAGGTCGGTACGAAAGTTTGCTGTCCCGCCCAGATAGTCGGCGACCGAGGTGGCGGCTGAATTGGACGCATCCATCTTGCCACGTAGCGTCTTGAACTCAGCCAGCGTGATGTCGCTGGTGCAGCACTGTGCCGATGCAGGTGTGACCATTTTTCCGCTGGCATCGTACGCCGCCGGTATGAACTGCTTGCTGCACTTTGCAGCCAACGGTGTCGCCAGGATATTGGTGGTAGTGTGCAGGTCGCATTGCGAGTGACGGCAGACCAGTTCCTTATCCTTGGTAAACGTCACGTCGCATTCCAGAATGCCCGCGCCCATACGCGCAGCGGCTTCATACGATTCCTGCGTGTGTTCCGGGAACTGCAGTGCCGCGCCGCGGTGGCCGATCGAGAAATCAGTTTTCTTGAACGGACCCTTCTTGCATGATTCCAGTTTCGATTTGAGCGGACTCGGGTCCATGTCATTTACGAGAAAGATCGGACGAGGACCAAGTTGCACGCTGTCCGCGCCTTTTAAGTCACTTTTACTTGAGTCTTTGTGTGAACTGGATGCAACGCACAGCGTCGACGACGCAGCAATCATTATGGCTAATCCGATAGTGGTCAATTTCGTAGACATGTCGAGATCCTTTTCGATTTGGTTTAATGGAAACACACTACTCACAACATTTCTAAACGCTACGCGCATTCTTTTTCATTTTTGTTCCAGTTTGATGAATTATTAACGACAGTAGCGACTGGGATGAGATTGTTAGCAGTGGATGTGATCCCACACTGGGATTCGATGTATTGTGCCAAGGCTCCCTACTGAACCTCCGGGGCCGCCTGACAGTAGAGTCTGTAATGGATTACATCCGCAAACAGACAGAGGGACAGGCACTGGCCAGCGCCGGTCTGCGTGAAGATACCGACCTGTTCGCACCGGTGTGGAGAGGCGCACGGTAGCGCTGGCCATGGCTGGCCATCAATCTGGTAACCGCATTTTTAGCGACCCGCTTCATCGCCGTCTTCGAATCGACTCTCGAGCAGGTTGTCTCCCTGGCCGTGCTGCTGCCGATTATCGCCAGCGTCGGTGGCAATACAGGCAACCAGACGATTGCACTGTTTGTTCGGGGCCTGGCGCTGGAACACATCAAATCAGGTAACACCCGCTTCCTGGTGCGCAAGGAACTGAGCATAGGACTTATCAACGGAGCGCTGTGGGGCGCGCTACCAGGACTGGTTACCGCTGCAGTTTATCAGGATTTCGGCCTGGGCCTGGTGATGACGGCGGCAATGATTCTCAACCTGCTGGTAGGTGCCCTGGTGGGGACTGTCGTACCCTTGCTCGCGTCCAGGATGGGACGTGATCCAGCGGTCGGTTCCAGCGTATTGCTCACCTTCACCACCGACCGTATGGGATTTTTCATTTTCCTCGGCCTGGCGACGCTCTTTCTGCTGTGAGGCGGATATAGGCAATATTAGCGAGGCATTGCGAAGGAATCCACTTGCCTTTTTGGGCAGGTTAAAAATGGAATCACATGGGACGCCATTAGCAAAGGTACAAGACGGTCAAATTGCCAGGCAGGCACTGTCGTACCGTGAATCATTACCAGCATTTTGCCGGTTGCCGGACCATCGACTCGATAGTGGCATCTGCCGGCGCCAAGCTCGGCGAAATTGTGCGCATGTGGTAGCGGCCCGTTAGTCGGATGCAATGCGAAGGTCATCCAGCAATAATTTCTTCAACAGCTCGCGCTGATCTTCGTAGCGCCAGTCGTAGGTATGGAAGCGGTCAGCGGGAAGATAGAATGCGGCGCGAACCTCAAAACGTACAGGGGGATCAATTTCGCCCGACAACGCATCGCGCTCGCAGCGATACAAGTGAAATCCGGTGTTAAAAACCTGCATCAACTCCCGGGTTTGCAGGCGCAGGCCGGTTTCTTCCCAGGTCTCCCTGAGTGCCGTGCATTGGGCCGATTCGCCAGGCTCTCTGCTCCCGCCCGGCAGGCTGACTTTGCCGTTCAGAGCTTGCACCAGCAGTAGCCCATCTGCGGATGCCACAAAGCATCCCGCACTGGGCGACACGTCGCTTTTACCAGTGAATGGACATGTGGGGTTCCCGTCCGAACAGGCCACCAAAGTGAAAGGGATTGCCAGCAGTACTGTCAGGATCAGGTGCAACCCGCATCCGCCATTTTTGTTTTTAGTTGCGCAGTAATCTCCCGTTGACGGTCTGAGGAAACAGGCTTGCCATCCTCTCCTTCGAGATAACCCAGGGATTATGGGGTCGTGCGGCTTGTCGCCGAAGTACACTCTGCCATCGCTTCCGTTCCGTGCCAGGATCGCAGCGTATTAGATCAAATAATAGGGCACATAATACGGCACATAATACGACAAGGAAATGGTCGCGGAACATTCCCGCGACCCTTCCATCCCGGACATTACCGGCTTTGTCCTTACTTCGATTGCGGCACGGCCGGCACGAAGCCCGGTATGTCGCTGGCGGGCACCTTGTAGGCTACCAGCACACCGGGCAGCAGCCGGTAACTGCCATCGGCGGGCAGCACCGCGGCGCTACTGTCAGATGTCCAGAAGCAGCCGCTGGTCGAATCCAGCGGACACTGGATCGACGTCAGGAACGGCTTGGCATCAGTCAGGCGCAAGTACACGTCAAATTGTACGTTGCCGGCGTTCTGCGTCACACTGTAGTCGTTGTCGGTGCCGGCCAGCATCAGGTAGCTACCGTCGTCAAGGCGCGGACCGACCGCCAGCCCTTCCCACTTCTCGGGCACCTGGCCGGCCAGCTCCACTGGTCCGTTGAGCGCCAGATCAAGCAAGGCGGGGGTCCTTTGGGTGACTTTGCCAGCGGAGCAGCCACTGCTTGACAAGGCGACACCAGTGACATCCGTTGCGTTACTCAAGTCAATCTTGAAGACCTTCTTGTTGAATGGAGCGGTATTGTCCGCCCCTGGACCCACACCGCGGTTATTGCGTTCCAGTACGAGAAACTCCGTATTATTGAGCGCGAGCAGCGCGGAAATGCCACGGCCCTGGCTGGATCCGTCCATCTGGTAGGCATACTGGGCGACGGCTGTGCCAGTGTTTGTGTCGAACTTCACGATGCGGTTGCAGACGCCGATGCTGCCACCCTCGTCCAGCATCGCGCTTTGCAACATCGCGTAGACGTAGGCGCCGTCGGGCGTGATAGCCAATCCCTCGAACCCGCGGTTGGTACGCTTACCGAGCGTGTTGCCGGTGTCGTTCGCGAAATTCGGGACGCCAATCGCGCTGCGTGGCACCACGTTCGCCGGTGTCTGGAAGGTGCGCACGCGGTAGCCCGCGCGGTTGAACTCATAGAGCGATGGGCCGTACTCATCCGAAACCAGAAAGTTGCCGTTTTTCGGATGGATCACGAAGCCTTCGGGATCCAGGGACAGGCCTACTACGCTGGTCGGGTTCGGTGCCAGGCCATTGAGCGCATTCCCCATCTCGTCGCGGAAGATAACCGTCTGCTGGATCTTGAAGTCGCTGATCGCCCCGGTGTTCTTGTCGATGTCCAGGCTGAAACGCTGCACGCGTGTTTCGTAGTCCAACGCCCCGCCGCCAGGGCCGCGGTCCGAAAGACCCCACCAGTGTTTGCGTTTTGCGTCGTAGTGAATGTCCGAGAAATAGCCAATACGGCCGGTGTTGGCATCGGTACCGCCACTGAGATCCAGCGCGCCGCCGTCCAGGGCCAGGCCATTGATGAATTGGGGTGTTGCCAGGCTAGCGTGAGCAACCGCCGCGCACAGCACACCAAGAGCGAGTTTGTTCCACCGCATGATAGGACTCTCCTGTTGTTTAGTTCTGAGTGTGTTTAGAAAAAAACACAGGTGCAGACTAGCTGCGGTGTGTGACGATTTGATGAAGGTTTATTGACAGGCGTTTCGCGTCAACCATTGATATCCATTGTTGCTTTTACGGTCGGAACCGTATTCTAATTTTGATGGCCGCCGTCTCATCCATCCAGGTCGGCATTTTCCTTTCGATCACATCCATGGGTAATGCACCAGATCCCAGGAGCTGATCGTGAAATTTCCTGAGCTGAAACGCTTCAGCCAATCTTGCCGTGGGTTTGGCGCGCAGTTCCTTGAATTTCAATTCACCAATTTTGAACGCCGGAGTTTCCCATTTCCTTAGGCAGATTATTGAACAGCAGCTAGACTCCACTAATCGAAGCGGCTTTCCATGGTAGGAGTTGATGCATGCCCAGACTACTTTTACCCCTGCTGCTCAGCTTGCTGGTAACACCCGCCTTGGCCGACAGCATCACCTGTCTGGGCCGCATCGAGCCCCAGGACGGGGTGCGCGTGCTGGCCGGTCCTTCCGGATTCAGCGGTGCGGGCGGTGTCATCTCTGAACTGCGAGTCAAGGAGGGCGACTGGGTAGACCCTGGCAATATCCTCGCCGTGCTGGACGGCCACGCCCTGTATGAGTCCGAGGTGCGCAGGCAGAAAGAGCTGCTGGAAGAGGCGAGAGTGGCACTCAAACGCCTGCAAAGCCTGTCTACCAACCAGGCCACCTCCCAGTCCATGCTGGATGAGGCGCGCTTCAAGCACAGCACCTTGCAGGCCGAGCTGGGCGTTTCCGAAGCGCGACTCGAAATGTCGGTGCTGCGCGCGCCCCAGCGCGGACAGGTACTTAAAATCTATGCCTACCCCGGTGAAAAAGTCGGGCCTGACGGCGTATTGGAGTTGGGCGAAACCGACAAGATGACGGTGGTAGCGGAGGTGTATGAGACTGACGTACACCGGGTCGCACCGGGACAGGTGGCCACCATCAGCAGCCCGGCCCTGCAGCAGCCGGCAAAGGGCAAAGTAGTAAAGGTGGGCTTTCGCGTCGGCAAGATGGATGTGCTCAGCAGCGACCCGGTTGCCGATACGGATGCCAGGGTGGTGGAAACCACCATCCTGATGGATGATCCCGCGCCCTTGCAACGATTGACCAACTTGCAGGTGGATGTGGAAATACAGCCATGAAGGCGCGCTATATCCCGGTCGGCTGGAAGCAGCTGAAGCACAATCGGCTGCGCTTTTTTGCCGCGGTGGCCGGGATAACCTTTGCCGTGATACTGATGCTGGTGCAGCAGGGGTTTCGCGAGGCCCTGTTCAATTCCGGCATACGCTGGCACACAGCGCTGCAGTACGAGGTGGTGCTACTCAGCCCGAAAACCGAATACCTGCTGGAAGTGCACGACTTCCCGCGCATCCGGGTGCTGCAGGCGGCAGGCGTGGCAGGTGTGCAAGCGGTGACACCGATTTATACCGGCCAGGCCAAGTGGCGCAATCCCGAGAAGCCGGAAATTGTCTGGCCGATTTTTATTGCCGCCTTCGACCCTGCCGATGAGGGCTTCGGCTCGATCATTAGTGCGCAGCAGCAGGCGGCGCTGCGCGTCGAGAATTTTTACCTGTTCGATGCGCTTGCCCGACCGGAGTACGGACCTATCCCGCAGCTATTAAAGGAGCACGGGGTGGTCCCGCTGGAAATGAACAGCCGCCGTATTCGCATAGGCGGCCTGTTCGAAGTAGGCAACTCCTTCGGCATCAATGGTGCGCTGATCACCAGCGACCTCAACTATCAGCGCATGTTCCCGAATCGCCATCCGTCCAATGTGTCACTGGGACTCATCCAATTGCGGCCCGGGACCAATCCACAAGTCGCCCGGGACGCTATAGCAGCAGCCCTGCCACCCGATGTGCGTGTCCTCACCCGTGCGCAATTCCAGGCTATGGAAGTGGACTACTGGGACAGGAGCACGCCCATCGGTTACGTCCTCAATTTTGGCGTCATCATGGGTCTGGTGGTCGGCGCCATCATCGTCTACCAGATCCTGTTCTCCGATGTCCAGGACCACCTCAAGGAGTACGCCACCCTCAAGGCGATGGGCTACTCCAACGGGTATCTATCGCGTGTGGTGCTACAGGAAGCGGCGATACTCGCTGTCACCGGCTTCATCCCCGCACTGATTCTGACCTGGCAGGTATTCCGGATGGCCGCAGCGGCCACCAACCTGCCCCTGCAACTGACCGTCGAGATGACCAGTCAGGTACTCGCGCTCACTGTCGGTATGTGTGTGTTCGCGGGCTTGCTGGCGATGCGCAAGGTACGCTCGGCTGATCCTGCGGACGTGTTCTGATGAGCGATATGCACCCCATTCAGGTCGAGAACGTCTCCCATTTTTTTGGCAAGGGCAACCTGCGCAAGCAGATCCTGTTCGATGTCAGTACGCAGATTGCAGCCGGCGAAATCATCATTCTCACCGGTCCGTCCGGGTCCGGCAAAACCACGTTGCTGACCCTCGTCGGCGCGCTGCGTTCCTGCCAGCAGGGCACGGTGAAGATTATGGGCAATGATCTGTCATCGGCATCGGCGAGCGCGCTGGTCAAAGTGCGGTGCAAGATCGGTTATATTTTTCAGCAACACAACCTGCTCGGTTCCCTCAGCGTGGCGCAGAACATCCAGATGGCCCTGGAACTGGCCGGCGAGCGCTCGCGCAAAGACTGGAATAAGCGCATCGAAACAGTGCTCGAGCACGTGGGCATGGGCGCCCATATGCACAAACTGCCCGACCAGTTGTCGGGCGGACAAAAACAGCGCATCGGCATCGCCCGTGCGCTGGTGCACCATCCAAGTATCATCCTGGCGGACGAGCCCACGGCTTCGCTGGATAAGCACAGTGGCCGCGACGTGGTCGAGTTGATCCAGCGCCTGGCTAAGGAGGAAGGCGCAGCCGTGATCCTGGTAACACACGACAACAGGATCCTGGATATCGCCGATCGCATCCTGCATCTGGAGGATGGGCGCATCAAGAACCTGATGGATGCCATGGGAGAAGAAGCGGGCCGTATGCTCAATGTCATGGCGCGTTTCGAAGCCACGGCCTACGCAGAACTGGCTGCCTTTGCACTCGCCCTGACCCGGGTTGCCTCCGCCGACGAGCGCATCGACGAGCAGGAGAATGTTGCGATCCGGAAAATTTTGCGCGAGGTTTCCCATCTGTCGGAAGGTGAAGCCGAACTGGTCATGCAGCTCTCACAGTCCATGGTCGGTATTCATGGCGCGCCACAGGAACCGGTGGTGTATGAGCCGGGCAGCGAGGGGCATAAGCGCCAGCAACTCCTGGTGGCATCGCTGCACGCGGTAGCAGCAGCGGATGGCAAGGTAAGCCCCGATGAACTGGCCGAGATCGATCGCATCGTCGCCGAGCTGGCCTTGCAGCGAAAATCACCATGACCCGCGTATTTCCCGCCGAATGGCATTCCCAATGGGGTGTACTGCTTGCCTGGCCGCACCCTGATACGGATTGGGGCGACATCATGGAGCAGGCCGAGCATTGCTATGCCGACATCGTTGCCGCGATTACGCGCTACGAAAACGTGCTGCTGCTGTGTCGGGACGCGAATCATCAGGCGCATATTGCAACAGTGTTGGCACAACGGTCGCTGGACAATGCCAGAATCCTGTTCGTGCAGCTGGCGTATGACGATACCTGGGCGCGGGATTTTGCGTTTATCACCGTGCTGGAGAACGGCAAGGCCCGCACGCTCGATTTTGCCTTCAATGCCTGGGGCGGGAAATTCAGTTGCGCCCGCGACGATGCGGTAAATCGCGCTCTGCGCGACCAGGGTGTGTTGGATGCCGGCGCCTTTGCAGCGCGCTCCATGATTCTGGAGGGCGGCAGTCTGGAGTCCGACGGTGCCGGTACGCTGCTCACGACCGCGCAGTGCCTGCTCAATCCCAATCGCAATCCGCACATGTCCAAGGGTCAAATCGAAGCCGAGCTGCGCGCAGCGCTTGGCGTGGAGCGCATCCTGTGGTTGTCCCGCGGCCACCTTGAGGGCGACGATACCGATGCGCATATCGACACACTGGCGCGCTTCGTGGATGTGCATACCATCGTTTACATGGCGTGCAATGATCCCGGTGACAGCCACTACCGCGAACTGCAGGCGATGGCGGCAGAGCTCAAGGCGCTGCGCCAGCCTGACGGTACGCCCTACCAACTGGTCCCCATAGAACTGCCGCAACCGATGTTTGCGCAGGGACGGCGATTGGGGGCGAGCTATGTCAACTTTCTGATGATCAATGAGGCGCTATTGCTCCCAGTGTACGGGGATGCGCAGGCTGATGCGAATGCCATCGCCTGCCTGACCAGAGCGTGTCCGGGGCGTGCTATCATTCCCGTCGATTGCCGGGCCCTGATCCGGCAGAACGGCAGTTTGCACTGCATTACCATGCAAATTCCGCAGGAGGTCTTTGCCAATGAATCGTGAATTGACAGTGGGCGTGGTGCAACACGCCAACAGCGGTGACCACGCCACGGATGTTGCCGCCAGCATTGCCGGCATTCGTCGCGCCGCTGCGCGCGGCGCACAACTGGTGTTGCTGCAAGAACTGCACACCGGCTTGTATTTTTGCCAGACCGAGAATGCCGAGTTGTTTGACCGCGCGGAAACGATTCCCGGGCCGAGCACGGATACCTTCGGCGATCTGGCCAAAGAACTCGGCATCGTCATTGTCTGCTCCCTGTTTGAGCAGCGGGCGACCGGGCTTTACCACAACACGGCAGTGGTGCTCGACAGCGACGGCAGTATCGCGGGACGCTACCGGAAGATGCACATACCCGATGATCCCGGGTATTACGAAAAATACTATTTCACCCCGGGCGATCTGGGCTTTACCCCGATCGACACCAGTGTCGGCTGTCTCGGTGTGCTGGTGTGCTGGGACCAGTGGTACCCCGAGGCGGCGCGGTTGATGGCGCTCGCCGGTGCCGATTTACTTTTGTATCCAACAGCCATCGGCTACAACCCCGGGGACGACGCGGCAGAACAGGCGCGGCAACGCGATGCCTGGATTACCATTCAGCGCGCGCATGCCGTGGCCAACAATTTACCGGTGCTGAGTGCAAATCGGGTGGGCTTTGAAGCCGACCCCAGCGGCCAAACTGCTGGCAGCCAATTCTGGGGTTCCTCCATGGTGGTGGGTTGGCAGGGCGAACTGCTGGCCCAGGCCGATGCACACAAGCCGGACGAACTGATCGTGACCCTGGACCTGGCGCGCACTGAGCAGGTGCGGCGCTGGTGGCCCTTCCTGCGCGATCGTCGCATCGACGCCTACGAGGATCTGGTACTGCGCTACCGGGACGAAACCTGATATTGCGTGTTGCCTTTGCGATCAACTAGAATGTTTGATCTGGAAAAATAGCGTCATTCTCAGGGGTATACTCAATGCGCAAGTCGATCATCCCTTTGTTGCTAATCACCAGCATAGCGTTGGCGGGATGTAACAGCGACAATAACAACAACAATAATGCGACTGCGGCAAGCTGTGCTGGCACGGCAGTTAATCCCCAGCGACTTTATCTACAGCAACTGGGCCCTCACAGTGTGATCATCAAGTGGCGTGGCAACCAGAATGGTGGAGCTGAAGCGGACAATGTCTGCTTCGGTACGGACATGGAGAAGCTACTGCAGGAAAGCCAGACCACCGCCACAGTAACTGCTACCGGCCATAGCGAAGCGTTACTGTCAGGTCTGCAAGCCGATACCACCTATTACTACTCGGTCGGGGGTGCCGCCGTCGCGGATGCTGCGCACAGCTTCCGCACCGCACCGGCGCCCGGTGAGTTGCCGGGGGACAGCAATACCCGGATATGGATCGTAGGTGATTCGGGCACCGCAGGAAAAGGCTCACCCGCAGCGGGCCAAGTGCGTGACGGCTTTGAAACCTTTGTCAAAAACCATGGCAATGAGCCCGCCGATCTGTTCCTGATGCTGGGGGATAACGCGTATAACCAGGGCACAGATATTGAACACCAGAAGGCCGTCTTCGACGTCTATACGAAGCTCCTTGCCACTACGCCTGTGTGGCCCACGATTGGCAATCATGAGATGGGGAGCCTCGGAGTATCAATGAGCATCAGCCCCAACGCCTACGCAGTACTCGGTGATGGCGCTTCCGGTGGTCCTGATCCGGCGCCGGACAGCCCCATGCCCTATCTGAATATCTTTACTCTGCCGACCGACGGCGAGATCGGCGGCCTGCCCAGCGGCACTGAGCAGTACTATTCCTTCGACTACGCGAATGTGCATATCGTCAGCCTGGATACGCAGCTAAGCATGCGCGACACTGACAGCCGCGCCGCGATGCTGCAATGGCTAAAAGACGACCTGATTGCCAACAGCCTGGACTGGACCATCGTGATTTTCCACCACCCACCCTACACCAAGGGCAGTCACGATTCAGACAACGAGCTCGGCGGCATCGACCAGCCTATATTCGCCATTCGCGAAGAGTTCACGCCGATATTCGAGCAGTACGGCGTAGACCTCGCTTACAGTGGTCACAGCCATATTTACGAGCGCTCTTACTACATCAAGGGCCACACTGCCCTGTCGGATACGTTCGACCCTGCGGTCAACGCCGAGCTCAATGATGCAGGCGACGCCGCCAGCGGACAGGGGGCTGAAGCCTATACCCAGATCACCCGCGATGGCACGGACGATAAGGTGGTGTACACCGTCGCGGGTAACGGTGGCCAGGTCACGATTACGAGTGCAGGGTTTCCCCACCCGGCCAACTTCTTCAGCGATCTGGAACTTGGCTCTGTGGTCATCGACCTGGATGCCGACCGCCTGGAAGCGAGCTTCGTGGATATCAACGGCGCGGTATTGGACTCCTTTATAATTACCCGGTAAGCGCACCATGCCGGGGGACGCTCGACATCGGCTTCCTTCATTATTTCCACCTATGAAGCCTTCCCTCCTGTTTGGCCTGACTGTGTTGATCGCCCTTGCCGTTGCAAATGTCGGCCCGACCTGGGCAGACGCCGCTGTCGCCGAGCGTATTCAAGCGCTCTCGGCGCAAATAGAACAGCTTCCCGACAATCAGGCCCTGCGTCTGCAACGCTCCCTGGCGTACATTGAAAACAATCAACCGGACCTTGCCCTGGCGGATATCCGGACTGTAGAAATCCAGGGAGATGCATTGCAGGCTGCATTTGCGCACGGGATCCTGCTATTCCAAACAGGCGACTACGCCGTAGCTCGCCCGTATTTTGATCGCTATCTGCAAGCGTATCCAGGACATGCCGGTGCGCTGGACTACCGCGCCCGGTTGTTGCGCGACACCGGTGAGAAGCGGCTGGCACTGGCGGATTATGAAAGTCTGATAGCACTGAACGACTCCCTCGACCCCGGTTACTATCTGGCCACCGCGCGGCTGTTGGCCGAGCTGCCAGACAGAGGCGTTGATGAGGCACTTGCTCTATTGGATAAACGTATTCAACAACGTGGTCTCATCACACCTTTACAGCGTTACGCCGTAGAGCTCGAAAAGAATCGTGGGCATTTCCAGCGCGCTATTCAACGAATGGCCGGCCTGGACACGAAACTGAAAGCCACACCGCAGTGGCAGGTGGAGGTCGCCGAACTATTGTTGCTGGCAGGAAAGCCGGACGAAGCGCTGCCCTACCTGACGGTGGCAAAGGAACAACTGCAGTGGGGGCGACAGACGGGGGCAAATCGCGAGTTATTGCTAAACGTTCATCGCCTGCAGGATCAGGCCCAGCACGCCATTACTCCGGGAACGAATAGTCGTTGAATATCTACCTTAACGCAACCTTCTGCATCTTGCCTGTCGACGTATGCGGCAACTCGTCGATAAATTCCACCGCCTCCGGCGTCCACCATTTAGCAATCCTGCCATCGAACCAGGCCACATGTCGTCTGCTGTGAGGTCTTGAACATCGGGCCCGCGCTCTACAATGAGCAGCGGGCGTTCACTCCACTTGGGGTGGAAATGGCCGATGACTGCTGCTTCGACCACCTTGGGGTGATCGGTGGCCGCTCCTTCCCACCCGGGGCCCAGAGCGCCTCTACGTCTGTGAACCCCTCGCCGCTGCATAAAACTCCGGGCTTGTCAAAGGGACGAACACAGCTTGCCACCGAAAGTATTTCATCCCCCGCAATCTCACTGTTGTTTTTCGCGCGGCGCATGCTGGTAACACGCTCACCGTCGCTGCGGCCCGGGTCCACCTGTAGCTCCAGTCCGCTAATGCCCTAAAAAATATCCACCAATTTGTTGGAAGGCGTCACCTGACAATACGCGGGTGAGTTCCTTCTCAAACAGCGCCTTGAGGTTTGCACCAGTAATGTCGCCTCTGGCAAATGTGGACGGAACTGGCAGGTATCGGTACAGATTCTCAGGTGTTATCGGGTTGCCCTGCGGAACTACGGCATCAAATCGAAATTCGGGGGTCAGTGCCACATCGGTCTGATAATAGCTACGCATATCATCCGCCAGGTACTGGTTAAATGAGTTGGTCAGTATACCGCGGCGATTGAGCATTTTTGGGCTGCTGCTAGATATTACTGAGTCCATTCGCGTGTCCAGCAGAAAGTCGGTATTGGGCATCGGGTAGTCACAGTGTACCAAGTCACCGGGAAAGGGAGCGTAGGTAACGTAGGTAGCGTTCACGAGCAAAACCCTGGCCGGGTCCCCAGGCACATCATCGGTTACCTGCAATATTTCCCAGTAGAATTCAGTCAGCCGTGTATCATAGATGGTGACCGTCGTCTCACCCAAATGGCTGTCGTTTACGGATTCCACAAGCAACGCGCCACTGGTCGATTTAAGCGGCTCATTAGTGACCTCATGTCTATATGCCGAGAAGAAGCGCGCAGTTCCGCTGCAGCATGATTAATGAGACTTTCGTATGCGGCATGCCCCGGCAAGAATGTAAACCCAAGGGCTAAGTTTGGCCACATACGCGGCACGATGTCAGATGTGATACCGATAAATCCAATATTGATGCCTCCCACATTGATTTTGTACGTGGTGGGTAGTAGAGGCTCATTCTCAAACAGAATTCCCAGTCATTTTGTTGCGTTACCGCCCAGCAGCGGGTACCTTGGCTTTTGTATCGCTTCGCCATATACGACTCTATTGACTAGCTGCGACAGCCAGATAGAGCCAGTCGAGTAGCGTAGTCTAGTCACGATAGGGCCATAGGTAGAATCCCAGTTACCGGGGAGCCCAATGTCGATTTTAAGAGCGTCAACGAGCGCAACGACAGCGTTGCCACGGGTCTCAACTTGAAACCAATGCGAGCCGCATGCTTTACCTTTACAAGAGGCGACTCAGGAAACAACTTGAGTTTTCCCACAGGCGAGATTGGCAGGTACAGCGACATCCATCCACTTGGGATTTGGCAGTTTCAAATTGCTCATTAAATCCACATATGCTTTTTCATCGGCAACTTGCAAACGCGAGTTGTATTTTCTCTCTTCACCGATGGTGCTGGTCGTCCAGCCTTTGTAATCGTGCGCTGGATAAACGCGGGTTTTATCGGGCAAAGTCAACAAGGAATTAAACAAGCTGTAATACTGGTCGCTGGCGCTGCCATTTTGAAAATCCGTACGACCAGTGCCGCGTATCAATAATGTGTCTCCGGTAAAAATATAATCTTCACCGATAGACTTATCCGCAGCTACAGACAATAGAAAACTGTAGGAATCATCGGTATGACCAGGTGTATAGATAGCTTTTAGCGAGAGTTTTCCAAATTTTATCATGTCGCCATCACTAAAACTTTGGCTTATACAGCTGGCGCGAGCCGGCTCACCCATCATGCTGATGCAACCTGTTTGCTCACGCAGTGCGCCTAATGCGGTAACGTGGTCAGCATGCACATGCGTATCGACCGCAGTAACGAGATCAAGGTCCAATTCACGCAGTAATTGCAGGTAAATGTCGACGGAATCGACAACCGGATCAATCAGAATTGCTTCACGCGTTTGCTCGCAACCAAGTAGGTAGGTGTAGGTACCAGTTTCTGCATGAAAAAGTTGACGAAAGATCATTTGTATCTCCTGCGAATTATTCAAAAATAATTAAGGCGGTCATCACCAGAATGGTAATCGCAAATACTCGTTGCAAATAAACACCTGTCAGCCAGCGCGCCAATATACTGCCCAATACCATACCGCTGACACCACCGATACTTAGATAGGTGAGTTGGTGCCAGTCAATCGATTGAGTAACTACATGTGTAAAAAAACCGCTGGCAGATATCACGGCAATGATAACCAATGAAGTAGCGACAGCGTTACGCATCGACACACTGTTGAGTTGATTTAGAAATGGCACGATCATAAAGCCGCCACCGACGCCGAATAAACCGGACAGCAAGCCTGTCAACACACCACCTGCGGTGAGACCTGCCATACATCGGAAACGCCAGTCGAATTTTTGTGTTTCACTCAGACGACAGAGCAGGGGTTCGGTTGTTGAATTGCCGCCACCGGCACGTATCACCATACTGTTTTCCGGTTCATGTATGCTCTGCCATAACATGCGTAAAGCAATCATCAGGGACAACGATGCAAAACCTATGGTAAGTAGTTGCGGTGATATTTGTATTGATAATAAACGCCCCATGGGCGCAACGACGGCACCACTGGCACCAAATAAAATAGCAGGTATCCATAGGATTTCGTGATTTATGATGCGTTGGATCGAGCCATACAGACTACTTACCGCGACCACTCCGAGTGCAAGCCCTGTTGCGCTCGCAGGTTCCAATTTAAGTAGAAGTAACAGCAAAGGTACGGCGACCACGGAGCCGCCAGCACCGGTTAAGCCGAGCACTACGCCTATCAATAGACCAATAACCAATAGCAGCAGAACCATCTTCTTTTACCCACTGCTCTTACTAACACTGTTCCAGGGCAATTTCATCATTAACAAACCAAGACCGCACCAATCGGTGATGCCCGCAAAAATCAATCCCGCTGCGACGAATGCAGAAAGTAGTATTCCAACAGGATGGATTAACACACTTCCAAGAATGCCGAGTAACATCAGACTGCCCGCCGCGATGCGCACCTGACGCTCAATAGAAATGGTTTTTTTTCCACCTATCGCTGATGTCAACGCAGCATGACCACCTTCAACGATTACGATGGGGTTTGGAATTAGGTGACGCAATATTTCCGCGGCTTGTGCTGCACGCATTCCTCGCGCACAAAGCAATACCAATGTTTTATCGGGGCTCAAGCTCTGTTGCTTTATAAATTCACGGGTTGATTCACTATTGATCTCGCTGAGTGGCCAACAAACGGATGCTTGGCTACCAGCAGCGAACTCATTTTGTTGGCGCACATCGACCACGCAGTGCGTCGGGGATTTCTGGCACGTTTGAAATTCCTCAGCACTGATTTTTCTTATCGTACTCATATACCACTCCTTAGGGACAAAATAATTCTTTCAACAAGACCATTATTTTCATCACACGCTCGTCGGCTATTTGGTAATAAATGGATTGCGATTGACGTCGTGTGCTGACGAGTTCAGCCTCGCGCAACCAGGCCAGATGTTGTGAAAGCGCGGAAGGTGACAAACTCACTTTGCTGTTGAGTTCGCCGACATTCTGTTCGCCATCTAACAGAGCACATAGAATCAATAGGCGGTTGTCGTTGGCGAGTATTTTGAGAAAGTTTACTGCTTCCGTGGCATGCTCACGCAATTCGTCGAGCGGACTGGGTGGACGAATGGATGTTGCCTGGCTCATCGCTGCCCCTCTTGTGCTGTTTTCAGAGGCTCAGTATATTGCAGTTTTTCTAAATTAGATACAGCTAAATTAGAAATAACTTAATTAGATATATTTATTTTGAATCCTTTTCTGCACAGGTCTGGAACGCCCAAACCGGGCGGACGTTGAGGATATAGACCATAAATCGTTACATCCGCGGCCTCTGGTCCTTCCATCTCACGAACCCGGTAACGAGTAATCCTTGTAGATCTCCCTTAACGCAACTTTCTGCACCTTGCCCGTGGCCGTGTGCGGCAACTCGTCGATAAATTCCACCGCCTCCGGCGTCCACCATTTAGCAATCCTGCCATCGAACCAGGCCAGCATGTCGTCTGCTGTGAGGTCTTGACCATGGGCCCGCGCACCACGATCAACATAGGTCCGGGACGATGACCATCTGTGCGCGAGACGTCAGGCTGCCACGAGCAGGTAGGGCTGCACAGTCGC
>Ga0163144_10009152_pt1 | contig 21311 bp, 21 predicted proteins | sample OliLak19BULKMAT1_FD_123175 | JGI IMG/M metagenome (GOLD analysis project Ga0163144, IMG submission 123175) | Freshwater microbial mat bacterial communities from Lake Vanda, McMurdo Dry Valleys, Antarctica - Oligotrophic Lake LV.19.BULKMAT1 | ecosystem: Environmental > Aquatic > Freshwater >... | reverse complement strand
CGACGAGGCGAGCGGCGGCGTCCACGATCGCGTGGGTGGCCTGGCGTTGGTCTTCGACGAGCGCGGTGGTCTGGGCAAGCGTCTGTGCTCCCCAGGATTTGACGACTGCTTCAGTGGCCGGAAGGCCGACATTGGCCGCTTGCTCAACAGTCGCGGCGTAGGTATCGAGGACGGCGTTGGCCTTGGTCACCTCCTGTGCGATGCCGCCAAATGCCCAGACATCGAGGTTTTGAGTCAGGTCTGTCGGGATCGCCTTGGAGAGGCCAAAGCTCTCGGCGCGGAGAGCGAGTTGGAACGTGAGGTCGCGGGCAGCACGGCGCTCCTTGACAAGGGCGGCCGAATGGTCCGCATCGAACACCCAGGAGAGGAAGAGGGCGTCGAGATTGCTGCCGCCCACGGCTTCGCCCATATCGATGAACCACTTGCCATCGAGCGGATAGCGCTTTGGGTCGTCGTCCATGCGTGAGAGGATGGAGTGCATGACTGCTGGCCCGCCAACGGCCTTTTCGTAGGCAAACCAGAAGGCGCCCGCCTTGCCATACCAGTAGGAGGGGTTCGTCACGGTCGAGCCATGCCACCAGGTTGCGAGGGGGTCCTTGTATCCGAACTTCTCCCAACCGAGGTCCGCGGGTTTGATGGCCAGTGCGGGCGCGACGGTGCGCATCCCATATTCAGCCAACCCCTCCCAAAGCCAGCTCGTTTCGAGGTTTCGTCCGGCCCATTGGTGGGCGAGTTCATGGACAGTGACCTCTTCGTCGATACCGCCGGTGTTGGGCGAAAGGAGCATATCGCCGTCGTCGGTGAAGGCCAGGCCAGCAGCCCCGCCCTTTTCAATGAAATTGGATTGCCGCAGCAGGACGCGGTCGTGGGGATACGGGAAACCGAAGGTGGCTTCAAGGAGGGGAAGTGCCTTTTGGGCGACAGCGAATTGCTTTTCCGCCCACTTTTGATCCGTCTTGAAGTACCTGAAGTTGAGTTTCACGGTCTTGGTCGTGAGCTGAACATCCGCTTCGAGGTTTGCGAGCGACGAGCGATCGGTAACGGATTGGGCGAACGCCGAGAAGGGCGTGGCGTTTCCGAAGCGTTGGCGGCAGTGGTCGTCGGCGCCGGCGCACTTTCGCAACTGCTCATGGTCTTCGCTCGCGAAAGCGATCAACAGGGTATCGCCGCAGATCCAACGCTCGTTGCCGGCGTCTTTCACGCTGCCTGGCTGGTCGGCAGCCCTCAAGCAGCCGGGGTCAAAGTAGTTCTCGGCGTCTTTGGGAATATCCACCCAGACGAAGGAACCCTTGCCCTGGCTGGTGAGCATGAGTTCCATGACCCCGGGAGCCATGTGCACCAGTTCGCTCTTCTGGTTGGGCACCGTGTAGGTCATGGTCAGGTTCGTCCTGGCACTCTTCTTGAGGGGCTTATCGAAGGTCGCGGCGACGAGCGTCGGGAAGCCGGCAGCGTCGGCGATGGGAGTGAGCTTCGTTTCAAGAACGACATCGCCGCGCTTGACGACGAGGTCCTGAGCCTTGGGCATGGCGAAGAGCGAGACCTTGGTCACGTCCTTCGCTGAGGCGTTTTGGACAGTGAGGTCCACCTTCGCCGAGAGTGTTCCATTCGGGACATCGAAGGTGAAATATGAATCCGAGAACTGGTTGATAGAGGCTGGCTGGGCGAAGACGGCAGAGGGCACGATCGCAACGGCGACAGCGGCCACGAAGATGACGAACCCGCGACGGAAACGGTCCATATCAGGAGTTTCGGCTGCTTCAGGCGATGGATGATGGGCGGAACCGGGGGAACTGCGGTGTACTCTGTTTATCCACCGGGGAGCTGATGGTTTAGGATCCGCCCAACAAACGAGGTGTTTCGATGGACTATGGGAAGCTATTCGATATGACGGGGAAGGTGGCCGTGGTGACCGGGGGGAGCCGAGGGCTGGGGCGGGAGATGGTGTTGGCGTTCGCGCACGCCGGGGCGGATGTCGTGATCGCGAGCCGCAAGCTGGCGAACTGCGAAGAGCTGGCGACGCTCGTCAAGCAACAGACGGGGCGTCGGGCGCTGCCAGTGGCGTGCAACGTGGGCGATTGGGGCCAGGTGGAAGCGCTGGCGGAGGCGGCCTACGGGGAGTTCGGGCGCGTTGATGTACTGGTGAACAACGCAGGCATGTCACCGATTTATGACCACGTGGAGGACGTGAGCGAGGCACTCTACGACAAGGTATTAGCGGTGAACCTCAAGGGCCCGTTCCGGTTGACGGCGCTCGTCGGAAGCAGGATGGCAGCGGGGGCAGGCGGGTCGGTGATCATGGTTTCGAGCACGGCATCCCTGGCGCCGGGGGCGAACGTCATTTCCTACGCGGCGGCGAAGGCGGGGCTGAACGCAATGACCGTGGGCTTTGCGCAGGCGTTCGGGCCGAAGGTGCGGGTGAACTGCATCGTGCCGGGACCGTTCCTGACGGATATTTCGAAGGCCTGGGACCTCGATGCCTTCAACAAGCGGGCGAAGTCCACGATTACCCTGGGGCGGGGAGGCGAGGCGGAGGAGGTCGTGGGGGCGGCGCTGTATTTTGCGACGAATGCGAGCAGCTTCACGACGGGGGCTATCCTGGAGGTGAGCGGCGGGCGCGGCGGGGCTTCGGCGGTATAGGGGCGCTCGGCATTCGCGCCAACCGTCGCTCTTTGCCTGGCGGGAGCCCTTGCTTACGCGCGGGCTACGGATGGCGCGCGGGCTACGGTGGCGCACGGCTCGGGTTGCGGGATCAGCGCGTCAACTACGTCACGAGGAGGGGGACTTCGGCGGGGGCGAAGGATTGGGTGGTGGGGAGGACTTCTTTGGCGAAGAGGCGCATGCTCTTCTCGGCTTTATCCACGGGCATGGCGCCGTAGGAGAAGACGGCAACGAATTCGTCGGCGCCCATCATGTTGTTGATGCGTTCAAGCTTTTCGAGGCAGGTCTTGGGGCTGCCCCAAACGTTGTTCTGGAGATAGATGGCGGCGGTGTCGTGGTCGGGTGGGAGGGCAGCGCGGAGCTTGGCCATCTGGGCATAGTACTCATAGCCCTTAAGGCCCTGGAGGTGTTCGCCGAGGAACTGGTAGTGGCGGAGGGCACTGTCACCGTACTCAGGGAGGTATTGGCGTGCGCCTTCGGCGGCTTCGGCGTCCGTTTCCGCGCAATAGACCCAACAGACGACAGTTGGCCGCTCGGGCTTCCAGCCGTGCTCTTCGACGCGGATGCGGTTGTATTCGCCGAGTTCGTTGCGGTGGTCGTCCCAGAGGCGCTGGGGGATAAACAAGGGCTTGCAGTTTTCGTTCGCGGCCACGGGCATGGAACTGGGACTGCCCCAGGCGATATAGAGGTTCTCAAGCAACGTGCTCCCTGCGCGCGGACGGGGGCGAAGCGAGGTACGCGGGATGTGGTGGTATTCGCCTTCGTAGGAGAACCACTCCTGCGAGAGCGCGGTGCGCAAGACTTCGAGCGATTCGCCGAAGCGTTCGCGCGATTCTTCCATGGGCACGCGGTGGCCGTTGTATTCGCGGATGCCGAGGCCGCGGCCCATGCCGACCTTGATGTTCCGCCCATTGAGCATGTGGTCGAGGGCGACGTATCCCTCGGCGACGGCGATGGGGTCGTGCCAGGGGAGGACGACGACCATCGTGCCCATGTCGATCCGCTGCGTGCTCCCCGCAAAGTACGCCAGGAACTGGGTGGGGTTGTTGACCATGGTGTAAGGCGTGAAATGGTGCTCGACGGTCCAGAGGGAATCGAAACCGAGCGGTTCGACCAGCCGCCCGAGGTGGAACTGCTCCTGGTAGATCTGAGAATCGGGAACGAGCTGGGGGAGGGATTCGTTGTCGCTGCTGGCCTCGGCGGCTTCGAAGCGGTCCCAATCGACGTAGTTCTGGGCGAAGAGGGTGACACCGACCTTCATGTTGACTCCTTGGCGCGTGCGAGCGGGCGACGCGATGTGTGTTCTGGTGGGCTGAACGATAGGGAAGGGCGTGGAGGGAGTCAATCGGCGCCGATGTGGTTTGCGATTCGTGGGGGCGGTTACGGCAGCCGTGCCCAATCGCCCTCACACATGAACACGACGTCGGCAGCCAGCTCGCGAGCATCAGCCACGTTGAGAGCGGTGATTGCAATCTCCACGTTGTAGTCCGCCGTCTCCCGAAGTCGCGCCAGCCTTTCCATCGCGGCACCCGCCAAGCGCCGGGACTTACGGAGCTCTCTCCCGACGGCTCCGTGATCCGTGCGGTCGCCTCGCGGTTCCAAGCGCCCGTCGTGAGCCAAGCTCAGTAACGATTTGAGGAAGACCGCGTAGTAATACCGACTGACGGCTGTTCGACAAGCGGCTTCGGACGCCGTGTCCAATCGATCTGCGAGTTCAATCCAATCCAGCGGGTCAAAGGCCACGATCAGAAATCGAATGAGATCTGGCTGGCAATGTCGTCGATCAGCTCAGCATCAAAGTTCATGGCTGACTGGCTGGCTTCGGCGATTGAATTCATTAACCCGTGCCACTCGTCGCTACCCGGATGAGGCCGCGCGCCTAGAATGAGGACCAGTTGGATCCAATCGGGATCTTCGCGGCTCTGCCAACCGACGACGCGTGTCACCCTCGGTAGCCCAGGGACAGTCCACGCCGTCTTAGCGACCGCGCGAAACGCATCGAGGTTGATTCGGGGGAGAAATTCAAGCGCCGATGGCTCAACAATAGCGTCGGGCCATGCGGAATGCAGAATCTCACGAAGCTCGCGCTCGCGAGTCGTGACGACGGTCGGAGATGTCATGGGACAGATCTTAGCACACGGCGATTCGGCCTCGATGGCTCCGGTCCGTCTCGTCGCCGGTCTCGACGCTGAGGCTGAGGCGAACGATGGTGGTCAGGGGCGAGCCGCCTACTGGCGGGACCATCCCGGCGCTTGCTTACGCGCGCGCTACGGACTGCGTGCAGTGGCCTGCCCTTCCGCCGACGGATATCTCTCGCTAACCCGCCGCTCCGTGGAGGTCGAGGCGCACAGGGCCAGTGGCCGCACCGCCTGGATCAGTTTACGGACTTGACCATCCCAGCGCTTGCTCCCGCGCGCGCTACGGACGGATTCGTTCCGTAGCGCGACTGGGAAAGAGCGCTGGGATTTTCGCTTCGCAGGACCGGTGGCGCCGCGCGAAGTTGCCCAGGCCACGTCGCGAACGACGTTGATGCCCACCCAAGCCGCCATGGCCATGTTGTAGAGTGAAATGCACGGGTCAATCGCCCCAAGACGGGCGCGAGGAGGACACTTGACCACCGTTTCCACACCACGAAAGATCCAGGCCACCTGGAAGAGCCGCCCCACGCTCGAAGGGGCTGGAGTACACCTTAGGACTTGTCAGTAAATTACCGATACATTGTCTGAATCTAAGGCAGATTCGATTAAAGGAGCGATTATTTTTAGACGGCTCCTTAGGCGAGCCCTGGGGCGGGGCGAGACGGTGAATCTCGACCCGTTCCTGCTGCTCGATGACTTTCGCTCCGATAGCCCCGAGATGTACCTCGCGGGGTTTCCCTGGCACCCGCACAGGGGCATGGAGACGATTACCTACGTCCTCGATGGTGAAGTTGAGCATGGCGATAGCCTTGGCAACGAAGGCGTCATTCGCTCCGGGGACGTGCAGTGGATGACGGCCGGGAGCGGAATCATCCACCAGGAGATGCCGAAGGGCGACGCGAAGGGCCACATGTACGGATTCCAGCTCTGGGCAAACCTGCCCAGGGCGGAGAAGATGATGGACCCGCGCTACCGGGAGGTGCAGCAGACGGAAATTCCGCTGGTGACAACGGCCTCAGGCGCCAAAGTTCGCGTCATCGCGGGCGACGTGGATGGCGTGCGCGGACCGGTGCGCGACATCATCACGGAACCTGAATACCTCGACGTTTCGCTCCCCGCTGGCGTCGCGTTCACCCATCACGTAACGCCTGGCCATTCCGTCTTCGCGTACGTCATCGGCGGCGAAGGCTACTTCGATCAGAGCCCCGATGCATTCGACCACGAGGCGGCCGGTGAGAACTATTTCGATATGGAGCGGCGTTGTGTTTGCGACGACGGCACACTCGTCGCCTATCACGCGGAAGGCGACACGGTCTTCGTGACAGCGGAGGCGAACCCGGTGCGCTTCCTCCTGGTCTCGGGCAAGCCATTGCACGAACCCGTTGCCTGGGGCGGACCGATCGTGATGAATTCGCAGGCCGAACTCCGCACCGCCTTCGAGGAGCTGGAAAAGGGCACGTTCATCAAGCACCCGCGCGGCTAGCCGCACCCGGCGGATGCGAACAACGGTCAATCGCTCGTGAAGAATTGATCCACTAAACGGGCACGTGTTGGGCGGTCGGCCGTGGCGAGGCGGTGGGCGGTCTGCATGTTGCGCGGCCCCGAAGCGAGGTAGAAGCGCTCGTAGAGTTCGACGCGGTTCGCGAGTGCACTGCCCGTGAAATCCCAGGCCAGGCGAAAGATTCGCGAACGCTCTTCGGCGCTGACTTCGCCGGCGCCCGCCATGTACTTATCGATGAGCGGCCGCAACGTGGCATCGGCGAGCATCCCCCGTGAAGCAACGGCGAGCAGGTTGTGTCCGCCGATGAGCTGGAGGATCTCGTTGACGCGCGGAAACCACTGGGGCAGTGACGCGCGCAGGGCTGCCAGTGGAGCGATGCTGGGGAACCACGCCCCGTCCTCGTATTCCCTGGCGTCCGCCTCGGCGGTGCGGATGGCGCAACGCGCGAACTCGGCGTAGGTCCAGATCTCGCCGAGCATCTCCAGTGTCGCCGGGCGTTTGTCGTTCAGCGTCTCCGCCATACGCGTGCCCAGCTCGTGCGCGAATTCGAGCTTGGTGTGGGCGCGAATCATCGTCTGCTGGGTGATGTTCGGCGCCCAGCTCGTCGCCATCACGGTGTTGTAGACGGGGAGGTTGCCGTCGAGAAAGACCCGGTCGTGGGGGATGAGGACATCGTCGAAGATGACGAAGCCGTCCTGCTCGTCGAAGCGGCTGGAGAGAGGGTGGTCGAAGGCGTTGGCGGGCAACGAATAGCTGTCGCGGCAGAGGAACTTCAGGCCCGGCGTGTCCATGGGGATGGAGAAGCTTAGGGCGAACTCCTCCGCGCCGGGCAGGGCCGGGTGTGCTGGATAGACCGCGATCTCATCCGCGAACGGGGCCAGCGTCGCGAGGATGCGACCGCCCCGCACGACGATCCCGTCACTCGTCTCGCCCACCTTGTGGAGCGAGATATCGCTGCCGGGAAGCGGCGTGTCGCCCTGGGCGCGGTCGGTCGTGGGGTGAATGATCGTGTGCGTGAGGCAGAGGTCCTTGCGTCTGAGCTCCTTCTGGAAGGCGACCAGGTTCTCGGCGCCCTGGCCGTTCCCGTTCGCGCCCCAGACGCTGGGCGCACCCGCGAAGCCGGCATAGGTCACGTTCATGTAGTCCGGCGAACGTCCCATGATGCCGACCGAGTACTCCGCGTTCACGCGCAGGGCCGCATGGCGACGGATCACGTCCTCCTTGCTCCGCGGGATCATGTGCGAGGCATGGATGGGTTCGCCCGTCTCGGGGTCCGGGATGAGGCATTCCGCGGCGCGTTCGTGCTGGAGGTCATACAGGGCAGCCACGGAGTGGGCCGCGCCCGTAAGCGATGGGTGCGTCGTGACGTCCGCGACCCGTTCGCCGCCCACCCAGACCTCGCGGTTGTCGCGCAGTCCCGCGAGAAAGTCGCTACCCGTTCGTGCACCCATGGTCGAAGCTCCCGCGGACCCGCCTCGGCGAGCGGGCATCGCGGGCAGAGTCTCCGTGGGCGGAACAGTGCTGTCAACGGGTGAGTTTAGGCGAATTCGACTTATTGGGCGGATGGGACTTATAGGGCCCATACAGGCGGCCGGGCGAATGGATGAGAGTTTGGGGTCCAGCGTTCGCTTACACGCGAGCCAGGGACGGCGGGAATGGTTCGCGATCGGTTGCGCGGGCGGGCCACGAAACGTAGGCTCCCCACAAACGATAACCACCGGAGCATCCCCGCTTGATCGAATTCACTGAAGACATGACGAACGCCCTCAATAACTCTTTCGCGGATCAGATGGTCGTGACCGTTGCCTCCGCGAGCACGTCCGGGATGCCGGATATCGCCTTCAAAGGCAGCGCCATGGCCTGGGACACAGACCACATCGCGTTTTGGGAGCGTGCCCTTGGGACGACATTTCGGAACCTCACCGAGAACGGCCAGTGTTGCCTGCTCTATCGCAACACAGCGACGCGGCAAGTCTGGAAGTTTTTCGGCGTCGCCACCGTGCACACAGAAGGCGACCTTCGCCAGCGGGTGATGGACCGCACCGTCCAGGCCGAACTCGACCGCGACCCCGAGCGCAAGGGTGCGGCTGTGGTTGTGCGCATCGACAAGATTGTGCAGGGTCCGAACGTGTTGCAGGAGCGTTAGCTGTTAGCTGTTAGCAAGTGAGTACATCTATCCATTATCACGTGCAAGTCCATCCGTGAAACACGGCCCCGGTGGCTCTTGGAAACATGTCCTGCTTAGCACTATCTACTAATAGCTATTAGCTAACAGCTAATAGCTAACAGCTTTCCTCATCGCGTCGCGAGAAGCACGGCGAAACTCGTCCCGTTGAACATCACGTGGAAGAGGATGTTGTCCCAGAGACAGCCGCGCTGCCAAAAGAGCCAGGCGAGGACGACGCCGATGCCGACGAAGGGGATAACGCTGCCAGGGTCGAAGTGGACCCCAGCAAAGAGCAGCGATGAAAGCAAAGCGGCAGGCCAGAAGCCCCACCGTGTGAGTCCGCCGAAGACGAACCCGCGGAAGAACACCTCCTCCGCGATCGGCGCGCAGATGACGGCAAGGACGCCCGCCATGGCGAGCGCGAGGTCATCCCTGAGGACGGCGGAGGGGAGTGTGCTGTTCGGCGTGAGGAGGTCGATCCCCGTCGCGCTGGCCGCAACGGCGTAGATGGCGATCCCGACATAGCAGAGGAAGACGGCGAGCATTGGCCGCCAGACGCCGTGGACGTCGTATTGATCCATCTTCATCAGGCGGACGGCGCTGCGAAAATCCAGCCGTGCCGTGCCGCCCGCGACAACGATGAGGAGGGCGTCGAAGAGCAGCGTGCTGGTAAGACCGAGCTTCAGGGTGTCGAGGTCCGCGAGGATCTCGGGCGGGTCATGGAGTCTTGCGCCCTCGGTCGCGTCCCGGAGGCGCTGGTCCGCAAAGCGTCCGATCTCGCGCATCTTCACGAACGTGTCGCCGATGTCCGAACTGGCCGTGCCCTGATCCGTCGCGATCACGAGGAAGATGAGCAACGTGCTGGTCACGCCGAAAACGCTGATGGCGAGCCCAAGGCCGAGCAGGACGCGCTTCGGACCCCAGGGGTACCGCCCGGTCGTCATGGGCGCTTCGACCACGGGGGCCGTGGTCAGAGCGTGACCCCGAGCGCGCTCGCGACGGTGTGCATGTCCTTGTCGCCGCGCCCGCTGAGGCCTATGAGGATGTCCTGGTCCCTGGGAAGGCTTCGCGCAACCTGCATCGCGTGGTAGATGGCGTGTGACGGCTCAAGCGCGGGGATGATGCCCTCCATGCGCGTCAGCGCGAGAAAGCCCTCGAGTGCCTGCTTATCATCGACCGCCACGTACTCGGCGCGCTCGCTTGTCTTGAGCCAGGAGTGCTCGGGGCCTACTCCAGGGTAATCGAGGCCAGCGGAGATGCTGTGCGTTTCGAGGATCTGCCCGTCCGCATCCTGTAGGAGGTAGGTTTTCGTCCCGTGGAGCACGCCCGGCCGTCCTGCGACAAGCGTGGCGGAGTGCTTGCCGGTGGCGAGGCCGTGTCCCGCGGCCTCCACGCCGATCAGGCGAGTGGGGTCCGCCAGCAGCGGGTGGAACAGGCCGATGGCGTTGCTGCCGCCGCCCACGCAGGCGATCGCGACATCGGCGAGCTTTCCCGCCTGTTCGAGCATCTGCTTGCGCGCCTCCTTGCCGATCACGGATTGGAAATCGCGCACCATGGTGGGGAAGGGATGGGGGCCGATGGCCGAGCCGATGATGTAGTGCGTCGTCTGGACGTTCGTGACCCAATCGCGCATCGCCTCGTTGATCGCGTCCTTGAGCGTCTTGCTGCCGGTCTCGACGGGGATCAGTTCGGCGCCAAGCATCTTCATGCGGAAGGCGTTGAGCGACTGGCGCTTGATATCCTCGCTGCCCATATAGACGGCGCACTCCATGTCCATCATCGCGCAGACGGTGGCGGTGGCGACGCCGTGCTGGCCAGCGCCCGTCTCGGCGATGATGCGGCGCTTGCCCAGGCGCTTCGCGAGCAGCGCCTGTCCGAGGGCGTTGTTGATCTTGTGCGCGCCCGTATGCGCGAGGTCTTCACGCTTGAGCCAGATGCGGGCGCCGCCGCACTCCCGTGTCATGCGTTCGGCGAAGTAGAGAGGCGTTTCGCGGCCAACGTAGTGCTTGAGGAGGTAGTCGAGCTCCTCCTGGAACGCCGGGTCGCGGCGTGCCTCGTCGTAGGCCAGCTCAAGGTCTTCATGCGCGCCGACGAGCGTCTCCGGGATGTACCGCCCACCAAACTCGCCGAAGCGCGGATTCAATGCCTCGAACTCTGCAACCACCATCAACGGACCCCTTTCACGGCGCGAATGAACGCGCGCACCTTTTCGATATCCTTGACTCCGTCGGTTTCGACGCCGCTGGAAACGTCCACGGCCCATGGCCGAACTTGGGCGACAGCCTCGGCCACGTTGTCCGGTGTGAGGCCGCCCGCAAGCATGAACGGCAACCGCTCGGCGGCCTCAGCGGCGACCGTCCAATCGAAGGCGATCCCTGACCCGCCGCGCGCGCCTTTGACAGCGGTGTCCAGGAGAATGCCGGCAGCTGTCCCGGGCGCTGCGTTGTTGACGACGTCTTCCGCCGAGGCGCCTTCAGCGACGTGGATCGCGCGAATGACGGGCAGCGTGATGCGCGCGACGAAGGCGGCATCTTCGCCGCCCGAGAGTTGCACGAGGTCCAGGCCCGCTGCCTCGGCAATGCCGTTCACATCCTCCACCGGCTGGTCCGCGAAGACACCGACGAGCAGGGGGCGGAAACGGGCGACGCCGTCATCGAGCGCTTCGTTCCAGGCGCTGAACCAGGTGCGCCCCGAGACTTCGCCACGACGAGGCCCATCGAAGGCGGCGGGAGTCTTCTCGCGCCGCAGTTCGCGCACGGCTTCGACGATGTCGTGGCACTCCTGCGGCGTCACGCGCCGCTTCGATTCCGCAAACATGAGGCCGATGAAGTCCGCGCCCGCCTTCGCGACCTCGACCGCCGTCGCCGCATCGCGGAGCCCGCAGATCTTGACGCGCGTCATTGGCCGCACTCCTTACGGATGTAGGCGAGAGCGATGGCGACGTTGTCTTCGATGGGGCGCACGGTATCCAGTGTCATGCGTTTGCAGTCTGGGATATACATCCCCGGCCGGGGTGGCGCGAAATCCCGCGCGACGTGGCTGGATTCGAGGCGTTCACGCGCGGCCAGGCGCCGGTCGACGACATCGACCGGGCAGATGCACTGGAGCATCACCCAGGTGGCGCCGCGCGCCGCCGCCAGCGCTTTTCCCTCCGCTTCGATGATCGGCCAGAAGCAGGGGGTATCGAGGATCACCGAGGAGCCGTCTTCGAGGAAGCGGGATGCGAGGGCGCGCAGGACCTCGCGTGCCGACGGCCCGACCTCTTCGGCGGACTTTCCCGTCCGCATCAGCGCCGACTCAATAACATCGATGTCGAGCACGACGGCGGGCATGGCAGGGCCGAGCGCTCGTGCAAGCGCACTCTTGCCGCTGCCCGGGTAGCCGTGCATCTGGATGAGCGTCAGCATCGTGCCCTCACTCCCCAACCCCCTCTCACGACTTCGCGGGAGAGGGGGAGCAAGACGTACTCAGCCCTTGTCCCTTGCTTCGACCGCACCATCTTGGCCTCCCGGCCGCGCTGGAGAGGGCAAGCAGAACCTCGCGATTGGATGTCCCTCACAGCGGCGCGCGGCGGCGGATGTGACCGAGGACATCGCCCACAAGCTCATCCAATGGCCGGCGCGTTTCGACGACGATGCGCTGCGATTTCGGGCTGAACCCCGCCTGGGGCTGGCCCGCTACGCTCGGTTGCGATTCGAGGCGTTCGCGCGTGGCGAGCCGCCGGCTCAGCTCCAGCTCGTCATCGCAACGGCATTCGACCATGACGTACATCGCGCCACAGTCCTCGGCGATGCGGATGCCATGGGCTTCGATCGATGGATAAAAGACGGGGTTGTCAAGGATGATCGAGTAGTCCTGTCGCAGGACGCTCTCGGCGACGGCGAAGTAGGCTTCGTAGGCGGCAGCGCCCGCTTCGGGTTCGTGGATATCAGAGCGGAGGAGGGCCGACTTCACCACGTCTTTATCCAGTACGACGGCGCCCAACGAACGCCCAAGAGCACGTGCCAGCGTGCTTTTGCCGCTTCCCGGCAAGCCATGCATCTGGATGACGGTCAGCATCCCTCGGTCACTTCCCCACCAGCTCGCGGACCTTGGCGGCCGGGTCCTCCGCGCGCATGAGGGACTCGCCCACGAGCACCGCTTCCGCGCCGGCTGAAGCGAATCGCTCGACATCGGCGCGCGCGTTGATGCCGCTCAGAGCGACGAGCAAGATGCCTTCGGGGACCATTGTCGCGAGGCGATCGGTCGTGCCAAGGTCGACCGAGAAATCGCGCAGGTCGCGGTTGTTCACGCCGATGAGCGTGGCGCCCACGGAAAGTGCGCGGTCCATCTCGGCGGCGTTGTTTACCTCGACCAGGGGCTCCATGTTCATCGTGCGCGCGCATTCGAGGAGGCCGCGCAGCCAACCGTGATCGAGCGAGGCGACGATGAGGAGCACTGAATCGGCGCCATACGCACGCGCTTCGACGACCTGGTAGTCGTCGATGATGAAGTCCTTGCGGAGGATACCTGGCCGCGCCGCGCCGAGGGCATCCACAGCCAGGCGCGCACCGAGCATGTCGTCGAGCGTGCCCTTGAACCATTTCGGCTCGGTGAGGATGGAGATGCCCGCCGCCCCCGCTCTGGCATATGTGAGCGCATACCTCGAGGCATCGATGCCGGGCGCGATGTCCCCCTTGCTGGGCGAGGCACGCTTCACCTCGCCGATGAGCGCCATCGGGGCCTCCTGGCGAAGGCGCGCGACGAAATCGAGCACGGGCGGGGCCTGGCGCAGGCGCTCCTGGAGTGTCGGGAAGGGCACATCGCGTTTTGTCTGCGCGACATCGAGGCGGCGCTGGGCCACAATCGTGTCGAGGATGGTTGCATCAGCCACTGGCAAACTCCTGGGAAAGCGCGATATACCGGTCCAGGACTTCGCGCGCCCGTCCACTGGCAAGCGACTCGCGCGCCATTCGCACTCCGGCGGGGAGGTCGCGGGCCGTGCCCGCGACGTAGATCGCGGCGGCAGCGTTCATGAGCACGAAGTCGGTGACGGGTCCATCGCCGCCATCGAGGACGGCGAGCATCTGCCCGGAGTTCTGTTCGGCATCGCCACCGATGACGGAGGCGATGGGGTGCACGGGCAGGCCGAAATCCTTGGGCGAGAGTTCGCGTGCGACAATTGCGTCTCCCGCCAATTCCCAAACGCTCGTCACACCCGCAGGGCTGATTTCGTCGAGGCCTTCCGCGGAGTGGACAACCATGGCCCGGACCATGCCGCGCTGGCGGAAGGCTTCGGCAACCACGGGACCGAGGCTGCGCACGCCCACGCCGACGAGCATGGCGCGGGGGCGGGCGGGATTCGTGAGGGGGCCGAGGATGTTGAAGATCGTGCGCGTGCCAATCTCGCGCCGGGGACCACCGACGTGTCGAAAGGCGGGATGGAAGCGCTGGGCGAAGAGAAAACAGAACCCGCAGCTGTCGATGATGTGCGCCGCATGTTCACCTGTCAGATCGAGCCTCGCGCCAAGCGCTTCGAGGACATCCGCGCTGCCGCATTTCGAGGAAGCCGCGCGGTTGCCATGTTTGGCCACGCGCAACCCCGCACCGGCAACGACGATTGCGGCAGCAGTCGAGACGTTGAAGGTGTCGATGCCGTCGCCTCCCGTGCCGACGACATCGATGACATCGTCCGCGGGCACCGGTTCGGCGTGCCGCTGTGTCACTTCCAGGCAGGCGGCGATGATCTCTGGCGTCTCCCCGCGCAGGCGCAGGGCGGTGAGGAAGGCGCCGATCTGCGCGGGCGTGGCCGTCCCCGTCATGATCGTTTCGAGCGCTTCCGCCGCCTGGACCCCGGTAAGCGTGCCCTGCTCGACGAGGGATTTGATCGCCGCTTGCATCACCATCGACCGCCCTCCATCGCGAGGAAGTTCCTCAACATCTCCTTGCCGTATTCCGTGACGATCGATTCCGGGTGGAACTGCACGCCTTCGACGGTTAGCTCTTTGTGGCGCACGCCCATGATGATCCCCGTTTCCGACCGCGCGGTCACCACGAGGGAATCCGGGAGCGTGTCGTTCGTCCCCGCCAGCGAATGATAGCGGCAGGCGTAGAAGCCTTCAGGGAGGCCAGCGAAGATGCCCTTGCCGTCGTGGGCGATCTTCGATAGCTTGCCGTGCTTGATTTCGCCCGCGCCCGTCACCGTCCCGCCATAAACCTCGTAGATAGACTGGTGTCCGAGGCAAACGCCAAGCACCGGGACCTTGCCCGCGAAGGCGGCGATGACGTCCCTGGAAATGCCTGCCTCCGAGGGGTTGCCCGGACCGGGCGAAATAACGACATGGTCCGGGGCCAAAGCCAGGCACTCCTCGACGGTGATTTCGTCGTTTCGTTTGACGACGATCTCCGCGCCCAGTTCCGCCATGAACTGGAAGAGGTTGTAGGTGAAGCTGTCGTAGTTATCGATCAGCAGCGTCGTCATGAATCGAAATCCTCTTCTTCCCGCAGGTCTTGCGCGATGGTGTGGAGCGCCAACGCCAGCTCTTCGGGGCTGTAGCCATATCCGCGCCGGTCCAGCTTGAACTTGGCCGCCAGGTACTCCGGGTCGAACGAGCCCGGCGCGCGCAGGTCGAGCGGGTAGCAGGCGCCCGGTTCCCCCAGCAGCGCCACGAGGAAGTAGCCATCGCCCGCCGAGCGCGCAAAGCGAGCCGTTTCGCGCAGCAGCGGAACCAGCGTTAGCTCGACGCCATCGACGCGATAGAAACGTACGCCAACGTGCGCGAACTGCTTCTCGATAGAAACTTGGGTACTCATTCGCGAACCTCCGTCGGGCGCGCCAGGCTCACGAGGACATCGTGTGGAGTGGTCGCGAGGAAGTCCGGGCAGGCGTCGCGCAGGAGCTCTTCGTCGAGCGTGCCCCAGGTCGCTGCGACGGAACGGCAGCCCGCGTTTCGGGCGGCGAACACGTCGGCGGGGCTATCGCCGACGAGCACGGCGCGGGATGGGTCATCGACGAGCAGGCGTTCGAGGGCGGCGTAGACCGGTTCCGGATCCGGCTTGTGTTGCTCGGTGTCATCGAAGCCGATGACCGCCGCGAAATATTGGAGGATGCCCGCCTGGCTCAGCTCATCCGTCGCACCCCACGAGACCTTGGATGTGACGACTGCCATGGGCAACCCGGCCTCGTGGCAGACATCGAGCACCTCCGGCACGCCTTCGAAAGGACGGATATCGCGCCATTCGCCGTAATAGCGGTCGCGGTACGCCGTCGTGAACTTGACGTAGGCATCGCCCAGCAGCCGCCGCCCGAGGTCTTCGAGCGTACCCCCACGCGTGGACCGCCAGAGCGCGAGCGGGTCCGTGCGTTGTCCGAGACACTTTTCGTAGGCGTGTTCGAGCGCCTTCATGCGCGCGGGGAGGGTGTTGAGGAGCGTGTCGTCGAGGTCCCAGAGCAGTGCGTTCACAACGACGCTCCCAGGCTGAGGGCGCTGAGAAGCGCACAAAGAGGCGAATAAACCCGGTCATCGAGGGTCGCGAACTTCGTGCCGCGCACACGCTTCGTGAAGCCGACGGTGCTGAAGTTGCCGATAGCCCGGCCCGCGAACAGCAGCGCGAGCGTGAGCGTGCCGAGCCGGGAGACCTTCCCGGGCATGAGGCGAACACTACCCGAACGATCCACCATGACCGCGCTCGCGGCGAAGAGGCCGCCCGCTACGGCAAGCGTCGATTTGGGGCCAGGCGTGAAGGATGGGCGGCCTGCGCGTTCGGGGATGACAGCCGCTGCGCCAAAGCGGCCACCCGTCGCCCAGTAGACGTGAATGGCGCCGAGGGCCATGAAAATGAAGGCCGCGAGCGTCGCGCAGGACTTCCTCACGTCGGCCTCCCCGGGCGGGCGATGCCGCGCTGATCGAACACGGCTTCCATGATCGGCCAGGCTTCCAGCGCAGCCGGGAAGCCCGCATAGACCGCAACCATGCGCAGGGTCTCGATGACCTCTTCAGGCTTCGCGCCGTGGTTCAGGGCGCCGTTGATGTGCGACCGCAGCGGCCCCGTCTTGCCGCCCATTGCCGCCAGCATCGCCACGACGAGCAAGCTTCGGTCGCGGCGCGCAAGAGTATCACTCGACCAGACATCCCCGAGCGCGAAATCGACGACGGCGTCGGCGAGTTCGGGATACGCGCGATGCATGCGCTCCGCGGCTGCGGCCGCGTCTCCGCCCGAGAGGGTGCGAAGGACGTCGAGGCCGCGGATCCGGGCGGGAGGTTGATGGTGTGCCACCGTGGCAGGGTGAGCGACGGCTTCGGGCGCCTTGGCTGGCGGATCGACTGCGTTGACAGGTCCGACCGCCAGCGAACTCCCCGTTCCCGGCGCACCTTTTGTTTCCGCCGTTGGGGCCTCGACGGGCGACTCATCGACTTTGTTGACCGGAGTCTCTTCGGCTGCAATGAGCGTGGGCTGAAGCAAAGGCTCCGTGGGCGCGTCCGCCTCCAGGAAGGGGATGCGTTCCGGGCCCGGTTCGCGCACGCCGAACGCCACGAGGATGGCGTTGCGCACGATATCGTCCATCGCGACCGCCTCGATCTCGTCGAGTGCGAACCAGCCAAGCCCGACGCCGGCGCTTGCAACCGGCTCGCCCGTCCATTCGCTTGCCGCGTAGAGGTTGTAAACGACCTGGCCACCGACAAAGGGGATATACACCGTTTCGAGGAAATCTTCGTCGATCGCCGGTGCGCTGACGCCAAGGCCAACAAGGATGGCATCCATGGCGAGGTCGACATCCTCCTGATCCTCGGTGAGCAGTCCCCCGGGCAGCTCCCAGGGCGCGCCGATCTGCGGGCGCAGGAGCATGATCCGCCCTTCGCGCACGACAATCGCCCCCATATGGATGCGTTGCATCATCGAGCCACCTCCACGCTAACCATAGCCCAGGCTTCCACGTGGGCGCTGAGCCGCCGCTATCTCCGCGAGTTCGATCGCGCGCATGGTGGCCCGCGCCTTGTTGCCGGATTCCAGGTACTCCTCCTCCGGGGTGCTGTCCTGGACGACTCCGCCCGCCGCCTGGACGTAGGCAACGCCCGGCTTCATCCAGATCGTCCGCAGGGCCAACGCAGTATCGGAGTTGCCGGACATGTCGAAATAGCCCACACAACCGCCGTAACCGCCTCGCTGCTCGCCTTCGAGTTCGGCGATGATCTCCATCGTGCGAATCTTTGGCGCCCCGGTGACCGTGCCGTGCGGGAAATAAGCACGCATTGCATCATACGCGGTGACCTCCGGGCGCAACTTACCGACGATGTGCGAGACCAGGTGCATCACGTGGGAATAGCGTTCAATTTCCATCAGCGATGTGACGGCCACCGTCCCGGGCACGCAGACCCTCCCGAGGTCGTTGCGGGCGAGGTCGACGAGCATGATGTGCTCGGCTTGCTCCTTCTCTGAATTGCGCAATTCATCCGCCATCCGGGCCTCGTCGGCGGCATCGCGTCCACGGCGGCGCGTGCCCGCAAGCGGGTGCGTTTCGATGACGCCGTCTTCGACGCGGATCAGCATCTCCGGGGAGGCGCCGACGATGTGCATATCGCCAAGCTCGAGGTAATACATGTAAGGCGACGGATTGACCATCCGCAACGAACGATAGATTTCGAAGGGGTGGACGTCGGTCTTGCGTTCGAAGCGTTGCGAGACCTGGATCTGGTAGGTGTCGCCCTTCGCGATGTACTCCTTGGCACGAAGGACCTTGCTCATGAACTCTTCCTTCGTGTTGTTGGAAACGAAGGAGGAATCCGGGCCATGCCTGCCCCCGGGTTCGTAGGGAAGGGCCGTCAACGGGCGAGACAATCGCTCGACCAGTTCATCGATCTTGAACGCCGCCTGCCGGAAGGCCGCCTCGATATCGCCATCGAGCCGCGCGTGGCTCACGACTTTGATCGTGTGCTGGATGTGGTCGAAGACAAGCAATGTATCGACGAAGAGGAAGACAGACTCGGGGAAGCCCTGGGGGTCTGATTCCGGCATCGGCAGCTTCTCGTAGTACCGCGCGACCTCGTACGCCATGAAGCCGACGGCCCCACCGTGAAACCGCGGGAGGCCCTCGACGCGCACCGGCTTGAAGCGCTTCAGTTCATCCTCGATCGGAATGAGCGGGTCGCCGGGCGTTTCCCCAGCCTCCGGGTTGTCGCCGGTGCGCAGGACGCGGTACGGCTCCGTGCCGATAAAGCTGTAGCGCGCGAGCCGTTCGCCACCTTCGACGGACTCCAACAGGAACGAGTAATCGCCGCGCGCGACCTTGAGGTACGCGGACACGGGCGTCTCGAGGTCCGCGATGACCTCGCGATAGATCGGGACGATGTTGCCTTCGCCCCGCTTCGCGAGTTCCCGGACTTCGTCGAGCGTTGGGTGCAGCATCAATACTTCCCCAGGTAGTTGAGGTCGAGCGCGTCCCGAACCATCTCCATGGTCTCCTGGGCGACGGTGCGGCCACGTTTCGTGCCGTGCTCCAGCGCTTCACGAACAAGGGGCATATTCGCTTCGAACTTCGCCCGGCGGTCGCGGATGGGGTCGAGCAGGTCGTTCAGCACGGTTGTCAGGCGATCCTTGAGTTCTTTGTTCCCCACGCCAGTCTTTGTGTAGCGGTCCTTGAGGTCCGCGACGTTCGCGTCGTCACGATCGAAAGCGTCGAGGTAGAGGAAGATGGGGTTGTCTTCGACGACGCCGGGTTCGTTCAGTTCGCGCGGCGGGCCGGCGTACATCGCTTTGACTTTCTTCGCGACGATCTCCGCGCTGTCCTTGAGTTCGATGCTATTGCCGCGCGACTTGCTCATCTTCGCGTTGCCATCGGTTCCGACGAGGCGGGGGACGCGGCCAACGAGCGCCTCCGGCTCAGGAAAGATCGGCTTGAACTCGCGGTTAAAGCGGCGTGCCGTCTCGCGGGTCAGTTCAATATGCGGGAGCTGGTCTTCGCCGACCGGGACGAGGTGGGCACGCGGCATGAGGATGTTCGCGACCTGCATCACCGGATAGTTGTAGAACGCGACGGGAACGCTCTTCCCCTTCTTCTTGCCATCACCCGCCTCGATGTCCGCCATCTCCGCCTTGAGCGTCGGGTTGCGTTCGAGCATGCCGAGCGGCAGGAACCACGACAGCCATGTCGTCAGCTCGGCGTGCTCCGGGACGAGGCTCTCGATGACATACGAGCTGCCCTCAGGGTCGAGGCCGACACCAAGCCAATCGAGGGCGACCTCCCAGACGGAATCACGTACGCGCTTGATGTCGTCGGCGTAGTCGCTCACCTGATAGTCGGCAATAAGGAAGAAGCATTCGTACTCACCCTGCAAGCGCACCCAGTTTTCGAGAGCGCCAGCGTAGTGCCCAAGGTGGAGCGCGCCGGTGGGCCGAATGCCAGTGAGGATGCGTTTGCGCTCTGTCATCTCGGGCCACCGGGACCAGGGTTACGCGGACCGCCCGGGCGCGGCGAGGGGCCACGCATCGGCGGGCGCTGGGGCTGGGCGTTTTGCATCGGCGCGGGACCCACGGGTCCACGGTCGATCGTGCGCAGCGTGCCCGACACCTGGCGCGCACACTGCTCCGCGAGGTCGAACTCCGTCCCGAAGACAGCGTCCTGTTCGTTCATGAGCGAAGCCAGCACGTGTAGCCACGAACGTACCTGTGCCAACGAGCCGCGGGCATCGCGATAGAGCGAAACCTGCGCCCCACCTTCGCGGCCAGACGCTTCGGCGATGAGGGCCGCGGCCATGCCCGCCTGCTTGAAGGCCTCGGTCTGCGCATCCGCCGAGGCCTTCAGGTTCGAACCCACACGCAGCCGCCCCACCGCCGTCGTGAGCTTAATCGCCGTGTTCCACGCTTCAACGTTTTGGTAATCGAATTCGGCCATCAGTCGGCCGCCTGGAAGGAGATTGGGCTTGTGGGACGAATGGGACTCGATGGGACGAATGGGTGCGTCCGGTTGATCGTTTTCATGTTGGCTTGAACCCTTTCGGCTGGAAGGTTGGGTGAGACTACTCGGATCTCGGCTCTCGGATCTCGATACTTAGATGACCGGCAGTTCCTTCATCGCCTCGCGCACCTTTTCTACTGGATACGCGTCATCGACGAGCTTGCCGGCGAGGTAGTCGTCGTAGGCCTGGAGGTCGAGGAGGCCATGGCCGCTAAGGTTGAAGAGGATGACGCGCTTCTGCCCGGCCGCCTTGGCCTCCAACGCCTCGTCGATCGCGCCACGGATGGCGTGGGAGCTTTCGGGCGCGGGGATGATGCCCTCCGTGCGCGCGAAGAGGGTGGCCGCTTCGAAGCAGGGGTTCTGCGGGTAGGCTTTCGCTTCGATATAGCCCTCGGCGTGGAGGTGGCTGAGCATCGGCGCCATGGCGTGGTAGCGCAGGCCACCGGCGTGGATGCCGGGCGGCATGAAGGTGTGACCGAGCGTGTACATCTTCATGAGCGGCGTCATGCCCGCGGTATCGCCGAAGTCGTAGCGGTATTCGCCCTTCGTCAGGCTGGGGCAGGACGAAGGCTCGACCGCGAGGAAGCGCGTGTTACGCCGCCCCGAGATCTTGTCGGGCAGGAAGGGGAAGATGAGGCCCGCGGCGTTCGAACCGCCGCCCGCGCAGCCGATGACGACGTCCGGGTACTCCCCCGCCATCTCCATCTGCTTGATCGCCTCCTGCCCGATGACCGACTGGTGGATGAGGACGTGGTTGAGGACGCTGCCGAGCGAATACTTGGTGTCCTCGCGCATGGCGGCGTCTTCGACCGCTTCAGAGATGGCGATGCCGAGGGAGCCGTTGCTGTCCGGGTCAGCGGCGAGGACGCCCCGTCCGGCGTTCGTGTCCATCGAGGGGCTGGCTACGACGGAGCT
>Ga0163144_10009151_pt1 | contig 21316 bp, 13 predicted proteins | sample OliLak19BULKMAT1_FD_123175 | JGI IMG/M metagenome (GOLD analysis project Ga0163144, IMG submission 123175) | Freshwater microbial mat bacterial communities from Lake Vanda, McMurdo Dry Valleys, Antarctica - Oligotrophic Lake LV.19.BULKMAT1 | ecosystem: Environmental > Aquatic > Freshwater >... | reverse complement strand
CGACGCTGCCGGGGATCCGCGAAGGGTGGCCGCGCAGCAGCGCGTTCCACCCGGCATGGAGCAGCGCCGAGGCCAGCACGGCGACGAGCAGCACCCGACGACGATGGCACGGTCAAACGCGCCGCGTCGTGGTCGATCGCGTCACCTCGCGTGATAGGTTTCGACGTGAACCGTGCTCGGACCGAGCCGAGCACCGAGGTAAAATGGCCAAGCCACTCGTCTACAACGCGACGCTGAGCGAGCGCATCGATCTCACCAGCGCGCTCTCGATCTTCCGCATCGAGCCCGACACCAAGCCCGAGCGCGACGAGCACGGCGCGTGGTTCACGCCCGGCCAGTACTGCGTGATCGGCGCGAACAACGAGGCGAAGCCGGAGCTCGGCTCGGTGCGCCGCTCGATGTCGATCGCGTCGGCGCCCGAGGACACCGGGCCGATGGAGTTCTACATCCGGTTCGTGTCGACGCCCGAGTCGGAGAACCCGCTGACCCACCTGCTGTGGAAGAGGCAGACCGGCGATCGGATCTACCTGCGCCCGGTGGCCGCGGGCGTGTTCACGATCAAGGACACCGTCGGCATCGACGATCCGCGGCTGCGCGTCTGCGTCGCGGCCGGCACCGGCTCGGCGCCGTTCGTGTCGATGGTTCGCAGCGAGCTGCGTCGGAACCCGCGCGCGGATCTCTCGAACTACGTCATCCTCCACGGCGCGTCGTACGACACCGATCTGGGCCACCGCGACGAACTGCTCGAGCTGGTGAAGCACAACGGGCTGCGCTACTGGGGCACGGTCAGCCGGCCCAAGGACTGTCCGACGTGGACCGGCGACACGGGCCGCGTCGAGAGCTTCTTCGAGCCCGAGCGGCTCGCGGAGCTGGAGCAGCGCCTCGGCATGGCGCCCGGCGGGTTCACGCCGAAGACCGCGGCGATCTTCATCTGCGGGTTGCAGGGCACGATCGGCACCACGATCACGAACCTGATCGGGCGCGGGTACGTGCCGGACCAGCACCGGATGCGCGAGGCGCTCGGCGTCGCCAAGGAGGTGCCGTCGACGGTGTTCTACGAGCAGTACGACACCGAGCCCGTCATCGACATCAAGAACCGCGCGATCGTCGAGGCGCTCAAGGAGCAACTCCACGCCGCGCTCGCCAAGCTGTGAGCGCCGTCGGGTTCGTCGCGGGGGCCACGGGGTTCGTGGGGCGCGCGGTCGTCGAGCGGCTGCGGGCGCGCGCGCGGGTGATCGCGCACGTGCGGCCGGACTCGAAGAAGCAGCTCGACGGCGAGGTCGCGCGCGTGGCGTGGGAGCCGAGCGCGATGACCGAGGCGGTCCGGGGCGCGACCCACGTGTTCGGCCTGCTCGGGACCACGCGCAAGCAGGCCAAGGCCGAGCAGATCGACGGCGATCCGTACGAGAAGATCGACTACGGGCTGACCAAGCTGCTCGTCGACGCGGCGGTCGCGGCCGGCGGTCGCCCGCGGTTCGTGCTGCTGTCGTCGGTCGGCGTCGGGCCCAAGGCAGCGTCGGCGTACCTGCGCGCGCACGGGAAGGCCGAGGAGGCGCTGCGCGCGAGCGGCCTGCCGTGGCTCATCGTGCGGCCGTCGTTCATCGTGCCCGGCGGGGGCGGCGCGCAGCGCGACGACGGGCGGCCGATGGAGAAGGCCGCGGCGGTCGCGGCCGATGGCGCGCTCGCGGTCGCGGGGCTGTTCTCGTCGAGGCTGCGCGCGAAGTACCGCTCGACGACGCCAGAGCGGCTCGCCGACGCGATCGTGCGGCTCGCGCTCGACGGTGAGCCCGATCGGGTCTACGAAGGCGCGGACCTGCGGTGATCGCGCGCAAGCTCGGACCGCTCGACGCCGAGGTGCCGGTGATCGGGCTCGGCACGTGGCAGATGGAGGACGACGACGAGGCCGACGTCGTCCGCGCCGTCCATCGCGCGATCGAGCTCGGAGCGACCCACGTCGACACCGCCGAGATGTACGGCAGCGGGCGCGTCGAGCAGATCCTCGGCAAGGCGCTCGCCGGCAAGCGCGACCGCGTGTTCCTCGCGTCGAAGGTGCTGCCGCGCAACGCCGAGCGTGACGCGGTGATCCGCGCGTGCGAGCGCAGCCTGCGCCGGCTCGACACCGATCATCTCGATCTGTACGTGCTGCACTGGCGCGGCAGCGGCGTGCCGCTCGCCGAGACGTTCGGTGCGTTCGAGGCGCTGCGTGCGAGCGGCAAGATCCGCGCGTGGGGCGTGTCGAACTTCGACGTCAGCGATCTCGCCGAGGCCGTCGGCGTCGCGGGGCCCGGGAAGATCGCCTGCAACCAGGTGCTCTACCACCTCGGCGATCGCACGATCGAGCACGACGTGATCCCGTGGTGCGAGCGCCACCAGATCGCCGTCGTCGCGTACAGCCCGTTCGGCAGCGCCGGCGGGTTCCCGTCGCGGTCGTCGCCCGGCGGCAAGGCGCTCGCCGACGTCGGCAAGCCGCTCGGCGCGACCGCCCGCCAGGTCGCCCTCGCGTACCTCACCCGCCGCGCGTTCGCGATCCCCAAGGCGTCGCGCGTCGAGCACGTCGCCGAGAACACCGCCGCCGCCGCGATCACGCTCGACGAGGTCGCGATCGCCCGCCTCGATCGCGCGTTCCCGCGCGGCCCGTGGCGCGGCCTGCCGACGCTCTAGCCCTCCGCGAGGACGAAGTCGAAGCTGCAGCGGCTGGCGCCGCTCAGGGTGTCGACCGGCATGATCAGCGAGCGATGGAGGAACGGGTCGACGTCGTTGTAGGGGTCGCCGTCGAAGTAGAGCTGGGTGGTGAGCTCGCGGTGACCGGCCGCGCGGAGCTTGAAGTGGAGGTGGGCCGGGCGGTACTGGCGGCCGTTGAGGTAGCGACCCGGGATGATCGTCGAGACCGCCCAGCGACCGGCGGCGTCGGTCGCGACCTTGCCGCGCAGGTGGTAGCCCGTGTTGTCGTAGCCGCCGCTCGCGTCGGCGTGCCAGATGTCGAGCTCGACGTCGCGCAGCGGCGCGCAATCGACGCCGACGACCAGGCCGCCGAGCAGGAGGCGGACGCCCGCGTCCTTCGCGCCGGCCAGCGCGTCGTTGTACGGCGCGCCCGCCGTGTAGTACGGGCCCTCGATGTTGTCGGCGGTGAGCGCGCAGGTCGTGCCCGCGTCGGTCGGAGGCGCGTCGTCGTCGTCGATCACGCCCGGCGTGGGCGCGACCACGGTGGCGTCTCGGGACGGCTTGCGGCCGCCGCCGCCGCACGCGGCGAGCAAGGCGCCGCCGAGGCCGAACTGCAGGAGCTGACGTCGGGTGGGAGGCTGGATCTTCATGGGTTCACCTCGTCAACGCACCACCGCGCCGACCGGCGCAACCATCTCACGGCTTGGCTCACGGCCAGGCCTGGCCGGAGCCGTAGACGCCCACGTCTCGCGGGGTTGGCGGCAGCTCGGTGATCGCCGGCTCGGTATCCGTGCTCACGTCCGGCGTCTCGGGCTCGCCCATCTGCTCGAGCAGCTCGGTGGCCTCGCGCGCGACCGCGACCGACTGCGCGCCCTGCGTCGCCGCGAGCTTGCGGGCCCGGGTGCGGGCCTGGCGCGCGCCGGCCTTCGCGGCGTCGAGCTTGCCGAGCGCGCGCTCCGACACCGCGCGATCGAGGAGCAGCCGCACCGGCGCCTCGGCGTCCTCGCCGATCGTCGCGCGGTAGACCTCCAGCGCGTCGCCGAACCGGGCCAGCGCGTCGCGATGACGGCCGCGCTGCTGTGCGACCAGCCCGAGGTTGTGGAGCGCCAGCGCGCGATCGGCGTGATGCGCGGCGGTCAGCACGTCGCGCGCGACGGTCAACTCCGCCTCGGCGGCGTCGAGGTCGCGCCGCGCGAGCAGCACGAGCCCGATCGAGTTGCGGGTGAGCGCGGTCGCGACGTGGTCGTCGCCGAGCGCGGCCTGCTCGATCGCGAGGGCCGCGCGGTAGGTCGCGAGCGCGGCGTCCAGCTCGCCGGCGAGCCGCTGCACGCCGGCGACGTTGTGCAGATCCCGCGCGACGTCGGGGTGCGCGTCGCCGAGCCGGCGCCGGTCGATCGCGAGCGCGAGGTCGTGGAACCGGCGCGCCTCCTCGAGGTCGCCGCGCGCGCGGGCGACGCTGCCCAGCGAGGAGTAGGCGCGGGCGACCTCGACGTCGTCGTCGCCGTGGAGCTGGAGCCGACCGTCCAGGGCGTCGCGGAGCAGGCTGCTCGCGGTGGCGAGGTCGCCGCGGTTGTAGGCGATCAGCCCGCGCACGCCGGTGAGCGCGGCGGTGGGGGCGGGCGGTGAACCGGCGCGCTCGAGCGCGGCCACCGCGTGGCGCGCGCGCTCGTCGGCGGCGTCGAGCTGGCGGCGCTCCCCGGCGATCGTCGCGAGCGCGATCCACGCCCGGGCGACGCCGAGCTCGTCGTGGCCACGCTCGGCGGCCCACAGCGCCTGGAGCGCGGCGGCGTCGGCGAGATCGGCGCGGCCGCTCGCGCGCAGCGCCTGGGCTCGCGCGAGCTCCGCCTCGGCGATCGTCGGCTCGTGTCGCGCCGTCGTCGCCGCCACGGCGAGGCGCGTGGCCTCCTCCTGCGCCCACCGCCAGTCGCCGAGCGCGAGCGCCGCGCGCACCTTCGCGAGCGAGCGCGCGATCTCCTCGACGGTCGCGCGCTGATCGGGATCCGCGGGCAACGGATCGACCGCGCCGGCCGCGAGCGTCAGGCACTCGACCGGCGACGGCAGCGCCTCGACGGCGTCGACGGCGTGGAGCGCGACGCCGCGATCGGCGGCACCGAGCCGCAGCACCAGGGCGCCCACCTCGTCGCGCCGCCGCTCGAGGCACCGGCTCTGCGCCGCGAGATCGGCCGGGGGCACGTCGACCGCGCGGCACACGCCGTCGTCGGCGGCCGCCCACGCCGCGGTCCAGGCGTCGAGCGTGATCCCCACGCGGTCGGCGCTGGCGGCGACGTACGGCGTGCCGACCGCGAGGATCGCGCCGCGGACCTTCGACCGCGCCGCGTCGTTCCACACCGCGGCGATCCGGGCGTCGCCGACGTCGCACGACGGGCCCACGACCGGCGCGGGATCGCGCCGCTGCGAGAGCAGCACCGCCGCGGTGACGCCGCTGGCGACCACCGCGGCCACGGTGGCCCACGCGCCGCGACGGGCGCGCGCCTGGCGCTTCGCCGCGATCGCGTCGAGCACCGCGTCCATCGACGGGAACCGCGCCTCGGGTGAGGCCGACACCGCGCGCGCGAGGATCGCCGCGAGCCAGCTCGGCACCGGCCGCCGCGGCGCGACCAGCTTGCCGGCGTCGATCGCGGCGAGCAGCTCGTCGGGCGTTCGTCCGGCGAACGGACGGACGCCGTGCAGCAGCTCGAACAGCGTGACGGCGAACCCGAACTGATCGCTGCGCGCGTCGGCGCGGCCGCCGCGCAGCACCTCCGGCGCCATGTACGCGGGCGTCCCCGCGAGCTGGGTGCGATCGCCGGCGCCGACCACCACGGCGGCGGCCGCCTCGCGCGCGAGCCCGAAGTCGCCGACGCGCACCCGGCCGTCGTCGCCGACGATCACGTTGTCCGGCTTGACGTCGCGGTGGGTGAGCCCGGCGGCGTGGGCGGCGGCGAGCCCGCGGCCGACCTGCACGATCGCGTCGCACACCTCCTGCCACGCGCGCGGCCGCGCGACCCACGCGCGCAGCGTCGGCCCCGCGACCAGCTCCATCGCGACGAACACGCGATCGCCGTCGACGGCGCCGACCTCGTGGACCGTCACGACGTTGGGGTGAGCCAGCCGCGCCATCGCCTGCGCCTCGCGCAGCCCGCGGGCGCGGGCCTGCCCGGGTTCGGCGCCGTCGTCGCGCAGGACCTTGAGCGCCACGCGGCGGTCGAGCTCCGGATCCCACGCCGCGTAGACGACGCCCATCGCGCCGCCGCCGATCGCGTCGCCGATCACGTAGCGGCCGATCACCTCGCCGCGCGCCAGCGCCGCCGGCGGCCCGGGCGCGCCGCTGCCGCGCGCGACCACCGCGACCAGCGCGCGGCAGTCGTCGCAGCGGTCGAGGTGCTCGTCGATCTGCGCCAGCGCCGGCCCCGCGAGCTCGCCGACCACCAGCCGGAGCACCGTGTCGTCGTCGAGGCAGGGCACGCGCGCCGCGAGCGTAGCACCCTGGCTGCGCCTCCCCGCGGTAAGGTCGACGTCACCCATGGAGGAGGCCCGGCTCGCCGCGCTGTGTGAGGTCGCCGAGGCCGCGTGGCCCGACGTCGCGGTGGCGCGCGCGGAGCTCGCGGCCGCGATCACCGAGCGACTCGCCGTGGCCGAGCCGCCGCCGATCACCGACGCGCTCGCGATCGAGCTGCGGCTCGCGATCGGCTGCGCGCGCGGCGACGCCGCCGCGATCCGCCACCTCGAGCGCAGCTACCTCGACGTCGTGCCGCTCGCGCTCGCGAGCATGAAGCTGCCCGCCGCGACCGTCGAGGACGTGCGCGCCGCGGTGCGCGACAAGCTGCTGCTCCCCGACGGCGACAAGCGCCCGCGCGTGCTCGACTACGCCGGGCTCGGCCGGCTCCGTGGCCTGGTCCAGGTCACCGCCGTGCGCACCGCGCTCACGATCCTGCGCAAGGGCGCGCGCGAGCTGCCGATCGCCGCCGACGACATCGCCGCGCGCCTCGCGACGCCGGAGGCCGACGCGGAGCTCGCGCTGATCAAGGAGCAGTACCGCGCCGCGTTCGCCGCCGCGTTCACCGCCGCGGTCGGGGGGCTCGCGCGCCGCGACCGCAACCTCCTGCGCCTGCACTTCCTCGGCGGCGTCACGCTCGAGCGGCTGGCCGCGATGTACGGCGTCCACCGCGCGACCGTGGTGCGGTGGCTCGCGGCGGCCCGCGCCGCGCTGTTCGCCGCCACCCGCGACCGGATGCGCGCCGAGCTGGGCGGGGGCGACGAGCTCGACGACGCGCTCGCGCTGATCCAGAGCCGGCTCGACGTCAGCGTGGGGCGGCTGCTCGCGTCGGTGGAGGTGAGCCATGCGCCCTGACAACGCGCGAGGTTCCGGACCGGCGCATCCGGACGACACCGTCGAGGTCACCTCCCCGGACTCCCGCCACACGATCCGCGCGACGCCCGGCGGCGGCCCGGAGCCCGGCTCCCTCGCGCAGGTGAAGCTCGGCGACCGCGGGCCGATCGAGCTGCTCGACACGCTCGGCCAGGGCGGCACCGCGCGGGTGTGGCGCGGCCACCAGCGGTCGCTGCGCCGCGACGTCGCGGTCAAGATGCCGCTGACCGGCGGCGAGGCGCGCACCCGCGGGTTCGTGCGCGAGGCGCTGATCACCGGCTGGCTGTCGCACCCCAACATCGCGCCCGTCCACGAGCTCGGCGTCGACGATCAGGGCCGGCCCGTGCTCGTGATGAAGCTGATCGAGGGCCAGAGCTGGGAGGCCGCCCTCGACAGCCGGGACCGCGCCGAGGTCGGCGGCGCCGCGGATCTGGAGCGCCAGCTCCGCGTCCTGATCCAGGTCTGTCACGCGATCGAGCTCGCGCACCTGCGCGGCGTGCTGCACCGCGACCTCAAGCCGGCCAACATCATGCTCGGCGCGTTCGGCGAGGTGCTCGTCGTCGACTGGGGGCTGGCGGTCGCGATCGGCGACGAGGCGGCGCTGCGCACCCAGCGCGCCGCCGAAGCCACCGAGCTCGCGGGCACGCCGGCGTACATGCCGCCCGAGATGGCCGCCGCCCGCGCCGACGCGCTGGGGCCCGCCACCGACACCTACCTGCTCGGCGCGATCCTCCACGAGATCGTGACCGGCCGCGCCCCGCACCGCGGCCAGTCGATCAGCGAGACGATCGAGGCCGCGATCCGCGCCGATCCGCCGGAGCTGCCGGCGACCGTCCCCGACGAGCTGGCGCGCATCCTCCGCCGCGCGATCGCGCGCGAGCCGATCGATCGCTACCGGACCGCCTCCGCGCTGCGCGACGCGCTCGAGGGCTTCGTCGGCCATCACCACGCCGCGCACCTGTGCGACGAGGGCGAGCGTCACCTCGCGATCGCGCGCGGCGACGTCGGCGCCCGCGGTCACGACGCGTTCGTCGCCGCGCGGTTCGCGTTCATGCAGGCCCTCGCCGCGTGGCCGGACGCGCCGCCGGCCCGCACCGGCCTGCAGGCCACGCTCGAGGGCATGGCCGAACGCCACCTCGCCGCCGGTGACGCCGACGCCGCGCTCGAGCTGATCGACGCGCTCGCCGACCCGCGCCCGACGCTGCGCGATCGCGCGATCGCGATGCGCGCCGGCAAGGCCGACGCCGCCCGCGAGCTGACCGCGCTGCGAGACGTCGCGCGCGAGCACGATCTCGACGTCGGCCGCCGCACCCGCTCGCTGATCTTCCTGCTCACCGCGATCCTGTGGGGCGGCTCCGCGTTCGGCACCGGCGTGATGGTCGAGCTCGGCGAGCTGCGGCTCAACCACGAGCAGCAGCTCCCGTTCATGCTCGTGATGAGCCTCGCGATCTACGGCCTCTTGTGGCTCAAGCGACGCGCGCTGCTGGCGAACCAGGTCAACCGCCGCTTCCTCGTCGGCGCGGCGATCGTCGTCACCACCGACGTCGTCAACGCGCTGGTCGGCAGACACCTCGGGATCCCGATCGCGTCGTCGCTGGTCCTCGAGCTGCTGTTCACCCTGCTGGTGCTGGTTTGCTTCGCGGTGTTCGTCGAGACCCGACTGCTGTGGGCACCGATCTCGTTCGCGGCGTTCGTGCCGCTCGCGGTCGCCGATCCCGCGCGCGTCATGATCTACCTCGGCCTCGCGATCCTCGCGTCGTTCTCGACGCTGGCGTGGCTGTCCCACACCGCGCCGCGCCGCTAGCTCAGCCGCGCGGCTTGGTGTGCAGCACCGCCGTGGCGGCAGTGGCAGGCTCGGCGGCGCGGCGGATCGGCGCCTCGACGCCACCGGCGAACCGCGCCACCGCCTCGAGGATCTGCGCGATCGGCTGCACCATCTGCTCGGCGCTCGCCCAGCGGTCGCGGCGATCGGGGGCGAGACCCTTCATCACCGCCTCGGCGAGGCTGGGCGGCACCGCGGGCACGCGCTCCTCGAGCGGGACCGGCGCGGCGTTGCGATCCAGCCCGGCATACGGCAACTCGCCCGACAGCATCTCGTAGAGCGACACCGCGATCGCGAACAGGTCGGCGCGCGCGTCGAGCTCCTCGCCGCGGAGGTGCTCCGGCGCCATGTACGCCGGCGTGCCCGCGATGAACGAGGTCTTGCGACGATCCGAGAGCGACTTGGCGAGGCCGAAGTCCATCAGCTTCATCAGCCCGGCCTGCGTCCGCATCATGTTCGCGGGCTTGATGTCGCGATGGATGATCGACCGGTGGTGGGCGAAGGCGAGCGCGTCCAGCGCCTGCTTGGCGATGCGTAGGCTCTCGACGATCGTCAGGCCCGGCGCCTCGAGGATCAGGCTCTCCACCGAGCGGCCGTCGACGAACTCCATGCAGATGAACGCGCGGCCCTCGAGAAAGCCGACGTCGTGGATCGTCACGATGTTCGGGTGGTTGAGCGCCGCGACCGCGCGCGCCTCGCGCTGGAACAGCTCCTTCATGTCGGGCTGCGAGCTCAGCTCCTCGGCGAGGAACTTGAGCGCGACCTCGCGGCCGAGCAGCTCGTCGAACGCACGGTAGACGACGGCCATGCCGCCGCGGCCGAGCTCGCCGCGGAGCTGGTACCGGCTGTCGTCGGCGTGGCCGCCGCCACCGTCCTTGGCGCCGAGCCTGGTGCCGCGCTTGCCGAGCGCCTGCTTCCAGCCGCGGATCTCGTCGGCTCGCTTCCACGCGTCGCGATAGCCGGGCGACGCGTCCTCCACGGCGTCGAACGCCTCGAGCGCCTGGTCGTAGTCGCCGGCGGCGAGGTGCGCCATGCCGACGCGGAAGTAGACCTCGATGTTCTGCAGATCGCACGGTCCCTTGATGAACCGCCGCAGGGTGTCGATGCCCGGCCCGAACCGCGCGCCGGCGACCGCGTCGTCGTGGAGCAGCTCGACGCGGAGCGGCGCGAGCTCGAGGCCCGCGACCCGCGCGTCGGCGGGGAGCGTGACCTTGCCGCTACGCGCCGAGATCACCGGGGCCGACATCACGTTCGCGAGATCGGTCTCGCGCTTGCGCTGCTCGGCGACCGCGCGCGCGACCTGCGAGGCCAGCTCCTGGAGCTCGTCGGCGCTCAGCCGGGCCGCCGCGTTGGGCGCGGGCGTGGGCGCCGCCGCCGGGGCCGCTGCCGGCGCCGCGGCCACCAAGGTGAGCTTCGCGATCCGGTCCTCGACGTCCCGGTAGGCGCCGAGGATCGCCTGGAGGTTGCGAAAGCTGTCGCGCGCACGATCGGCGTGGCCGGTGAGCGCGAGCCCGCGCGCGAGAAAGTAGTAGAGCGCGGCGGTCTCCTGCGACAGGCGCGTCGTCGCGACCTCGCGCTCGAGGTAGCTCACCGCGACCGTGGGCGACAGGTCCTCGATCCGCTCGAGGTACGGATCCGGCCGGGGTGACTCGCGCGCGACCGAAACCCACGCCATCGCGGCGCGCTCGCGCTCGCCGGCCAGCTCGTACAGCTCGGCCGCGCGCTGGTGGTTGCCCTTGTGCGCCACGATCGGCGCGGCCTGCCCCGGCTCGCCGAGCACGTTGACGTAGAGGTGGATCGCCTCGTCGTCGAGCTCGGCGTCCCGGTAGACCTGCGCCGCGCGCCGGATCTCGCCCTCGGACAGCAGCGCATCAGCCGCCTCCCGCGCGCCGCGCTGGAGCTCCGCGCGGGCGACGTCGCTGCCGTCGGATCGCGCGCCCTTCTGCCGCCAGGCGGCCTCGAGCCCGCGCGCGCCGACCTCGGCCTCAGGCGCCGCGGTGCGTCCCAGGCTCGGCTTGCCGCGACCGCCGCCGAGCTTGCCCCGCAGCTCCTCGGCCTTGGGCTGGTTGCCGGCCTGCTCGAAGTAGTGCGCGGCGCGCTCGAGGTCGCCGGCGCGCTCGTAGAGCTCGGCGGCCTGCCGGTGATCATTCATCTTCACGGCGACGCTCGCGGCGTTGGCTGGCTGCTGCGCGCGCAGGTACAGCTCGAGGGCCTGGCCCAGCTTGCCGTGATCGATCGCGAGCCGCGCGGCGTCGGCGAGCTTGCCGGCCGCGACCAGCTGCTCGATCGCTCGGTCGGCCGACGATCTGCCCGCCGGTTGGCCCCGCCGCCGCGCGAACACCACGATCAGCAGGACCAACGCCACGCCGGCGAGCGCGAGCTTGACGAACGGCGAGTCCATCACGAGTCCATCACGAGTCGATCACGACACCGTCAGGAGCGCCTCGGTCGGCGAGAGCACGTTGCGGCTCATCAGGTACGACGCGTACCGGCGAAACGGCGTGTACGCCTGGTGCTCGAGCGCGACCCTCTCGATCTCGTGCGGCGTGCCGCCTGCCATGATCTGGTCACGCACCGGGTCGGGGAACTGCAGCGCCTCGATCACCGCGACGCGCCCCTGATATCCGGTGTGCTGGCACTCGGGGCAGCCGGTGCCGCGCGGCAGGCTCACCGACGCCGAGCGCTCGATCAGCCCGCGCGCGACCAGGCTGTCGTGCAGCACCGGCGGCGGCTGCTCGGCGACGGTGCAGCGCGGACACAGCTTGCGCGCGAGCCGCTGGACCAGGATCAGCGCCATCGCCTGCGCGATCATCTGGCGGTGGCAGCCGAGGTTCTCGAACCGCTGGAGGACCCCGAAGGCGTCGTTGGCGTGGATCGAGGTGAACAGCAGGTGGCCGGTCATCGACGCCTCGAGCGCCATCATCGCGGTCTCGCGATCGCGGATCTCGCCGACCATGATCACGTCGGGGTCCTGGCGCAGGAACGCGCGCAGCGCGCGCGCGAACGTGAGATCGACGGCGTGGTTGACCTGGACCTGGGTCGCCCCCTGCAGGCGGTACTCGACCGGATCCTCGACCATGACGATCGTCGTGTCGGGCCGGGTCTTGCGCCGCTCGTTGAGCGCGCCGTACAGCGTCGAGCTCTTCCCCGAGCCGGTCGGGCCCGCGACGACGATCGCGCCGTGCGGACGGTTGAGCGTCGCGCGCACGATCTGGAGCAGCCGCGCGTCGACGAACACCGTGTCGAGCGGCCGCAGCATCGACGCCGCGTCGAGGATGCGCATCACGATCTTCTCGCCTCGGCTCGCCGGCAGCGTCGACACGCGGAGATCGATGTCACGGCGACCGGCGCGCAGGCCGATCCGCCCGTCCTGCGGCAGGCGCCGCTCGGTGATGTCCAGGCCGGCGAGCACCTTGAGGCGGGCGGCCAGGCCGCGGGCGAGCGACGCCGCGATGAACTGATCCCAATCGACCATCGCGCCGGACACGCGGAACCGGACCCGCAGCCCGGTGGCCTCGGCCTCGATATGGATGTCCGAAGCGCCGCGCTCGATGCCGGCGGCGATGATCCGGCTCGCCAGGTTCACGACCTCGTCGCCCATCGCCGGCGCCTTGGCCGCGTCGCGCTCGGCCTCGCTGTTGAGCTCGTACTGGATCGACTCGGGCGGCACCTGGTCGGGGCCGCGGACGATCCCCCGCGCCGTCGGATCGATCTTGAGCCGGACCAACGCCTCGGACCAGTCGTCGGAGGAGATCGCGACGATCTGCACGTCCGCCGAGGTGATCACGCGCTTGAGCTCGGCGACCGCGCCGCTGTTGAACGGGTCGACCATGCCGACGGTGATCACCCGGCCGCGGGTCTCGAGCGGCAGCAGGCGGTACTGGGTGATCAGCTTGCCCGGCACCATCGCGACGGTCTTGGCGTCACATGGGTAGACCGAGACCCGGACGAACTGGATGCCGTCCTTGTCCTGGGTCGACGCCGCCTGGAGCGCCGGATCGGGCGCCGCCGCGGCCACCGGCGGGCCGCCGCGCATCGCCATGACCGACTGCTGCACCGCCTTGGTGGCGAGCCGCCGCGCGATCGCGTGCGCGAACCCGGGGACCTTGGTCACGAGCTGCTGCACCACGTCCTTGGGGAGCAAGACGACGATCGCGTCGTCGTCGGCGTATGCCTCCCTGGGCTGCGCGAGCTGCAGCATCGCGCCGATCTCGCCGAAGAAGTCGCCGAGCCGCAGCACCTCGAGCACGACCGCCTGCCCCGTCGCCGCGTTGACCTGCCGCAACACGACCTTGCCCTGGTAGAGCAGGCCGATCTGCGCCTCGCTGCTGCCGGCCCGCTGGACGACGCTACCTTTCGGGACCTCGAGCGTGATCGCATGCGGCGCCACGCGATCGACGACCGATCGATCGCAGCCGCTGAACAGCGCGGAGGCGGCTAGGAACTCTGCGACGACCCCAACGTCGACCGCAGCGCGCCTTCCCGGGAGGCGAGCGTCAACCACGGCTCGATCCTATCAGGGAGATGGCAACGGTGGGGCCTTTGCCAGCAGCGCTTCTAGACCGACGCGCGCGATGACCGGCCTCCGGACCTGGACGAGCTCGTCCACGGTGACCTGCAGCCGCGGGATGACCATCGGGCCGCGGCGCTCGGCCTTGCCGAACTTGCGCGACAGCGACTTCACGGCGTCGCCGCCGCCGCGGTCGAACCCGCCGAGGACGTCGCCGCCGTCGAACGAGGTGGCCGCGTCGACCACCTGCGCGCGCAGCTCGGCGCTCGCGCCGGTGAACGCGACCAGCACCGGCCAGCTCACCTGCGGCAGCGTCGCGAGCTTGGTCGCGCCCGCCGGCAGGTCGAGGCCGCCGGGCACCACCGCGGCGTCGGCGCGCCCGAGGCCGAGCGCGGTCAGCGCCGACGCGACGTCGGGCGACGTGTCGATCTTCGCGAAGAACCCCTTGGGCAGCTCGCCGCCGAGCAGCGCGTTGCCGACGAACTCGGGCTCGCGACCGCCGATCGCCGGGCACAGGAGCGTCTTGCCCTTCAGGTCGGCGATCGTGGCCTCCGAGCCGCGCGTGATCAGTTGCCAGCTCGATGACGAGTCGCCGCCACGCGTCGCGACCGCGAGCACCGTGTAGGGCGCGCCGATCGACGCGAGGTACGCGGCGTCGACGACCGCGACGTCGAGATCGCCCTTCTTGGCGGCGCTCGCGAAGTCGCCGGCGCGCGAGAACACCCGCCCCGACGCCTTGCCGCCGATCGACGCCGCGACGTGCTTGGCGAGGCGGGACACGTAGTCCTGGCGCGCCGAGGTGCCGGCGAACGGCGCGGTCGGCGCGTACAGCCCGATCTGGAGATCGTCGGCGCGCGCGCGCGCGGGCGCGGCGAGCAGGAACAGCAGCAGGATCAGCGTGCGCTTCACGGCTCACCTCCCTTGCCGTAGATCCGCTCCTTGGCGGCGATCCAGTCGTCGAGCGGCGCGAACTTCACGCCGGCCTTGCGCGCCGCGCGCCACTTCGCCAGCGCCTCCGCTGGATCACCGTCGCGATCCGCGATCACGCCGAGGCTGACGCCCGCCTCCGGGATCTTCGCCAGCAGCTTCTCGAGCACGCCGAGCGCGTCGGACAGCTCGCCGTCGGCGACGTCGAGCACCGCGAGGTTGTGATCGAGCTCGTCGGCGCCGGCGCGCGACTGCGCCTTCTTCGCCTGCGTGAGCATCTTGCGCGCCTTCTTGAGATCGCCGTCGCGGTACGCCTTGTCGGCGGCGCCGAGCGCGACGACGCGGGTCGCGGTCGCGAGCAGCTTGCGGGTGACGCCGGTCGCCTGCTTGTCGAGCTTGGCCAGCGCCTTGAGCGCCTTCTCCGCCTTCTTGGCCTCGAGCCCCTCGGTGAACGCGATCAGGATCGGCACCGCCTGCGTGTCGGCGGGCGCGTCGAACGGGCAGGTCACCTTCTCCACCGCCTTGAGGCGCTTGAGCGCGTCGGTGCGATCGCCGGTCGCGACGGCCGCGAGCGCGAGATCGCAGCGCACCGCGACGTCCTTGCCGCCCGCGAGCTCGTCGGCGCGCACCAGCAGCGTCACCGCCCGCGACGCCGAGCCGGCGCGGAGCGCGTCGACCCCGGCCGCGTGGTGCGCGGCGCGGGAGGCCGCGGCGTACCCTGCGGCCAGGTCACCGGTGACGCCCTTGGCGTCGGTAGCGGCGGCGGTGATCGCGTCCAGCGCCGCGGCGCCCTGCCCGTCCTCGACCTCGAGCGCGGCGCGATCGATCGCGACAGAGACCGCGAGCGCCGAGCCCTTCGCGGCGGTCGCGGCCTTGACGTACGCCGCGCGCGCCTCCGGAAGCTTCGCCGCGGCGAGGTAGGCGCGGCCGAGCGCCAGCAGCGTCTCCGCCGCAGGCCGCTGGCTCGCGGATCGCTCGAGCGGCTCGATCGCGCCGGTGTGGTCGCCGAGGGTGAGGCGCACGATGCCGAGGTTGCGCGCGACGTCGGGGTCGCCCTGCGCCGAGTGGTAGTCCGCGGTCTCGAGGAAGGGGAGCGCACCCGCGAGATCCTGCGCCGCCAGCCGTTCCTCGCTCGAGGCCACCGCCGCGCGCGCGTACCACGCGGACGTGCGGTCGGACATCCCTTCGAGGGAGATCGACTCGAACAGCCGCACCGCGCGTGACAGCTCGCCGGCGCGCACCGCCGCCTCGCCGGCGATCGTCGCGAGCGCGCCATCCTCGGGCAGCGCGTCGAGCGCGGGCTGGAGCCTCGCCGTCGCGTCGGCGGACCTGCCGGCGACGATCAGCGCCTCGCCGACCTCGTGCCACCACGCGGGATCGCCGGCGGGCGTCGCGGGCGCGCCCATCGCGTCGAGCTCGACGAGCGCGCCGTCGCCGTCGCCGGATCGCCGCAGCACGGTCGCGAGCTTGAGGCCCCACCGGCGCTTGTTCGGCTCGAGCGCGCGCGCCTTGCCGAGCGACTCCTTCGCGAGCGCGAGGTCGCCGGTGCCGGCCGCAGCCTCGCCGACCAGGGCGTAGCCGGTAGCCGCGGGCGTCGCGTCGTGCGCCTCGACCGCGCGCAGGTAGCGCTCACCGAGCGCGAGCGCGGCCGTGGCGTCGTCGAGCGCGAGCTCGCACTGGCCCTGGACCAGCAGCACCTCGGGGTGATCGACGACCAGATCCTTCAGCTTCGCGAGCACGCCGCGCGCGGCGTTGCAGTCGATCGCCGCGAGCGCCCACGCGTGCCCCATCCGCGCCGCGGGCTCGTCGGGCCGGGCCTCGAGGACGCGCTCGTACAGCGCGCGCGCGTCGGCCGGCCGCCGCGTGCGCAGGTACGCCTCGGCGAGATCGAGCTGATAGACCGAGTCCGCGGTGGCGAGCGACGCCGGCCGCGCGTCGAGGTACGCCTCGAGCGCGCCGATCGCCGACGCCCACGTGTCCTGGCGCGCGTAGTGTCGCCCGAGCAGGCTCTGCGCCTCGTAGCGCGCCGGGTCGTTCGCGACGACGCGCTCGAGCACCTTCACGCCGCCGGGCACGTCGCCGCCGAGGAACAGCTGCGAGCCGAGGCCGGCGAGCACGTCCGCGTTGTCGGGCGCGAGCTTCTGCGCGCGGCGCAGGAGCGCGACGCCCTGGACGTACTCGCGGCGCGCGGCGTGGACCGCGGCGCGCAGCACGTACGCCTCGATCCGGCGCGGGTTGAGCGCGATCGCCTGATCGAGCGCCTCGGCGGCGTCGCCGTACTGCTTGGCGCGCAGCGCGGCGCGCCCGTCCTCGACGAGCGCGGCGCTCTCGTCCTCGCCCGCCGGCTGCGCGGCGATCGGCGCCGCCGCGGCCGCGAGGAGCATCGCGAAGCTAGAAGCGGTAACCCACGCGCGCATGGATCTCCCTCCCTTCGCCGGGCAGGACCGGCGTGCGGATCGTGGCGCCGTCGTCGTCGGTCCGGTCGTAGTCCTCCTGCGCCGGCGTCTGATCGCGGCGACCGATCAGGTTGCGCGCCGCGATCGTGACGTCGAAGTCGCGGACGTCCGGGAAGTACACCGCGAGGTTCCAGCCCACGAACGGATCGGCGGTGACGCCCGGCTCGCGGGTCGGGCGCGGGCCGATCACCTGCACCTCCGTCGACACGTGCGCGAGCTTCCGGATCAACGGCGAGCTCACGCCGAGCGTGCCGGTGACCGCGGGCGCGCCCGCGACCTTCGGCGCCTCCATCCCGGCCTCGGTCGCGCCGCGCACGACCTGGACCGTGAGGCCGCCGAACCCGAGCCAGCCGCGCGCGTCGCGGTAGCTCGCCTCGAGCTCGACGCCCGTCGACGTCAGCGCGCCGAGGTTCTGGAACTGCAGGAGGCCGCTGACGGGATCGACGTCCTGCTCGACGATCTTGTCGGCCTCCCAGCGGAACGCCGACAGGCGCGCCGACACGCCGGTCAGCGGCCGTCCCCACAGCACGACCTCGTAGCTGCGGATCGTCTCGGCGCCGATGTCCGGGTTCGCGACGAAGTCGATGCCGTCCTCGAAGAACCCCTCGTACGGGCTCGGGTTGCGGAACCCCTCGGCGTAGAGGAGCTTGAGGCCGATCTTCTGGTCCTTGCGCGCGACGAACAGCGCCGCGCGCGGCGACAGGCGATCCTCGAGCACCGAGTGGCGGTCGTAGCGGAGCCCGCCGACGAACGCGAGCCACGGCAGCGGCTGGCCGTCGACCTCGGCGTACAGGCCCTGGATGTTGAAGTCCTTCGGGACCTCGACCTGCTCGTCCTCGGCGCCCTCGTAGAAGCTGCGGCTCTCGGTGACGATCACCGTCGCCTCGCCGCCGGCGGTGACGCCGAGCCGGTTGCGGTCGAGCGCGTCCCAGCGGGCGCGGACCTCGGCGCCGCCCCAGGTCGAGTCGCCGACGTCGCGGAACACGTCGTCGGGATCGCCCGCCACCTCGGCCTCGTACGCGAGCCGGTCGGTGAAGCGATAGCGGCTCGCGAACACGCGGCCGGTGACCGTGACCGCGTCGCCGACGGCGTGGTTGTAGCCGCCCTCGACGAGCACCTGGGTGTCGACATTCTGGTTGCGCTCGTCGTCGACGAGCGTCTCGTAGGGCGCGTACGGCAGCTTGCGCTCGCGGGTGTAGAACCGCACCTGCGCGAACGCGCCTTGCCACACGCCGACGACGCTGGCGTTGATCGCGCGGGCGCGATCGACCTCGCGCGACGTGTCGCCGATCTGCGCGACCGACAGCGCCTCGCCGCCGCGCTGGATCGCGGAGATCGAGCCGCGGACCTGGCGATCCACCGTGCCGCTCGCGAACCCGGCGGACAGGCCCTGACCGAGGAAGCTGTTGCCCGAGATCCGCCCCCACGCCCTGGGCGACTGGTCCGCGCCGCGGGTCACGATGTTGATGATCCCGAAGAACGCGTTGGTGCCGTACAGCGACGACACCGGGCCGCGGATCACCTCGATGCGCGCGACGTCGTCGATCGACACCGGCGCGTCCCAGCCGACGCCGGCGAACTGGCCCCACGGCTCGTTGACCGTCGCGCCGTCGACGAGGACGAGGACGCGCGAGTTGAAGTCGCCGAGGACCTGGAGCCCGCGGATGCCGACGCGCTCGGTCATGTGATCGTCGGCGACGTAGACGCCGGCGACGCTGCGCAGCGCCTCCGCGACCGTGCGGTAGCCGAACCGGCGCAGGCGATCGCCGCTGATGACCGTGACCGCGGAGGCGACGTTGCCGAGCGACTGCTCGCGCTTCGCGGCGCCGACGACGACGTCCTCCTCGACGGCCGACGCGGCCGCGATCGCGATGTCGCCGGCGTCGGCGAGCTCGGTCGGATCGGGGAGCGGTGGCAGATCCTCGACGTCGACGACGGGTGGATCGTCGGCGTAGGCCGTCGCGGCGCTCAGGAGCACGGCCGCGACGAAGGCGCGCCTCAAGACGCCGTCCTCATCCGTCCCACCATCGGCTCGGACTGCACGAGCACGAACGTGACGTCGTCCTGCGAGGTCGTGCCGTCGGCGAACGCGTCGATCGCCTGGACGACGCGCTCGCGGAGGCCGATCAGGTCGTCCGGCGTCTCGATCCGCTGACCGCGGAACACCGCGCGCAGCCGCCGATCGCCGAACAGCTTGCCGGTCGGGTTCGAGCGCTCGACGACACCGTCGGTGAACGTGACCAGCACGTCGCCGGGATGGATCGGCACCGAGCCGCGGCGCAGGGTCTGCGTCACCGTGCGGTCGCCCAGCGGATTGCCGCTCGCCGCGATGATCTGCGCGTCGTCGAGCGCGCCGGCGGTGCTGCGGCGGAGCACGTACGGGAAGTTCTGGCCCGCGTTGGCGAACCACAGCGTCGACGCGCCGGGGTCGACGACCGCGGCGAAGCACGTCATCAGCAGCGCGTGATCGCCGATCCCCGAGATCGCCGAATGGATCGCGCGCAGCACCTGCTCGGGCGTCAGCAGCCGCTCGTCGGCGTCGGCGAGCGCCTCGACCGCGCCGCGCGCCGTCGCGGCGATCAGCGCGGAGTGCAGGCCGTGGCCGGTCGCGTCGCCGATCACCAGGAGCATCCGGTCACCGGACAGCTTGCGATACGACCACCAGTCGCCGCCGCAGCTCGACGCCGGCACGCAGTGGCCGACCACGCGGATCCCGCCGTGCAGGACCAGATCGGGCGGCGGCAACATCGCCTGCTGGACCTGGCGCGCGAGGCTCATCTCCCGCTCGAGCGAGGCGGCGTGCGCCTTCTCGACGAGCAGCTCGCCGATCCGGCTGGCCATGAAGTTGAAGTTGCGCGCGAGCACGCCGATCTCGTCGCCGCGGCGCTCGGGGACGCGCTGCTCGAAGTGGCCGCTGGCGATCCGCTCGGCCTGGTGCGCGAGCAGCCGGAGCGGCGCCGCGATCCGCAGACCCTGGAGCGCGGCGAGGCCGATCCCGAACGCGAGCAGCGACAGCGCGACCAGCGTGATCTTGCTGCGCGTGCTGTCGGCGCCGCGCTCGGCGCGCTGCTGCGCCTCGGCGATCGTCCTCGCGAGCGCGGCCTCGAGCGCGGCGGTCGAGACGCCCATGCGGACCTGGCCGACCACGTCGCCGCCGGACTCGACGCGGGTGCCGTAGACCCAGTCGGTGCCGGCGTGCGTGCTCGCGACGACGCCGGGGTCGAGCTGCGCGAGCTTGGCCGTCAGCTCGTCGGTGAACACCGCGCCCGCCACCGCGCCGTTCGTCGCGGCGACGACCTTGTCGTCGCGATCCACGACGACCAGCCACTGGATGCGGTCGTAGTCCTTCTTCGCCTTGTCGAGCAGCGGCTGGACGTCGGACAGGGCCGCGGTGAGCGGCACCGAGATCGCGGTCGCGACGTTGCGGCACAGGATCTCGGCCTCGTGCTGGATCGCCGCGTTGCCGTCCTCGCGCCGGCTCTTGGTGTCGGCCTCGGCGACGTCGCGGGCGAGGTCGCGGATCGCGCCGCGGCTGAACCACGCCGACGCGAACACGGCCGCCGACACCACGAACGAGGTCGTGAGGATCAGCTTGACCGAGAGCGGGATTCCAGCCCGCCGTCCCGGAGCGCCAGGCGCCGTGGAGGTCGTGTTCCCCAGAACCCCGAGGATCCGCCGCCCCGCGGAGTCGTGTCAATCGCGGGGGCCCCTCCAACGTGTATCCTCGCGGACGTGGTCGAGGAGGCTGCCGCACCGTCGCGGCTCGGCAGGTTCGCGCTGGTCGAGACGCTCGGGCGCGGCGCCGCCGGCGTGGTGTACGCCGCCGAAGACCCGACGCTGGGCCGGCGGGTCGCGATCAAGGTGCTGCACGGGCGCGGTGGTGACGATGCCGCCGCGGCCGCGCGGCTGCTCCGCGAAGCCAAGGCGCTGGCGCGGGTGGCGCACCCCAATGTGGTGGCGATCCACGAGACCGGGATCGACGACAGCCGGGTCTATGTCGTCATGGAGATGGTCGCGGGGCTGACCGCGCGCGACTGGCGCGCGGCGGCGACGCGGACCCAGGCCGAGATCCTCGATGTCTACCGCCAGGCCGGGCGCGGGCTGAGCGCCGCGCACGACGCCGGCCTGGTCCATCGCGACATCAAGCCGGAGAACATCCTCGTCGGCGACGACGGGCGCACCCGGGTCACCGATTTCGGCCTGGTCGCGGCGCTCACCGCCGACGCCGACGAACGCGACGCGACCGAGCCCAGCGACCAGGACGTCCCCGATGTCCTGACCCTGACCCGCACCGGGATGCTGATCGGCACGCCGGCCTACATGGCCGCCGAGGCGCACCTGCGCGAGCCGCTCGACGCGCGCAGCGATCAGTTCAGCCTGTGCGTCGCGCTCTGGGAGGCGCTGACCGGCGCGCGCCCGTTCCCTGGCACCGGCTATCGCGAGCTGTCGCGCGCGGTGATCCGCGGCGAGATCTCCGGTGGCGCCGCGCTGCCGGCGGGGATCCGCCAGGCGCTCGTGCGCGGCCTCTCGACCGAGCCCGCGGCGCGCTGGCCATCGGTGTCGGTCCTGTG
>Ga0163144_10009149_pt1 | contig 21318 bp, 17 predicted proteins | sample OliLak19BULKMAT1_FD_123175 | JGI IMG/M metagenome (GOLD analysis project Ga0163144, IMG submission 123175) | Freshwater microbial mat bacterial communities from Lake Vanda, McMurdo Dry Valleys, Antarctica - Oligotrophic Lake LV.19.BULKMAT1 | ecosystem: Environmental > Aquatic > Freshwater >... | reverse complement strand
GTTGCCCGTGCGTGAGTTGCTCTGCCTTATGCTGCCAACTCGGCGAAAGGCCGCGTGTCACCGGATGCTTCTGATCCAGAACATCGACACGAAAGTCATGCCGCGGCCCATGCCCCGGTTGAAGGCCTTCGCCCGCCGCAACAATCGTAGGCTTCTTCGCAATGTCGATTACCAACCCGGGCCCAAACCCTTTATCCCGCCAGAGCAGCCCCACGATTTCGTTGTACTCAGGCCAGTTCAAGAATGCATTGTTGGCCGCATGAAAAATCACCACGCCCCCGCCTGCTTTCAGATAGCTCAGAAATGACGCCTCCACCTCGGCCGGCCAGCGGATTCCATCCGCCAGATGTCCTCCGTTGAAGTTATTGATGACAACCCTGTAATCCGAAAATCGCGGCCTCCACTGATCCCATTGCGATGGAGCCGCCCCACGCGGCGGGCTGGTTGAGACATCAACTTTGAAGCGTCCGGTCCGCTCAAGCGTACTCTTCAAGAACGTGGTTCCTGCCTGCCAGTCGTGATTGTTGACCCCATCCACAATCAGCACGCGCAACGGCTGCCCTGCAAGACACAGCGCACCGCAAAACAACATCATCCACCATCGCGTCATAGGTCAGCTCCTTGGGGTGATTCGCGCCTCGAGCAAGTCGATGTCGCGTTCGATCTCATGCAGTGCATCATCGCCAATCTGTTTTTGCTTGCGCAATTCGAGGACAACAGACCTCTCCAGATTCGCCAGTTTCCACCATAGCTTCTGCTCGCTAATGCTTTGAAAGTCCTGAGGCGAATCTACCTCTTCGCTGCCCGTTTCGGTTTCTAGTCTTGCCCGGTAGTCCGCGAGCCGGTCTTCATAATATCCTCGAATACGATGCAACGACTGTCCTGTGCACTGGCCGCTCTCCTGCCATTCAAGAACCTTCGCGAGCACCACTTCGGTTGCCTGAATTCTAGCCGCCAACGCCTCCCCTTCGCTCGTTCTGTCTTCCGGCAGTTTCAATAATTTCACGAGCCACCGCAATGGCAGCCCCTGCAACAAAAGAGTTCCAACAATGACTGCGAGGGTCAAAAGCAAGATGAGATTGCGATAGGGGAAGGGCAGCCCACGCTCGGTTTCGAGGGGCAATGCCAATGCCGCCGCAAGGCTCACTACTCCTCTCAAGCCGGTCCACCCCACCAGAAAGACGCCACGCCAATCCGGCGAAGGCTCGCGCCTTGCGAGCTTTGGGGAGAGCAGTCTCGGCAAATATGCAGCCGGAAACACCCAGCCCATTCGGATGGCCATGACTCCGAGCAGAATGATGCCGCACCACCAAGCCAGCAGGCCCGGCGGATATCCGCCCAAATCCACGAGTACGGCCGGGATCTGCAATCCAATCAGCAGGAACACGCACGCGTTGATAAAAAAGATCACCGTTTGCCAGACAGCAAATCCGCGGATGCGGGAATTGGCCGTAAATACTTCGGGCGCGTACCAACCCAGAATTAAGCCGCTCGTCACTGTCGCCAGAACGCCTGAAGCACTTACCTGCTCGGCGGCAAAGTAGGAAAGATAGCTCATCAGGAATGTCGACAATACTTCAACCTCCGGGTCGCGCAAGTGACGATAGATCTTCACCAGCCCATATCCGATCACCCCGCCGACTGCGACCCCGCCCACGACGATCCACAAAAATGAGAGGGAAGCATTGGCCCAGGTGAAACCACTCCCCGCGATCGCGGCAATGGCGAACCGGTAAAGCGTGAGCCCTGCCGCATCATTCACCAGACTTTCGCCCTCAAGAATCTGCACAACCCGTTTCGGCAATCCAAGCCCCCGGGTGATGCTGGTTGCCGCCGAAGCGTCGGGGGGAGAAACAATCGCTCCGAGCAAAAATCCGTTCGCCCAACTCATCCCGGGAATAAAAACCACACAAAGCAAAGCCACAAAAGTGCTGGTCGCAGTCACCAGACCAAAGGCGAGCAGCAGAATCGGCCGGCGGTAAGTCATGAAGTCCCGCCATGAAGTGAAAAATGCCGCCTCCGTCAAAATCGGCGGAAGTAATAGATAAAAAACCATATCCGGGTCGAGCAGCACCCTCGGAATCCCCGGAATCGAAGCCAATCCAAGCCCGCCCAGCACCAGCGCAATCGAGTACGGCAAGTCCAATCGCTTGGCGATCAGCGCAATCAGAATTGACGCCAAAAGTAGTCCGAGAATGGTTTCAACTGATGTCATGCTTCGGTTTGTGGCAACCTAGTAGATGGTATCCCCGTCTATTTTTGTTTAACCATGAATTCTTTCGTTCGTTTCTCTGCACTCATCTTCATTGGCCTCGCCATGCTCAACGCCCAGTCCACCAGCACCCTCGGCTGGTCGCGGTACCTGCCGGGCGGCGGCTATGACGTTGCCACCAACATCCTCGTCGAGCCTTCTGGCGACGTCTGGGTCGCCGGTCATTCTGCTGGCAAGTACGAGGCCTACGGTCCAAACGAACCCTTTCAGGTAAACAACGCTGGCCGCACAGACATCTTCCTGGTCAAATACCGAGTCAACCCGGACGGCAGCGCCACCACACTTTTCTTCACCTGGCTGGGCGGTTCGGATGCCGAAGAGCTCGCCGATATGAAGTTCGATAAGCAGGGCCGCATCGTTCTGACTGGCACCACCAATTCTTTCAATTTCCCACTCGCCGCTTCACCCGTCCAAACCACGCTTGGCGGAGATTTCGATGTATTCGTTGCGGTTGTCGACCCGAATCAAGGCGGCGCAGCTTCTCTGCTCTACAGCACTTATTACGGTGGCGCAGGCCGGGAACTCGCCAAAGCGATCGCTGTTGGCCCTACCGGTAATTTCGCCGTGGTTGGCAATACTACTGCCGACGGAATCCCTGGCGTTGCTTCCGGCGCTCAGCCATTCCGTCGCGGCAACACCGACGCATTTGTCATTTATTTCAACCCCAGGGAAGCCGGCCTCAGCTATGTCAGTTATTTTGGTGGCGGCGGCAACGATACCGCAGTAGCGGTAACAATCGACAACAACAATAGAATCTGGTTCGCTGGCTCAACCGGCTCCGATGATTTCCCGCTTACCGACAGCGGCGTTCAGATGTACTCCACAGGCTTTTTCGATGGCTACGTTGCCGCGTTCGATCCCTCACGCACCGGTCTCGATTCCTTCTACTACGGCACACTCGTCGGCGGCAGTCGCAGCGACGAGGCCCGCGGTCTTGCCTTCGATGAAAATGGCATGCTCTGGGTGACCGGCATCACCTTCAGCGAAGACCTGCCAGTCACGGCCAAAGCTGCGCAACGGACTCTGTCCGGCGGCACCGACGCATTTGTGATGCAGATCGACCCGCTTCGCAGCGGTACCGACGGCATTCTTTACGCCAGCTACGTCGGCGGCACCGGCTACGAATTCGTCTATAGCCTGACGGTCATCGACACCACCCGCGTTGCGATCGGCGGTTATTCCATGTCCGGCTTGCTCCCCACAACTTCCAGGGCCTACCGTCGCACCCCAGCCTCGCCTTTTGCCGACGGGATGGTTGCGGTGATCAATTCCTCCAACATCGGCGTTGAGGGCCTCGAATACCTCTCCTACATCGGCGGTTCGTCAACCGATGTCGTCAACTCAATCAGCTTTGATCCAGCCGATCCGAAAATGCTGTTTGTTGCCGGCTACACCAGTTCATCCGACTTTCAAACCACCGACGGCACTACGCGACCCAATGGGGCGCCTTCTCCAAACGCGTTTGCAGCCAAGCTTATTCGTTAAGGCGTAGTACTAGCGGTACTTGTCAGCCCGTTTTGGGCGGCTATAATTGAACCCAGTCTAACGGTAAACGGGGGAATCATGATTCAAAAGTTGATAGCGACCCTGCTCGCATTTTCATTCCTGCCTGCTTCCATTGCCCAGGACCAGGAGGCTCTGTTGCCTCCTACCGACTTCGGCGGGGCGAATTGCACCTTCAGGTCCGATCCGGATGAGTACACCGCCCGCGAAGCGCGCGTGCGGGAATCCATTCAGGACCGGGCACTCCACTTCAAAGCCGGTCGTCTGGCCAGTAGCGCATCCCGTACCGTTTCCCCGGATGCCATACCCATGAAGGGCTTCATCGACGAGGCAATTTTCGGAAAGCTCATGGCTGGAGGCATCCCCAGCGCCCGCCTCTCAAGCGACGAGGAATTCGTCCGCCGCATCTATCTCGACCTCACCGGCCGCATCCCCACCATCGACCAATACCGCGACTTCATGGGGGACTCTAGCCAACGCAAACGCTCCGAACTGATCGACCGCCTGCTCTATTCGCGTGAGTTTACAGACAAATGGACAACGTGGTGGGGCGACCTTCTGCAAAACGCGCGCACGAATTCCTATCGCAGCCAGCAAATCGGAGCTCGCAACAATTTCTTCGGCTGGATCGCTCAAAGCGTCTCGCAAAACAAATCCATCAAGGACATCGTTTTCGAAGTACTCACTGCCAAAGGCAATACTGCAGCCGGCGGCAATCAGGGGCCGGCTACCTGGGCAAACCGCTGGCGAACCCCCGGCGGTCCCATTGAAGACACCTACGATACCCTCTTCGCGCGCAGCGCTTCAGCTTTTCTGGGAATGGGCCATTACGATTGTCTGCTCTGCCACGATGGCCGCGGTCACCTCGAAGAACTGAGCCTCTGGGGCCGGCGTGCCACCCGCATGGAAGCCTACCAGATGTCCGCCTACTTCTCGCGTATCCGCTTCACCGATCGAAATCAGATGGACCCCGAGTACCCGAATTCAACGCAAATCGGCGACGCAACCACTGGCACTTACAACATGAACACGACTTACGGCAATCGCCCGCGCCGTGTCCAGATTGGAACCCTCCGCGCCGCCAGCGCCGCCTGGCGTATGGGAGTTGCCGAACCGAATTCGAGCGACTGGCGCGGTCAGTATGCGACCCAACTCGTCAACGATCGCATGTTCGCCCGCAACTTCGCCAACCGCCTCTGGAAAGCGATGTTCAACCTTGGCCTCGTCGAACCCGTTGATCAACTCGACCCCGCCCGTCTCGATCCGAAGAATCCTCCCACCGGAGATTGGACGCTGCAGGCGTCTCAACCTGAACTGCTCGAGCGCCTCGCCGACGCATTGATCGACAACAACTACGACATGCGCGAATTTATGCGCATACTGGTCGAGTCGAGCGCCTATCAACTCAGTTCGGATTACGGCGAAGGCTGGAAGCTCGAATACGTTCCTACATTCGCCCGCCACTACGTTCGCCGCCTCGAAGGCGAGGAAGTCCACGATACCCTACAGACTGCAACCGGCATTCTTGGCCGCTACACAATTGGCGGCTGGGCCGATCCGGTCAGTTGGGCTATGCAGATGCCCGAGCCCGTGGAGCCAGCCAGCAACGGAGCTGTGCGTGATTTCATGAATCTCTTCTTGCGTGGCAATCGGGACATCCAATCGCGCAGCCAGGATGGTAGCATTCTCCAACAACTCAACCTGATGAACAACACATTCGTCACCGCCAAGGCCAAAGTAGCTGCTTCAACCGTCCTCAGAAGCATCGCCCTGATGACTGACCAAAAGGCCATGGCCGACGAACTCTTCCTGCGCTTGCTGAGCCGCATGCCCACCGAATCCGAGAAGGCCAAGACCGTCGCGCATTTAGTCAAAGCCGGCACAGCGCAGGCCGCCAAAAACACCGCCGTGGAAGACATGGCTTGGGTCCTGATGAACAAGCAAGAGTTCATCTTTAGTTACTAAGGGCAAGGGAGAAATAGCCACCATGGATCGCATCTACGGAGAACAGCCAACGGGCAAAGACCGCTTCGGGTTCGACTTTACCGGCGTCAAAGGCACCTGGTTCTGGAAAGCCCCTCACTTCAACCGCCGCACGTTTTTCCAGCACCTCGGTTCCGCCGTCGGCGGCTACTTCCTCATGCCCTCGCGCCCGATGGAGACCGTCGCCAAAGCTGCTGTCACTCCCATCAATCGCGCAAGAAACGTCATCTTTATCATGATGGGCGGCGGCCCTAGTCACATCGATACCTTCGACTTGAAAGAAGGCCCCTGGCTCCCGGCTTCCTACCAGCCAACATCCTACGGCGATGTCCGCTGGCCTCGCGGGCTCTTCCCGAAAATCGCTGAACAACTCGAATCTGTAGCACTGCTGCGGAGCGTCAAGCCTTGGGCTGCCGTGCATGAACTCGCCAGCACCTGGCTTCAGATCGGCCGCAATCCAGTCAGCGGCCTTTCGCGTATCGCTCCCCACATCGGCTCCGTTGTCTCGCTGGAATTCGCAAACCGGGGCGGCGATCAGACCCTTCCGCCTTTCTTCAATCTCAACACCGGCGGCGGCCCTGGCGTCGGCTATCTTCCCCCCGCCTATGCGCCGTTCTATTTCAGCCCCGGCGGCAATCCTCCAAGCGGCACCACTCATCCCGATGGCCAGCCCACATTCGACCGCCGCTTTGCACTCCTCAATGACATCGATGCCGAGGCCCGCGGCAAAGGCCACCTCGGCGCCAAGGGTGATGAGATGGGCGCATTCAACGCCACCGCCCGCCAACTGATGTACCGCTCCGAAATCGACAATCTGTTCCGCTTCACCACAGAGGAGCGCACCCGCTATGGCAACACCGGCTTCGGCAACGCGCTGATTGTTGCCCGCAACCTGCTCGCCTCCAATCGGGGCACCCGCTTTGTCCAGGTCAATGTCGGCGGATGGGACAACCACGCCAATATTTACACTGGTCCCCTCAACCCGGCAAACGCAAACTCCTTGGGCCGACAGTTCGATTCTGCTCTCGGCACGCTGCTCGGAGACATGAAGGCCAGCGGCCTGTTGGACGAAACTCTCGTGGTCGCGATGGGTGAATTCGGCCGCACGATCGGCACCCCGAACACCACCGTCGGCCGGGACCATTTCCTCCAACAAGCAGCCCTGGTTGCAGGCGCCGGCATCAGAGGTGGCCGCTCCATTGGCAACACAGATTCAAATGGCCGCGACACTCTGGATCCGGGCTGGAGCCGCAACCGAAGCATCCGGGCAGAAGATATCGAAGCGACGATCTACTCGGCATTAGGCATTGATTGGACAACCATCCGCCGCGACGACCCCCTGGGTCGTGGCTTTGAATACGTTCCCTTCGCCGATCAGGACCTCTACGGGCCAATCCACGAACTTTGGTCTTGATGACACTATGAGTTAAACAACCATGATGTGGTCTAACGCCCGCGCTTGAATTCCATCAGGCTGCAAAGGAAGCTCCCGCCCGCCCCGGCGTGCTTACGATTTCGAGGGCAGCACATTGGAGCGATGTCGGCTTGCAAAGCCAACGCTGTGCGCCACCAGGAGGAATGAATAGCTTCGAGAGCGCTTATTCGCTTCGGCTAGCCCGTGAAGCCACTCTTCGGCCAAGAATGACTTGTTAATTGATTTCCAACCTCGAACCGCTTCTCATTGAATCGGGCAACTCTCACCAGAAGTTCACCTCCATCGTCAGCCAGAAAGTTCTCGAATTTCGAGCGACCCTCTTTAGCCTCAAAGGCCGGAGTCACAACAGCGTGCAATGCTTCGGACGTTCGAATAAACACAACGAAAGCCCAGAACGCACCCGCATTGTTTTGACAAATGAGAAAGCGGTTGTCTTCCGCCGTGCCGCGTAGAATGGGGTTGCTGCTGGTAACCGGACGAACCAGGTTTGAGAACCGCGCAAACCAGCTTCCCGCGTTTTGGAGGACGACCTCTTTATTCGAGTGTTTGCAGGATGAGTAAAAGTCCCCCAAAATCGACTTGCCAAGGAAACGCCCTCCATCTGAAAGCGCATATCGATACCCCTGCATACGGAATAACGTCAAATGCGCAGCCTTCAAGAGCGAAACGAGAGCGGGCAACCTCAAATCCTTCTCCAAATGGAGTTCCCAGGCCTGTTCATCGCTGTGCATTACGTCTTCGGGATTCAGTTTTAGGGCTAAATCGACCCTCGAATAGTCAGTTTGGAACTCTATCCTGGTGTGGTTGCTTGGCGTCTTGCTCGATGCCTTGGGATGGTAAAACTCAACGGGGCTGCCATTGAGTAGAATCGTTGGACCAAACTTTTTCGCCAAGGCTCGATCAAAGATGCAAATCGCCGCGTCAATCGTTGAACGAGACTGAAGCTTGACAAACTCAGACTCAAAATGGGCGCCGTAAAAATTGTCGACATCGGCACGCTGGACTACCCATTGACCACTAACGCCAGCAAAGGCTTGATTGACAATATGCGCTCTGCAGAGATCTGCCACCTCATCGCGAAACAGGATCGTTCAGAAAAAGTGCTCGCAGTCAACCCCTGTAAGTTCAAAGAAGTCCGACCGAAGCCGGAGTATTTCTGCTTCAACAGATGCTTCCATCTCAAGTACCCCCACGAGTAGTGCATGACGCTAGCAGGTCGGAACCTTGATCCATCCATGGCCGTGGCCTGCTGATCGCCCCTGCCGTTGACGATCCGTATCTCAGCGAGGCAGCAAAGAAACGGATCCTCGATCCTTGCCTAGCGCCGACGCTTGAATTCCATCAGGCTGCAAAGAAAACTCCCGCCCGCCCCGGCGATGAACGCCAGCATCCACTGGAATCCTTCGACGCCGCCTTCCACACGGTACCCCTGCAAGATGAACCCATAAACGCTCAACGCAAACAATGTCATCGTCACAAGCGGCAACAGAAACCGGAAGATGTTGAAGAGCGCCAACAAGACGCTCACCCCCCCAATCACCCCTATCGCCAGCATCGCCGTTGATAGATCCTTGCCGCTCCAGATGAACGTGTCGATCTTCCAATTGTGCAGGTCAGAAATAAATGCCACTAGACCGAACCCAGTCAAAAAGAACGAGATGAACAACGTAAACAGGTAGCTATAGAAGCGCATCGTGGCGTGGAGGATCTTCATTGGCGTATGGTTGCGAAAGACCTATCTTAGCCCAAAGTGATCCGCATATTGCCGTATGCTGATTTGAGTGATGCGAAACATGATCTTGGCTCTGGCGCTCGCGATTGGCCTCCCCCTTTGGCCTGCTTCAGAGGAATTCCTGCACCAGCTCAAGCGCATCTATTCCACACCCACTTTCAAGATCGAAACTTTCGGTCCAGCCCGATGGATCGAGAATGGCGCGGCCTACTCAACGGTCGAAGGCTCAGCAATCCTCCGCTACGACACTGCCACCGGCAAGCGCACAACTTTGGTATCAGCCGAGCAACTGACGCCTCCCCAAGCCAAGCCGCTCAAGATCGAAGACTACGAATGGTCTATCGACGGCAAGCGCCTGCTTATCTTTACTGAATCGAAAAAGGTCTGGCGTCTCAACACCCGGGGCGACTATTGGGTGCTCGACCTCCCCTCTGGATCACTCAAGAAGCTCGGCGCGAAGCATCCCGCCTCATCGCTGATGTTCGCCAAGTTCTCGCCCGACGGTGGCCGCGTGGGCTACGTTCACGCCAACAACCTCTATGTCGAAGAATTCAAAACCGGCGCCACTACTCAACTCACCAGCGACGGCTCCCCCACCCTCATCAACGGCACCTCCGACTGGGTCTACGAAGAAGAACTCTACGTGCGCGACGCCTTCCGTTGGAGCCCCGACGGTGCAAGCATCGCATTCTGGCAATTCGATTCAACCGGCGTCGAAGTCTTCCCCCTGATCAACAACACCGACTCGCTCTATCCCAAAATCACCAACATCCTCTACCCCAAGACTGGCACGAAGAACTCTTCCGTCCGCCTCGGTGTAATCCCCGCCTCAGGGGGCGCGCCCCGCTTCATGGAGATTCCCGGCGACCCCCGCAACCATTACATCTCGGGAATCAGCTGGCGCAACAACTCCCTCGAAATCCAACAACTCAACCGCAAACAAAACACCCTCATTCTGTTTGCGGGTGACACTCGGACCGCCCAGGTCAAGGAGGTCTTCCGCGATCAGGATGAGGCCTGGGTCGACGCTCCGAATCCCGAACACGATGCTCCACGCATCAATGCTGGCCGCGACCTGCTCTGGCTCAGCGAGCGCGATGGCTGGCGTCATGTCTACTCCGTGCCCGTTGCCGGGGGCACTCCGATTCTTCTCACTCCGGGCAACTTCGACGTCATCGACCTTGTCAGCGTCGACAAAGAAAGCCGCTGGTTCTACTTCATCGCCTCTCCGGACAACGCCACCCAGCGTTATCTCTATCGTGCCCCGATTGATCGCTCCAGCCCTGCCGCACGCCTCACTCCCGACACACAGCCCGGCACCCATACTTACAAGATCTCCCCCGATGGCGCTTGGGCCTTCCACACCTGCTCCCGCTTCGACCGTCCGCCTGTAACCGACCTTGTCCACTTGCCTGACCACAAATCCGTCCGCATCCTCGAAGCGAATGATTCGCTCCGCGGCGCAGTGGCATCCATCACCAACCCACCCGTTGAATTCCTCAGCGTCCAACTCGCTGATGGCCCTTTGATCGATGGTTGGATGCTGAAGCCCCGCAATTTCGATCCCTCCAAAAAATACCCTGTGATCGTTCACGTCTACGGCGAACCCGCCAACGTCACAGTCCGCGATGCGTGGCCCAACACGCTAGGCCTCTTCCATCGAGCGCTCGCTCAGGAGGGCTATCTCGTCGTCAGCTTCGACAACCGCGGCACCCCCGCGCCCAAAGGCCGCCAGTGGCGCAAGTCCATCTACGGCGCCGTTGGTCTGTTGTCCAGCCAGGACCAGGCTGAGACACTTCTTACACTCGCCAAGTCGCGCCCCTACTTGGACACGACAAGGGTCGGCGTCTGGGGTTGGAGTGGTGGTGGCTCAAACACACTCAACCTGATGTTCCGCTCGCCGGATCTCTACAAAGTCGGCGTCTCGGTTGCCCCCGTCCCAGACCAGCGCCTCTACGACACGATCTATCAGGAGCGCTACATGGGCCTGCCGGATGAAAATGCAAAAGGCTACAAGCTCGGCTCCCCCATCCACTACGCCGAAGGCCTCAAAGGCAACCTACTCATCGTTCACGGCTCAGGCGACGACAATGTCCATTTCCAGGGCACCGAAAAACTAGTGAATCGCCTGATCGAACTCGGCAAACCCTTCGACTTCATGGAGTATCCCAACCGCTCCCACTCCATCAACGAAGGCGAAGGCACCAGCCTCCACGTCTTCTCGCTAATCGGACGATACGTGTTTGAACACCTGCCCGCCGGCCCGCGTTAGCTCGCCGGGTGCGCCTCAATCCACGTCCGCATCCGCCGCGCAGCTTCGGCCAGGTTCTCGCGGCTATTGGCATAGCTGAACCTTAAATACCCTTCTCCAAACTCACCAAACGCCGTGCCTGCCAGCGCTGCCACGCCGGCCTCATTCAACAACCGCTCAGCCAACACCTCGCTCGACCAACCCGTCGCGGTGATATTCGGGAAAGCATAGAACGCGCCATTCGGAACTCTGCACTTCACCCCCGGAATCTCATTCAACATCCCGACAAATAACTCGCGCCGGGCCCGAAACTCCGCCATCATCTTCGATACATCCGACTGGTCGCCAGTCAACGCCGCCAGTCCCGCCCTCTGCACCATGCTCGCCGTACAACTCACGGCATTCACCAACAGCTTCTGCATTGCGTCGATCATCACCGGCGGCATCACGCCGTACCCCAGCCTCCAACCGGTCATCGCGTAGGTCTTCGAGAAACCATCGAGCAAGATCGTACGTTCCTTCATCCCCGGCTCGGACAGGATCGATCGGGGCTGCTCATCAAAGTACATCCGCGAATAGATCTCATCGCTAAACACAAAGAAGTCATGCTGGTGCGCCAGCCGCGCAATCTCGGCAATGTCTTCAGGCGGAATCACCCCACCCGTGGGATTCGCCGGCGAATTCAGAATCAACAGCTTCGTACGTGGCGTAATGCTGTCCCGCAGCCGCTGCATGTCAAAACTGAAATCATGAGACTCCACCAACGGAATCGAAATCGGAGTCGCCCCCGCAAACCGCACTGCACTCGCATAAGTCGGAAAGCTCGGGTTCGGCAGAATCACCTCATCCCCAGGCTCCACCAGGGCCAGAATTGGAAAGAAGATCATCGGCTTGCCGCCGGGTACAACGCAAACTTCGCCGCTTGAAACACTCACTCCCCGGGACTCGGAGATATGCGCGGCGATCGCCTGCCGAAAATCTTCATATCCAAGCGTCGGCCCATAATGCGTCCAGCCCGCATCAAGCGCAGCCTTTCCCGCCTCAATCACATGCGCCGACGTATCAAAATCCGGCTCTCCAATCTCGAGGTGGATGACATGCTTGCCTTGGGCTTCGAGTGCCCTCGCCTTTTGCAGTACAGAAAATGCGCCTTCCAATTGCAGCGTCTCAACGCGCGTCGCAGGTTTCACGAAACGACCTCAAAGATGGGATAGCCGCTCTGGCTTTCAATCTCTCTCACCAGATCGCCGATCTGCACACGTGCGCCAGCGATGCGAACCAGCAATCGAGCGCCATCCAAATCGACGACGGCGATCTGGTACGGCGCCTCGGCTGCAAATTGTTCCGGAGCGGAATGAATGATCGTTTCAGTGTAAACAGTGCCTTGCCGCATGTACTAATCCTTCAGTAAAATCGTCACAACGCTGGTGGCGCCGCTACCGCCCAGGTTCTGCGCGAGCGCAGTCTTGGCCCTCTCCACTTGCCTATCCCCCGCCAGCCCGCGCATCTGCATCGCAAGGTCGCAAATCTGTGCGACACCGGTCGCCCCAATCGGATGACCTTTGGCCTTCAACCCGCCAGACGTATTCACCGGCAACGAGCCCTTAAGGCCAGTCGCACCCGAAGCAACCCACGGCCCGCTTTCACCCACACCCACAAAGCCCAAATCCTCCATGGCCACAAGCTCGGCAATGGTGAAGCAGTCATGCACTTCCACCAGATCGATATCTTTCGCAGTCACGCCGGCTCGCGCGTACGCTCTAGCTGCGGCGATCCTCGTCGCCTCGAATCGTGTGATGTCCTGTTTGTCCGCCAGAGCCACTGCCCCTGAGGCTTGCTCGCAAGAAGCAATCCGGATCGGCGATGCGTCGGAGCTAATCCATAACGCAGCCGCGCCGTCGCTGACCAAAGAACAATCGTAGATTGTAAGCGGTTCAGCCACCGGCCTCCCCGCCAGTGCCTGCTCGATGGTGATCACCTTCTTCATGTGCGCCTGTGGATTCATACTGCCATTGAGGTGATTCTTCACCGCCACCGCAGCCAGATGCTCCCTCGTGGTCCCGTACTGATACATGTGCCGCCGCGCAATCATCGCGAACATGGCAGGAAACGTCGCGCCCAATGACGATTCAAACTCTGCATCCCCCGCCCCAGCCAGAATCTGAGCCACCCGCCCTGTCGTCTGCGACGTCATCTTTTCCACACCGCACACCAGCACGTCCCGGTAGATGCCGCTGACTACCGCATGAACGGCGTGAAACAATGCGCTCGCCCCAGACGCACAAGCCGCTTCAAATCTGGTGGCAGGAATCCCGTGCAACCCCGCCGCACCTGCAACATACGGCGCCACATGATTCTGGCTGGTAAACGAAGGGCTGTCAAAATTACCCAGATAAACCGCTTCGATTTGCTTGCGGCCACGACCGGCATCCGCCACGCAAGCATCGATCGCCTCTACCGCCAAATCCTTCAGCGTCCTGGACGCAAAGACGCCGAACGCCGTTTTGCCAATCCCTGCTACATGGACGGGTCTCATATAATTCAATCGTAGACCCGATCGAATGCATTGCACGGTTCGCCAGGTTGATTCGTCTTGTAATGGTAGATGGCCAATGCGTCGATAGTTTCGGTTGTGACTAGGCCAATGTCCGCTAAATCAGCGCCAAATTCGATCCCTTCGGCAGCCGAGCGCGAGCTGCAGGATCGATTCGTGCGCGACAATCTTCGGCGGGTGTTCGCCCTGATCTACCGAATTGTCGGGAATGTGGCGGATGCCCAGGATCTGACTCAGGACACTTTCATCAAGGCTCTTGCGCGCAAAGACCAGTTGAAAGATGGCGAAAAGGCCGTCCAATGGCTGGGCCGGGTCGCCAGCAATACTGCCATCGACTTTCTGCGCCGCAAGGCCCGTGTCAACTTCACGGAAATCGATTCCATGCTCGAGCCGCTGCCAGACCCAAGTGACCGCCGTGCCGACATCGAGATGCTCCGTAGCGAAGAAGCCGCATACCTCGACCATTGCCTCGACGCTCTCAGCGTTCGTGAGCGGACAGCGCTCGTGCTGCGCGACGTCGAAGATCTGCCCGCCAGCGAAGTCGCCGAGATTCTTGGTTGCTCGCCCGCCACCGTACGTTCCCACATCGCAAATGCCCGCACCAAATTTCGTGCGATCTACCAAATGAGGAAGGAGGCCCCATGAAACATTTTTCCGATGCCGAACTAGCCCTCGCCTCGCGCGGTGACCTGCCATTTCTCGCTCAACTCCGCGCTCAATCTCATTGCGTGCTATGTCCTTCTTGCCGCCAACGCGTCGAGACTTACCGCGCAGACCGTGCCCGCATGCACACCGCAGTGGACTCTTTTGAATTGCCCCGCGCAATGAAATTCGACGAACTCGAGGGCGAGATGTTCGCCAACATACGCCTGGGCCTCGATGTCAGCGAAATCCGCCAGGATTTTGGCCGTGAAGAGCACCAGTCGCAGCACATGATCCCGTGGCGAGCCGCTGCCGCAGTTGCCGCCTTGACAGCAATCGTCACAACGGGCTGGTTCCTCGCCGGGCCAGACACCAAACAGTATCTCCGGCCAGCACCCGCTGCCATCGCCCATGTGCGCAGTGGCGCGATCGTTTTAAGAGGCGACGAAAACGGCGTTGGAGTCGAAAATCGCGGCGTCGGCATGATGCTCCGCAATGTCTCTTCGCCCTCCTCGCGCTTTGAAGTCGGCCTCGAAGGCAGCGTACGCACCTCCGCCATCGACCAGGATTCAGGCCAGGTCACTGTGAGTCAGATTTATGTGGATTAGCACTCTCATCTTCGCGGCCGCACTTTCCGCCCAGGATGGCTTGCGCGTCCACTTCCCCCCAGATTCACCCTTATCCGTGGTGAGTTCCGGATGGGGCGAGTCCCGCTCGATTCCCCGCGGGGGCGCATACATTGTTGACGTCCGTACCTCGCTCAAGCTTAAGAACAACAGCCGCCTCCGCCTGCGCGGCATCAGCCTTCAGGTCAGCTCACAAGAAGTCGCTGCCGGTGGCAAGGCTAGCGTCTCGGTGCCCAGTCTCGATGTCTACCCGGGCCAGGAATTTCCAGTCAAAATCGATCTGCGCTTGCTCCAGCCCAATAGCGGCACTGGCTCGACCGTAGTCAATGTCCAACTCGACGGTGTGCTCTTCGAGGACCTTTCCTTTTTCGGCCCCAACCGCCTCGGCAGCCGCCGTCAACTCACCGCTTGGGAAGTCGAAGCCCGCCGCGATCGCCAACATCTCAAACTCATCCTCGCCCGCAACGGAGAAGACGCACTCCGCAAGACCATGGTCGATATACTGGCCCGCGACAACTCGCGCCCCAGGCTTGATGTCCGGCTCGCCCGCTCCGCTGCTGCCTTGCCAAACGCGCAAAATATTGAGACTGCCTTCCTAGCGCAACCCGACTTGCCAGTCGAAGGCATCAAGGCCGTTGCCGTTTCCACCGGCAATCAGCTCCAGATACTCGAGCTCGCATTTCAAAACCGTGACCGTCGCGAAGTCCGCTCGATCGAGCTCGGCCTGCTGGTTCGAGACCATGAAGGACGCGAATTCTCCGCCGGCTCCTTGCCCGCAACCCTCTCGATGAAGCCGAAAGCCATGGGCTCGGTACAACCCTCCGCCAGTGTCACGCTAAATCGCCCTCAGGGCCTCCCCATGAAGGTGGAAAGCCTCACCGGTTTCGTCCAGCAGGTCGAATTTGCCAACGGCGAAGTCTGGGTCCCGCCGGGCGGATTCCGCGAAGAAGCTCGCCTCGCCAAACTGATCCCAGGCAGTGTCGAAGAACAACGCCTCTCCGAGATCTACCGCCGCCGTGGCATCCAGGCCTTGATCGAAGAACTCAACCGCCAATGAATTTCAACGAGGCCATTGGCCACGCCCCCGAAGAGCTAAGTCTGCCCCTGCGTGAGAGCCTCACCGGCCACTGGATAGCGCTCGAGCTCTACAATCCCATCAAGCTGCCGCTTCGCAAAATCATTGCGATCGCCGATTCACCAGCCCAGTGCTTCGCCAACCTCCGGGTCAAAGGCCTCGACCTCACGCAGTACGAAGTCGTCCGCCTAAACGCAGCCCACTGATCTCGCGGATAATAAGAGCTTGGACCTCGAAAAAGCGCTACTCCGTAAAGTCGGAGAGGCCGTAACAAAATTCAAGATGATCCGCGAAGGCGACCGCATCGCTGTCGGCGTTTCCGGCGGCAAGGACTCAGTCACTTTGCTTGAGGCCCTTCTTGCGCTCCAGCGGCGCGCCCCGATCAACTTCTCCGTCTGCGCCTTCACCATCGAACAAGGCAAGTTCCTCGCGCCGATCAAGCCCTACGGCCAATGGCTGCTCGATCGCGGCATTGAATGGCACTGCTTCACCGACGCCCCCAGCCTGCGCCTCATCGACGATGAGCCCGACCACGGCTGCGACCTCTGTTCCCGCTTTCGCCGCCGCGCCGTCTACGAACATTGCAAGACCCTCGGAGCCAACGTGATCGCCCTCGGCCACACCGCCGACGACTTCTGCGAAACCCTCCTTCGCAACGCCATGTTCACCGGCGCTCTCAGCTCTCTGCCGGCAATCACCTATTCAAAGAACAAAGACTTCCGCCTCATCCGCCCGCTGGTCTTCGTCCCTGAATCGATCACAACCGCCTACGCGCAATCGCTAGGCTGCCCGGTCATCCCCTGTGGCTGCTCACAGAAGACCGGCACCGTCCGCCGAAGCCTCCGCGACTTCATGGGCGAGCTCGAACTCGACCACCCAAACCTCAAGGAATCACTCTTGAGCGCCATGGGCAACGTCAAGCACCAGCGCCTGCTCGATACCCGCTGGCTCAATCCCGACGAGAGCGATGAAATCGAAGGGGCCGTGACGACGCACGGCCCCTTTCCAATCCTCATCAATAGCTGAGACTCGGCGCTACTTCACCTGCTCGAAGATCGCAAAATCGCCAGGGTTCCACGCCTGGGCAATAATGTACATCTTCCCGTTCATTTCTTTGATCACGGCGTTGTGTATGTGCAGGAAGTTCGCGAGCCCCAGGTCCTCTTTGGCCATCACCGTGGACACCAGTTGATCGTTTTCGAGCAGATAAATTGGTGCGCCCTTGCTGCGGTCCGAACCGTCCAGAGCGCCAACCACAGCGAACTCGTTCATGTAATAAATGTCGCAAGGCAGAGACCCAAGCGGCATCTTCAGGGTCGACAAATAATGTCCGTACCGCGAATAACGGTCGATTTCCGCGTTCGAACGATCCGAGATATCGATACGTTTCGTGCCAGGTGCGATGGTCACGCCATGCCCCGTCCCGAGTTGCCCCACCCCAGTTCCACGTCCGCCAAACGCCAGATCATTCCACTCCACTGCAAACGGGTTCGTGCTCTTGATTTTCGCGGTCAGAACAAAGTCCAGGTTCGAATAACCGGTCGGGATATAGAACATACCCTCCAACTGCTCGACGTCGGTCGGGATAAAATTTCCGCGGCCCGCAAAGTAATTCGTTGCCTGCGGATTCCCCATGTCGGTCTTGCCATCCGGAGCATTTAGCGTATGCACCAGCTTGCCGTCAATGCTCGTAGTGAAGACCTTGGCAACGCCATTGCCCGGAAATGTCAAAAACGGAGTCCCGTCCGTGCCCTGCCAGAACATCGCATTGTGCATGTTCGTATCGCGCATCGCTGGGTCGGTTGCCAGCATCTTGGTCGACTTCAGGTCCGAGCTAATCTGTATGATCCCCGCACCCGGCAATGCGAAATAAACTTCGCCCTTGCCCGGTCTGCGATCAATCGCAAACCCGCCATGCGCCGCCTTCAAAACCTTCTGCGCTTCTTCCGGCAAATGCGACGACGTATACATCACGCGGAACTTGTACTTGCCGTTGCCGCTTACGCTACCACCCTGTCCGGCTAAGTGCCACGCCGCAGTCAAAAGTATTGCCCACAAGCCGAAGCTCGCCAATCGTTTCATGTATGACATTCAATCACACTCTGCGGCATTGTTCGATCCAACTTGCACAAAAAGCGGCAACGATTCTGCAAAAATTCGAAGCGACAACACAGCCATTGGAATCCGGATCCGGTCGAGGCTACAATCGCCACCAAACACCAGGATCGGCACAATTTCCGCCGTCGGGGCGCCCGCCACAACCCTCAAGACGAAGCTGAGCTTTTTCGAGTCTTAGACGGAAATCACAACCGGGTTGTATAACCCCGGCGGAACTCCGTACGGGCTCGCTTGTCCCTCAGCGATCAAGCTAAAGTCGACAACCATGTCGGCTCCTGTCCACACAATGACACGTGTCACCGCACCCCCGGGCCCAATCGTGCCAGTTCCTCGAAACTCCGACAACTCATCCTCAGCCGTAGCCACGCGAGTGGCCAGCACATCAGCATGGATATGATATTGCCCGTTGGCGCCAGGCTCCATCGACACCGATGATCCGTTCAAAGTGACAGGCGAACCAAAACCAGAAACCGTCTGCTGCCAAACGGTCCAGGTCACAGCCGTAATTATGAATGTGGAACCGCTCTGATTGGTCAATGACAAAGTGAGCCGCTTTGGTGGCGGCTTCGGGTCCACCAAAGTCCATGCAATACCGCCTGAAAGATAGCCCACCGCTTCTACCTGCGATGGCGGCCCCGCTGCGCCGATCGGAATGTTCAAATTGAATGGCGCGCCAGTGGCCGCAACAATCGGGCCACCCACCCTCACGCTCCCATTCACAGGCTCCTTGGTATCCGCATCCGTGGCCGTAATCCTTACCTGCACCAGGGAGCCCCGTTCAATGGGATCGGGCGACTGTCTCACCTTCATCAATCCGCCCTTCGCCGTTTCATGAACACTTTCCGGTGAATATCTGGTGCAGAGCCCCTGAATCGACCACACTTTGTCTTCGATCTTCAGGCCAGGCAGATGCACAAACATCCGATCCGCCGTTATATCGAATGCACTGACGAGGTCCCCGTTGCGATACACGTACAATCGGCCTCCCACATTCAGGTGCCGGAACCACGCACCTCCACGCGGAACACGAAGCGGAGGCTCCTGTCCAGGCGCCGCAAGCGGAGGCATCGCTGCCACCGCTACGTGATCAGATTCACCAGCGGCGTTGCATCCGCTCTGGCTGATCCAGATATTCTCTGCCAGGCGCAGAGGTCGATAGGGGAAAATTGTCATCGTCCCGGATGAAACCCACTGCGGACTGGATAATTGCGGAAAGTCCGGCTGATCGGAATGCAATACCACGCTCGCGCCTTTGGTCAAATTGTTGGCGTTAATCAGGCGGGCACATTCGACGGGCGTTTCTCGAAAGCTGGGCTTGCCAACAGAACCCGGCAGTGCCGTAACTGGCGAGTTCGCAACTACAATAGGGCCGCAATTGGTTTGCTCAAGACGAAGCTTCAACTCGCCCTCGATCGCAACCAGATTCGGATGGTCAGCCCACCCAACAGGCAATGGAAACTCACATTCCGTTGCCCAGGCGCGGATACGGCCAAGATCGTTGTAACCGGTTGTCCCAGCCGGCGATGATTTGCTCACAGTAATCGAAATTTCCGCTCCTGGCCGCAGATTGGTAACCCGAAGTAGCGACGCGTTCGGACAGATCGGCCCTGCAATGAGAGGGCTTGGCATGCCCGCCGCCGGGTTCACTCCAACTGGAGGGACCAGGAATCCCCCTTGGCGTCTGCAACCTTTAGATTCCTGTTTAGCCGACAAGGTCTCGCCCAGCTCCACATGCTTCTCAAGCACTGCCCATGTCGTGCCACCCGCATAGGGATATGGGCCAAGGTCAGTTACCTTGTGTTTCACAGTCATGCTCGCTCCATCCTGGATGCCAGAAACCAGCACAGCAAGGTCGCATGCAATCGGAGGAGCCAGCGTTGGCGGCGGAGGCTCTCCAATCGGCGAAACATTCATCGGCAACGATTGTGTTGTAGGCCCTTGTACATTGGCGCCACCCGCGATGCTATATGACTGAAACCCATCCAGAAGGTCCCCGGCCGAAGCCGGACTGGGAAATGCTACTGGCACCGAAACCGATGCGCCCTCAGCAACGGCGACACCAATCACCTGACCACGCCAGCGTATCGTGGCGGTTGCTCCCGAAATCATGCCGCCAAGAATGACCCAATCCGCGCACGGATGAGGCAGCGAAAGGAATGTCACAGGCGGTAGATTCGCCGGTACCGTGCCAACAGGTTCTGGCGGAGATGGCGGACTGGGCGCTGATCCATCCACCTGGGTAGCAGTAATCATTTGCCCCGGGATCAGCGACGGCCCTCCCAGCGGAATCGCAACAGAAAGTCCTGTTGCAGTTGTGAGAGGGCCAATCGCAATGCCGTTGGCAAAGAGCTGCACCTTGGAATTCTTCACAGCCCCAAGCACGGTTACAAATGTGGATAGGTTATCGAGTGGTCCCAATATCTTCGGCGGCAGCAGCATTCTCGTGATTCCTCTGGCGAAAGTCTAGCTCAGCCATGAAATCGATGAAAGGCTTCTTGAAATCGGCGAGCCTCCCATGAACGGCAATTTGTCAGAAGATCTTCGAAGTAATCGCGCCTTCGCTCGCCGTGCCCACAGTCTTGATGTATTTCGCAAACACACCAGTCTTGTACTTCGGCTCAGGCGCCGTCCACTTCGCCCGCCGCGCGGCCAGCGTCGCCTCATCCACCTCGAGATCGATCTTGCGATTCTCAATATCGATGTTGATGATGTCGCCGTTCTCCACAAACGCAATCGGCCCGCCGTCCACCGCCTCAGGCGCCACATGGCCCACCATAAAGCCGCGAGTCGCCCCGCTAAACCGGCCATCCGTCAGCAGCGCCGTCGTATCGCCCAGACCCGCGCCCATGATTGCGCCAGTCACGCCGAGCATCTCGCGCATACCCGGCCCGCCCTTCGGCCCTTCGTAGCGGATCACAACCACATCCCCTGCCACAATCTCGCCGCCGGTCACCGCCTTCATCGCGTCTTCCTCGCGCTCATAAACCTTCGCCGGCCCGCGCTGACCTTTACGCGCAATTCCGGTCACCTTGATCACACAACCCTCCGGCGAAAGCGTTCCACGCAGAATCACCAACCCGCCCGACTTCTTGATCGGGTTCGTCGTCGGCTGAATCACTTCCTGCCC
>Ga0163144_10009146_pt1 | contig 21322 bp, 18 predicted proteins | sample OliLak19BULKMAT1_FD_123175 | JGI IMG/M metagenome (GOLD analysis project Ga0163144, IMG submission 123175) | Freshwater microbial mat bacterial communities from Lake Vanda, McMurdo Dry Valleys, Antarctica - Oligotrophic Lake LV.19.BULKMAT1 | ecosystem: Environmental > Aquatic > Freshwater >... | reverse complement strand
CGGCGTCGGTATAGCGCCAGGACGCGGTACTCACCAGTCGTTCCGTTTCAATCAGTGCCGCGGCTGCCTGGTCCCTTCTCCCGTTGGCCAATGCGCATTCGTATTCGAGCAGCCGGAGCCGGACGCTCCAGGAGTACCGTTCGAGTCCCGCCGCAACGGAATCGAGCGCCTCCGGATACTTGCCGAGGGCCATCTCGCTCTGCGCTTTCAGGATCGGCCATTCTTCACCGTAGCTGCGGTTGGCGATCGCTGCCGTCGTGGCCTTCAGGCAGTCGTCGTACCTGCCGGTCTGCAGCATCAGCTGGCAGTCGGCCACGGTCTCGGCGGCGCTGCCTGGCGTCGGCGCTGACAGGAGAATAAACGAGACGAGCAGGACGCGGGTCATGAGGTACGGGCCTCGAAGGCAATCGTCGGGTGAGTCACAGGCAGAAACAGCGTGAAGGTTACCGCCTGCTCCGACGACTGCACAGCGGGACGGATCAATCCAGGCACGACACGCCAGAGAGTGGTTCCGGGGCGCACCACTCGCTGGCGCGTCGTGCTTGTGATGTGGCAACCGATACAGCCCGCACAACACGCACTGGCGCTGCACGAGATCTCCGGAAAGCCGGCACGACGCTGACTTTGGACCGTTTATGACGGATCAGCAAGCCACGTTTCAGAAAAGCGACACTCCGTCGACTTCGCCAACGCATCCCCCGCGTTGCTTGCTTTCCCCGGCATCAGGAGGTGCTCTGTGTCACAGCGTCCAGTTCGAGATTTGATGAGGATTCGTCATGGCCATGTGGTCCAGGAATCCGCAACTCTGCGAGAAGTGGCCGAGCGTCTGATCATTAGTGACTGTGATGTCATGGCCGTCACCGATGGACAGGCACAGCTGGTTGGCGTGGTCTGCGAAAGCAGCGTGGTCCGTGCCCTGCTGACGAATCCGCCCGAGAAGGCCACGATCCAGTCGATCATCATCAGACATGCTGAATCTGTTCGCCGGGACGCTCCGCTGAGTTCCGTACTTCCGCTGTTTCGTACTTCGGCTCACACGGCGATTCCCGTGGTCGATTCGACCGGCTGCGTCTGTGGCCTGCTGATGCGCCGGGATGTGATTGGCAACCTGCTGAACCGCCGAGTCGATTCGGCTGAGCCGGTCGTTGCGGACTCTCCGGCTGCAACAGCCGCCCCTGCCGCAAATCCCGTCGCGTTCCGACTGCCGCGTTCCGTAAAAGGACACAGTGCAGCCGATCCTGGCGAAACCAACTCCGGACAGCCCGGCCCGCATTTCCTTCGCGCCGATGCCGCTCGCCAACTTCTCTGGGCCGCCGAAGACCGCCTGTAGGACGGGCCCACTTGCCCGTCCGCAGTCCGGAAATCATCGCGAGACACGATAGGGCGTGATGTCGAGATGCGGCTTCTGCCCGCTCATCATTTCGGCGATCAGTCTGCCCGTGCCGGTCCCCATTGAGATTCCCAGCATGCTGTGGCCGGCGGCAAGCCAGACATTGCTGAAGCGTGGCGCCCGGTCGATGAACGGGATGCCGTCGGCGGTCATCGGCCGCCAGCCGCACCATTCTTCTTCAACCGGCTCGGCCGTCGGTTCGTGCAGATACTGCGCGGCACCCGATCGCAGATAGTTCAGCCGGTGTTGATTGAGCGTCGAGTCATATCCGGCGAACTCCATCGTGCTGCCGACTCGGTAGCCGGTGTCGAACGGAGTGATGGCGACGTGACACTCTTCCAGGATCATCGGATACTTCGGACAAATCTTCGGGCGCGCCATGGTGATCGAGTAACCCTTGCCCGGCTGAATCGGAAGTTTGCATCCGAGCGATTCATTCAGCAGCGGCGTCCACGCACCTGTGGCGACGAGGAATTCATCGGCTGCGATCGTGTCTCCGTTCGTGACAACGGCGGATGCTTTGCCGTCGGATGCTGCCACGAGGCTTTGCATCTCGGTCTGTTCGAGAATCGTCACGCCCTGCTGCAGGATGATCCTCCGGAGTTCGCTCATCAGTCGGCTGGGCCTGAGATGAGCATCACAGCGATACAGCCAGGCTCCGGCCAGACCTGGCTTGAGCGCAGGTTCCAGGTCAGTCAGCGCTTTGCCGACAATCGGTTCGGCCGCCATGTCGAAGTGCTGTTTGAGCCATGCGTCCGTTGCGGCGTAACTGTCGAACTCGTGCTGATCGCGGAAGACAAACAACAGCCCGTCCGTCTTCCATTCAACCTGCATGTTCTGCTGTTCGAAGACTTCGCGGTACAAAGTCGCTGACGACTGCAGCAGCGGATGACACGCCTGACCAGCTTCCATCATGTCTTTCGAATTGCAGCGCAGGGCGAATTTGAGCAGCCACGGGGCCAGAGACAGCAATCGCCGGGGTTCAATCCGGAGTGCCGTTTGCCGGCTGAGCATCCCTTTGACAGCTTTTGACAGCTGTCCTGGCCGCGCGAGCGGAATCACATGGCTGGGGCTGACGTAGCCGCAGTTGCCATGCGAACACGCTGCGCCGAAGCGATTCTTATCGATGAGTGTCACCCGGCGGCCGGTCTGGGCCAGATACCAGGCAGCAAACCCGCCGATGACTCCGCCGCCGATAATGACTGTGTGTTTCTGAGGGAATGTCATGCAGGAATTCCCGTTCGGAACGGGTCTGAAGGATTCAGGATCAAAGTGGATTCGCCGGTCACCCAGGCGGAACCGGTGATGGTCGGGATCACACACGGCCCGGCATCGGCAGGCAAGTCTGTGGACGATTCACAGGGTTCCCAGCGACCTTCGAACACACTGCCGACAATGCTCGCCTGACGCCAGACATTTCCGGCAGCCAGTTTTCCGTCCGCCGCGAGACAAGCCAGCTTAGCACTGGTCCCGGTGCCGCACGGCGAGCGATCATAGGCTCCGCCGGGACACAAGACGAAGTTCTGACTGTCTGCTTCCGGAGATTTCGCAGGGCCGAATAATTCAATGTGATCGATCAGGCTGTCGTTGGCTCCGGTGATGGCGTTGCTTTCCAGAGCCGCACGGATTCGAAGTGTAAACTCAGTCAGTTCCCTTGTACGGCTGACCTGCAGGTCCTGTCCATGATCGTTGACCAGAAAAAACCAGTTGCCTCCCCAGGCAATGTCGCCTGTGACCGTACCATAGTTCGGAACGACAATGCGGACTCCTGTTCGATAGCGCCAGGACGGAACGTTGCGGACTGCGACGCGGTGATCTTCGAGCAGCGTGGCGGATACGATCCCGACGGGCGTTTCGATCCGGTGCGTCCCCGGTCCAAGCCGTTCCATCCAGGCCAGAGTGACCAACAATCCGATCGTGCCGTGTCCGCACATGTGCAGATAGCCGGCGTTGTTGAAAAAGATGATCCCGGCGGCGCAGATCGGATCGCAGGGCCGGCACAGCAGACCACCGACCAGCACGTCGGAGCCGCGTGGCTCGTTGATCACAGCCGAGCGAATGTCATCGAACCGGTCTCGGAAGGTGACCAGGCGTTCCGCCATCGTGCCCTTGCCGAGATCCGGTCCGCCATCGACGATGATCCGCGTTGGCTCGCCGCCTGTGTGAGAATCGATGACACGAATTGTCTGCACGTTCGCGGGCCTTTCAATCATGGGGTCTGGCACTTCAGATTTCCTTACTCACCGGAATACACATGCCATATACCTATGAAGCGACAGTCCTTGACTTGTCCCCTCTCCCCCGTCGAACGACTCACCATGTCAACAAACTCGCCAACGGGGGAGAGGGCCAGGGTGAGGGGGAAACTCCAGGCGATCAACCGCTGTGGCGTTCGAACAACCGCGCGCGTCAAGCCCCCTCATCCGGCCTTCGGCCACCTTCTCCCCCGATCTCGGGGGAGAAGGGACTTGAGAGATGACATTGGTGTTGAAACACTCGCCACTCCGAGCGAACCACAGCAATAGTTTCCTGGCCATGCAACACCGGTGTTTTCAGTCATGGCGCACGAACAGATTCCCGGGAAGGCGACGGACCAGTCGGCGCATTTCCAGAACGGTCAGAGTGGCGAGGACTCGTGATGTTTCCATCCCGCACTGCTGCAGGAGTTCTTCGATCTGGATCGGCACCGATGTGATGTGATTCAGCACGGCCGATTCCAGCGAATTGAGCGCCAGTTCGCGCGGTGTGTAAATCGTCACCGTACTCGTCGTTGCGGCCGGAACAGGCAACGGGCCAAGAGTTTGCAGCACATCGTCAACGTGCCGCACCAGGGTCACGCCGTCACGAATCAGGTCATGACATCCTTCACTCGCGAGACTGTCAGCCGGCCCGGGCAAGGCAAACACTTCCCGACCCTGTTCGAGTGCATGCCGGGCTGTGTAAAGTGCGCCGGAGTTGCGCGTTGCTTCGATCACGATGACACCAAGGCACATTCCGCTGATGATCCGGTTGCGCTGCGGAAACAGTCCGGGGAAGGGACGCTGGTCGAGCGGCATTTCACTGAGCAGCGATCCCTGCTGTGCAATTTCATCTGCGACCTCGGCGTGTTCCGGCGGATAGATATCACGGACTCCGCTGGCGAGGACGGCCAGTGTCCGGCCGCCGGCCTGCAGTGCTCCGTGATGCGCGGCAGAATCGATACCGCGAGCGAGTCCGCTGACAATCGTGAATCCGGCACGCGACAGTGCAGCGGCAAGTCGTTCGGCATGACGGCGACCGTAGGACGTGCAGCGGCGCGAACCGACAATCGCAATCGACAACTCATCCTGAGGCAGCAGTACTCCTCGGCGATAGAGAATGGCCGGCGGATCACAAATCTCCTTCAGTCGCCGCGGGTAGTCGGTGTGGTTGAGCGGCAGCAGGTCGACTCCCGTTCGGCGACACTCCGTCAGCATTGCCCGGGCTTCGTCCTGCAGTGTCGCAGCGGTCAGCGCGGCTGCGATCTTCGGGCCGATGCCTTCGACATTCAGCAATGCGGCGTACGGCTGATCCAGGACACACCGTGGCGAACCGAATTCCGACAACAGCTGAGCCTGCAGCTTCGGCCCCACGCCGGCGGCCAGAGACAGCGTCAGCGCGGCGAGCAGCTCGTCGTCGGAATCCGGTGTCTCCGAATCAGTCATGGTGCATCAGCTGTCTGTTGTCTGACCAAAGTCTGCAGAAGGCGCTTTCCAGACAAGTTGTCCTCCCTGGATGATGCCGGTCAGCACCATGCCGGAGCCTGTTTCGCCTCCTGCGCTGTTCCAGCCCTCGGCCGACGAACGAAAGATTGTCAGAGTTGCCGGCGGAATGGAAAGGCTCTGCCCGGACCAACGGCACATCACACCCGCAATACCCGGATTGTGTCCCACCATCAACAGGCAGGATTCGTCATCGAACATTTGCCCTCTCAGCACACTTGCCACCGAAAACGCGGGCGCGTTGTAGAGCTCGTGCATCAGGACAATTCCGGACGAGGGACTGACGGACGACACGACAAGCTGAGCGGTCTCAGACGTTCGCACCGCTGCCGACGCGATGACCCGATCCGGCCGCAACCCCAGTTCTGCCAGCAGGCACCCGGTCTGCAGCGCCATCTGGCGACCGTCATCTGTGAGAGCTCGGTCGAAGTCGCCTTGTCCCGACAGTTCGCTCGCCGCGTTGGCGTGTCGCATCAGGAGTACCGTCTTCACAGATTCTTTCGCTCCGGTGTGCTGCAAGGGCAACAGGGACTTGGATGAACGCGAGTCGAATTCTACACTGCTGGCCAGCATTGCCACAAACATCCGCAGGCGACTTCATGAAGGGCTCATTGATGCTGGACCGGACTGCGTACTACATCAAAGAGCATGTCGGCTTTCTGAAGTTTTCGGACACCTATGACATTCTCGACCCGGACACGCAGGAGCAGATCGGAATCGCCAAAGAGAAACCCGGCGCGCTGATTCAGGCGCTGCGGCTGCTGGTCAACAAGAAACTGCTGCCGACGAAAGTGTTCGTCTACGAAGGGTCAGACTTCAACAACGAAGCGAATCTGCTGTTCTCGATCAACCGCGGAATGACCCTGATCAATTCAAAAGTCAACGTCCTGGACGAGAACGGTCAGGTCGTCGGCTGGTTCAAGAGCAAATTCTTTTCCCTCGGCGGTGCGTTCAGAGTGTTTGATGCGTCGGGCAACGAGGTGGCACTTGTGAAGGGCGACTGGAAGGGGCGCAACTTCCGGTTTCTTGATACCAGCGACAGGGAGATCGGCAAGATCAATCAGCAGTGGGCGGGACTGGCAAAGGAAATGTTCACGTCGGCCGATCGCTACATCATCACGCTCAACGAGCAGCCGTCACCGGGCCTGGCGATTCTGCTTCTGGCCGCGGGTCTGGCAATCGATACGGTGTTCAAGGAACACAATTAGGACTGGTCAAGCCCCCTCTCCCTCAAGTCGTTTGCGAGAATTCGCATGCTAGGAGCAATCATCGTCGCCGCAAACGACTTGGGGGAGAGGGCCGGGGTGAGGGGGCCGGGGTGAGGGGGCTTTGCCGTTGCGTGACATCAAATGTGAATGCTGCTGATCCAGTCGATGGTGTGTAAGTTGATTTGTGGGCTCAGGACTGGTCCGCTCGGCCCATCCTGCGAAAGCGGAGCGATGGCAGGTGATCCCTATTCGCCAGAAGTCATCTCGAACGGCCTGCCGTGGCTGACGCCGGAGTGTTCCGCACGGTGGATCGGAGATCGCCTTGTGTATTGGCCGAACGGCATCCCGCAACAGCGCCGGATTAGTATCGTGTCTTCGCGTCTGAGGGAGCGATTGGATCTGGAATCGTGGTGGTTTGATCTGCTCCGGACCTCCGTTCTCCAGTGCGATCCGGCGACCGAAGTCCTGTGTGCTGTCAACGATTCCACAGCATTCGAAGCGACGGTGCGGGCGAGTGAATTGTTCGGCCGGCCACTACTGCGACTTGATGTTCCTGCGGCCGGTTCGACGCTGGCTGAGGCGGACACTGACCGTTGGCTGAGAAATGTCGCTGAACGATCAGAAAGGGCATCGACGCGACTGGGCATCGACCAGCAGCGCGTCTGGAATGCGGTCGTTTCGCCGCAGTTGATTGCAGCGGATCACGGTCAGACTGGCAGCCGGCCAGAGAACGTTCCGCTGGCTGACCGGCTGTTGTTCGCCGCATCAGACCGCGTGTATGTTTTGTCACGCCGTGATGGTGGCAACATGGCGTCGCTGGTGAATTCTCATTGCTCCGATGAAGATCGAAGGCATGTCCCGGTTCTGATCGCCTCCGACAGACACGGGAAAGTGCCGGAGTGCGTCCGCCAACTCTCGAGCGGTTGCGTTCCGTGGCTGGTGCAGCCGTTCCGGCGTACTCCCACGGAGAAGGCTGATGATTCCGACGCAGTCGGAGCCTCAGCCTCCGAGTTCGACTTATCGACGGCGCAGCGCGCATCCTGTTTGGACTCTCATCCACTTTCGCATCCGTCAGAATGGCTTCTGCACTGGACCCGGCCTGCCCGCGGGCCGTGGCCGGGTGAGACAAGAACCGATTTTCTCGACTCACTAATTCTGGGGTGCGAGGCCACGGATCGATCTGCGCTGGCAACGCTGCTGAGAATTGTTACGGATGGTGTTCTGCGGGCATCGCCTGAAGGCATTCGCGGCGGTCATTCCGTTGTCGCATTCACACAGGTGCCGCTGATGGACTTTCGCGCGCGGCGGGTTTTCCGAAAGCACCGCCGACGGTTCGATTTCGAACCGTGGGGACTGGCAGTGCGCGGAGATGCCCTGGAATCCGCAGGAGTCCGCAAGGTGATTTATGGTGATGACACGGACTGGTCGAATCTACCGCCGGAGCAGCGTCCGTTTTTCCAAAAGGCAACCTCCGGCGGCTCGACGGACAATCTCGCTGAACAGGAATGGCGAGTTGTTTCTGACGTGGATTTGAAGTTGATGCCGTCGGATTCGGTTTGCGTGTTTGCCGACAACGCTGAAGCGGCTGAGATGATCGCCCGGCACTGTGTCTGGCGGGTTGTGGTGGTGCCGATTCAGTCTGTAACCAGCCGACAGCGCTAGCTGCGGGTCAGAAATCCCCGGCGTTTCCTGTGCAAAGGCCCGACGCTGGTGCGTTCGGCTGGCGTTTAGACCGCGCCATTCGACCTGGGGTCGGTGGGGTGACGTTTTTGGAGCGGTTGCCATTTGGCAACAATGGACTTCGGCAGAAACCGGAACGAGATCTTGAGTCGACCGGCAGGTTCGTCAGGATGGCCTGCTTAGACACAGACAAACAGCGAGCGTTTGCGACCTTCTGAATCGCCGATTCGCGGCGATCAACCAAAGGGAACGGACTCATCAACATGTCAACAGCCGATCAGAATTCCGAAGGCATTCAAACCGACCCGCGTCAGATCACCTGCGCCGCGTTTCGAGCAGCGTTCGTAACGACACTGGACAGCCTGCTGCGATATGCGTTGGACCCGTTGGCGGCGTACGAACGCCCAGCGGGCATCTTCGATTGCTTTCCGATGCTGAACGCCGTCGCGCCGCAGATTCAGTTGGAATGTCTCCTGCGGACCTGGAGTCGCAGGAATCGCGAATCGCCGGATTCTGCTGATGTGCTCGATGATTGTGTGCTGCACGCCGCCTGGGAATCCCTCGCTCGTATTTCGAGGGACAGGAATACGACTCTGCTGAACGTCGTTCTGAGCGGGCCGACGACGATGACCGCGGCAGCCAGTCAATGGCTCTGCTCCCAGGCACGATGTCTGCAGGTCGCTGGTCCGGAACCTCTCCGACCTGCATTTCTGTGGGAATTAACGGAAATCGATGAGCCGTCTCTCCGGTCCCGGACCGAATCTGCTGCCGATTCCGCTTCCGATCGCGACGAACTGTTGAACCTCGTCGGACGCTGGGTGGCGGATCGTAACGTTGTACTTGGTTCACAGGGTCTGCTGACTCCTGCCGAACAGGAGATGCTTCAGACGTTTTTTGAGGAACATCCGGGGCTGGTCAGGTAAGAACGAGTCCGCGGCGAGTATACTGATTCGCTCACTGCCGCTCGTATTCTTTAAGAATCGTTGTCGGCGACTGCTCATAGAAAGACCAGGTCCGATGGCGAAGAAGAAGGCAATCAAGAAAGCCGCTCGTCCGAGTAAGGCCGTCTCCCGAACCGCCGCCGCGTCGAAAGTGACGCGTAAAGTCATCAAAAAGAAGCCTGTTCCGAAGCCGGTGGCCCGGAAGAGTTCTGCGGTTCGGAAACCGGCAAAGCCAAAACTGAAGCCCGCCGCGGTCGAACCGCCGCCCGTGGCCCGCAAAAAGGGCGTTCGAAAGGCGACGATTTCCTCCGGGATTCGCGATGACCAGCAGACGAAGCGACTCGGAAGATCCCGAATTCCGGTTGATGCTCCGCTGGATGTTGTGTTTCAGAATGATATGCAGGCCCGCGAAGCATTCATGTTCCTCGGAATTCATTCCATCCGCGAACTTGAGCACTTCAATCCGGATGACCTCGTCCTGCGCCTGACCGGCCCCGCCAAACTGACGGTCGGTCGTATCCGTAAGATCCTGGCCATGAATAACCGGTGTCTGAACGGCGACGAAGTCTTTGCTCTGGAATTCCAGGAGCTGCTCAGTCGTCCGCGGGAATCATGACGCCTGCGTGTCGTCGCCCGAGTACTTCTGATTGGGCGTTTTGACTGACTGGCGTGCCGTGGATTGCCAGCAATCCAGTCGAGACTCGTAGTGGCTGCGTTCACGCGACAGCGTTCGGCGGATGTTGCGTACCGGGTTGAATTCGTAGCCATCGCTCAATCAGGTCGATACGATTCCGGAACCACGCCGGACTGACCGGCGGATTTCTCCCTGCTGCGGAATCCCGCTCATGTGTTGCCGAGCCAGCAAACTGAAGTGCGTCCTGCTTGCGGTCGTCGTGACCATTGTCTTTGTTCCGTGCGCGAGGGCAGCAGACAATGTCGTGATTCAGCAACTGGAGCCCGGCCAGCTCGACATCCGAATCAACAGCCAGCCGTTCGCCACCTACAACTACGGTTCCGATCTCCCCAAGCCATTTCTGCTGCCGGTTCGTTCGGCCTCGGGCGTCGTGATCAATCGCGACCTGAACGATGCCACGGACGGCGATCATCCGCATCACAAAGGCATGTGGAACTCCGTCGATGAAGTCAACGGCATCCAGTTCTGGGCTGAGAAGGGGCCGATCCGGAATGAATCCGTGACGGTCATCAGCTCGGGCGACACCACGGCTGCATGGTCCGTAATCAACCTCTGGAAGCATCCCGAAAGCGGGGACGTTCAGCTGACGGAAACGGCGACACTGACGATCCATGCCAACCGGCTGCTGGTCTACGACATGACGTTCACGGCGACCAGCGTTGATGTCGCAATCGAAGACACCAAAGAGGGCTTGTTGGGATTTCGAGTCGCCCCGTCAATGAAAGAGAAAAACGGAGGCCACGTCATCGCCAGCGACGGAACGGAAACGACCGCCCACTGCTGGGGAAAGGCCTTCCCGTGGATTGACTACTTTGGCACCGTCGACGGAAAAACGGTCGGTGTGGCGATCATGGATCATCCGCAGAACTTCCGTCCGTCGCGATACCATGTTCGTGACTACGGATTGTTTTCCGTCAGTCCGTTCGGCGAAAAGGCTTACACCAACGGCGCCAATGAGGCGGCTCCTGTGCATCTGAAGAAGGGCGAATCGCTTCGTCTGCGCTACGCCATCTACTTCCACGACGGCGACACGAAGGCCGCAAACGTTGCCGGCGCGTACGAGCAGTTCGTGAAGACTTCCGGAGACTGAAAAGTTCAGCCAGCGCAGACAGGCCCTGCATCAGTTTCGTTCGGGTTCCGATGGAACACCAAACGGCTGATGCAGAGCCTGTTTTGTTTTCGCAGGACGGGTCTCCTGACCCGTCCCGACTCTCGATTGACTGCAGGAACGGGTCTGGAGACCCGCCCTGCGGGAAGCTCGTCTTTGTCGGAGCATCACAATCGAAAAACTCGCCGGATCACTCTGACGCCGGAGTACCTCTCAGAACACGTCCAACAGGTAATGATGACCGCTGTGGTATGGCTTCTCGGTGGGGTAGAAGTTGTACCAGTTCTGGTTGTACACCGGGATTCGCATCGACGGCTCATAGCGGTAGTACATGTGGTCGTACGTCTGCGGCTTCTGAAACGAATGGGGATAGTAGATGTACGGATAGTGATAGAACCGCTGCCAGTCTGACGGCTGACCAGGAGGAGCGGCTTCCACTGTCCGCACGGTGCTCATCACCGCCACTGCGATGACAGCAAACAGGATCACTCGCTTCAGCATCGATGAACTCCTTCTGGCCGTTGATTCTGGACGAGGACTCGGCAGGCGGACCGATCAGTCAGACGACCGTAATCGTCTTATCGCCCCCGGAACCAGATACTTGATCCGCGTGCCGAGGCTCGCCAGGTATTTTCAGATTGATGCGTTTCGACAGCCCGGTTGGCAACGCCTCGCCGGTCCTTCGAATCGCTCCACACCCGTAATGATCGGCCACGGCCCTTCGGCAGAATCAATGCATTCGTCAGAATCGCCAAAATCGGCTTGACGGGACCGGCCATGGTTTCGCCAGACAACAGTCCGGTGCTCTGCTTCGCATCCAGTCCCATACGTCCCAATTCGCCCGAGCCCGGTTACTGGCCATTCGAGCGACTTTGAGGATTCTGACGATTTTCTGTCCGCCTTGAAGCGTCGCTGGCAACCGCGAACCGTCGAACGGCATAGCTTGCCGATCATGCTCGTGAAAATAGAAACAAGTTCCGCAAAGGGAATCGCCCAATGTGCCCCGACGCTCTGTGTCGGGAATCCCCGAGTGAAAATAGAAACAAGTTCCGTAAAGGGAATCGCCAGCGACAAGTGCTGCCGTACTCCGGAGGCCCGGCCTCCATGTCAACATCCAGGAGTTGAAGGATTTCTCTATGGGTCAAATCGCATTCCGACTGCCACTACTTCTGGCATTCCTTCAAGTCCTGTGCGGATCTCCGCTGGCTCAGGATTCTCCCGAAGCTGCACCATCCGAAGGTCGTGTGATCGGCAGGATCTGGCACGCACACGAAGGTTCGGTTCGACCAGAGCTTTCAGTACATGAACAAGGTGCGCGAAGAACTGGCAATCCCCCAGTCACCGTTCACACCCGCCGCTCGCCCGGGCACGGATCAACCAGAACGGAGGCACCTTTCACGGCAGTCATACTCAGGCACCGTCGCGATGCAGTCGAGGCGGCTGCAGAGTTCGATGTCTGAGTCGTAGCCGAGGTCCGTGAGATTGCGGCCGCCCTGCGTCTCCCGCAAGATCAATTCCAGTTGTGGCACCGGGGACGTGCTCTTCTCTTTCATTGCCGTCGTCCACTGATTCATCGCAATCACCCCGCTGTCGTTTGGCAACCAATGCCGAGGCGTATCACCGATTCCATCGGCAATCTGCAGGAGTTCGCTCACAACTGCACCGGCGAAGAGCACATCCTCACCGGTGATGACTCCATCCGTACCCGCGCAGATCAGATGTGTCGGTCTGTACTCTCGGTGAAGCCGCTCCACAAGGGCGCGTCGGTTCAGGAATGCTCCGATGAGAATTGACTGCGCTGAGGCCGCTGCCAGCAGCGCCTTCGTGCCATTGGTCGTCGTGAACGCCACCGCGCGGCCGGCAACTGTTTCCGAGCTGTATTCTGCCGGTGAATTTCCGAGGTCAAAGCCGGTGATGCGGACTCCCCCGCGTTCACCGCCGAGCAGAACCGTTCCCGGCGCGGCCTCCGACCGGACTCGGATTGCTTCTTCCGGGGTCCCGCACGGGACCACTCGCGCTGCCCCGTTGTGGAGCGCGGTGATGATCGTCGAGGAGGCTCGCAGGACGTCGATGATGACAGCCGTGCCGTCCAGCAGAGCTCCCGGTTCAATCAGCGTCGGCAGCAAATGCACATGCAAAGGTTGTGTTGTCATCGGACGTCGTTTAACCCGTGGCCGCAGGCCAGGCGTGAGTGTGAATGTGCCGAGGAGAAATCCTCCCCGTGTCAGGCTCGCAATTCAGCGGGAGTGTGCTGGCGTGTTTTTCATCGGAGAATCTCTTACTGTGCGAAACGAGCCGAAGTGTTGCAGTCAGCCGTTCGTTCCTCAATGTCCCCGCCGATTTTTCAGGAGCCTCCCATGATCCGTCCCGCCGCAGTGACTTATTCACTGATGATTCTGAGCATCACTTCCCTGGCGCACGGACCGGCAATCGCCGATGAATCGACAGCCGAACCAGCCGCGCCCTCAGCGAAGATTGACGGCACCGGGCCTGACTGGAAGGTGCTGGGCAAGGAGGACTTTGTCAACGTCAACTGCGATGAAGACACCTGGAGTTTCCCGGAAGGTGAGATTCACTGCACGGGCAGTCCGGTCGGGGTCATGCGGACGAAGAATGAGCTGACGAATCTGGAACTGGTTGTCGAGTGGCGACATCTGAAGTCCGCCGGGAATTCGGGTGTCTTCCTGTGGGCCACCGATGCTTCTCTGTCATCACTGAAACGCAACGGACTTCCGGCCGGCATCGAAGTGCAGGTACTGGATCATGGCTACACCGACAACTACCGCAAGCAAACCGGTAAGGAACCTGACTGGTTCACGACGAATGGCGACGTATTCCCGACTGGCGATGCAAAGATGACACCGTTTCCGCCGGTTGCGCCTGGAGGCAGCCGCAGCTTTCCCCGCAAGAATCTCAGCCTCGGCGTCGGTGAATGGAATCATTACTACATTCGAGCGATCAACGGTGAAGTCCGGCTGTGGGTCAACGGCGAAGAAGTCTCCGGCGGCACCGGCTGTTCACCGGCGAAGGGATTTCTGTGCCTTGAATCCGAAGGATCCCCGATCGAATTCCGCGGACTCCGGATCCGCGAACTGCCATAGGGTTCGGCTGCGCCGAAAATCCTTTCCGGCAGACAGGATCTACAGCGAGGCCGTTCGTCTCGCCGGCAATCGCAGGATCAGCGCACCGCCGCTGAGGATCAGACAGGCTCCGAGGAAGTACGGCATTGACGCCGAAACACCCAGCAGCTGAATGCCGATGTACGGACCCAGGATGCGGGCCAGAGACGAGAGGCTCTGGCCGGTTCCCAGCACGGAGCCCTGTTCGTCACTGGAGGCAGCCTGCGACAACAGTGAACTCAGCGACGGTGTGACAGCAGAGAAGCCGACCACAACAATCGGCAGGATGAACCACAGGGATGGCGGCGGAAGCACCTTCGCTCCGGTCAGGCCGATCAGTACAAAACCGACGGTCATCAGTGAAACACCGATGAGCGCCATGCGGCGTTCACCAAGACGAGGCAACAGTCGACGGACGAGCATTCCCTGGCCGATCGACAGCACCAGACCAACGTAGGCGTAAAGCAGAAAATTCCAGCGGCTGCTGTAGCCGAATTCCCGAGTCAGCAGGGACAGAGTGCTCTCAAACTGCGCGAAGCCGAAGGTGGTGATGAAAGTCGCAAACAGGATGATCGACAGCCCCGGCGTTTTCAGATGCCGCACAACCTCATGCGGCCGAAAGGCCCGATGCGAGGACCGCGCAGTCTGCTCCGACGGCTTGCGTGATTCCTGCAGTTTCATCGCCGCCAGCACCAGCGCAAACGCGGACAGAGCACACGCTATGTACCCTGGCAGTCCCGATGGAGGCTGAAGGAGTCGCTTCTTCAGTTCCATGCGGGGGAGAGGAGTCGACAACAGAAGCTCGATCGCTTCGAGATCAGCGGAATCGAAAGCGCCAGCCAGGCTCAGTTCCTCCGTAAACTGTTCAGCCGAGACGGCTTCCGCATCTTCATTCCAGCCTTTGACGATGGCAAACTGCTGATCGTTCAGGGCAACGGCCGCTCCGTCAGAAACAGACGCCGCTCCGATGAGCGGACCGAAGGTGAAACCGATTCCGAATGCCGCACCGATCAGAGCCATGCCCTTTCCGCGGTTGGCCGCGCCTGTGCAATCCGCGATGACGGCCTGAGACGTCGAAATCGTGGCGCCTGCGATTCCTGCACCGATGCGGGTGATGAACAGCCAGGTGAGACTGCTCAAACCGTACAGCACTGCATCTCGACCCTGCGACGACGCGAATCCGAAGAGCCCATAGGAAACTGTTGATCCACACAGCCCCAGCATCAGAATGGGACGTCTTCCGATGCGGTCCGACAAGGCTCCCCACATCGGGGCGAACAGGAACTGCATGGCTGAAAACGAAGCCATCAACAGCCCGAGCTGCATCTTGCTCGCATTGAACCAGGCCGCGTATCGAGGAAGCAGGGGCAGGACGATTCCGAACCCAAGCAGATCAATGAAGACCGTGAGAAACACGATCAGCAGCGTGGCTTTGTTGACGGAAGAGGATGCTGCGGGAGCGGCGGGAGCGACTGCGGTCACGAAGGAAGGGCTTTCTGATCACAGATCCTGTGCGGTTGAGCATCTGACGAAATGTATTCTGTCGCCAGGGAATCGACGGGCAAGAATGCCCATCCTGCATAAAAAAGTGCCTCAGCTCACTTCAGCCTCGCATCAACCAGACACAGACCCATGCCAGAAACGGAAACAGAAGGAAGATCGCGAGGAATGTCAGCAGAGTCGATCGGGAATTATCGGGCCAGCGTCCCATAAATTGAACTCGACTGTTGGCCAGCCGCTCGGTCGGCTGGGATTTCGCGATCGATCTTGGTGTCTCCGGACACAGCTGGTGCACAAAAATTCCCGCCGACGGAGCGGCCGGTCAACCGTAAGACGCCACGAAACGATCCTCACGTCAGAACTTGCTCGTCGGTCTCCGGAGCTGCTTCGCTGGCAGGATCGAACCATTCGTCTTTAAACACGATTCGCTTCTTATGTTTCATGGCAAGATTTGCCGTGAGTGCCATGATCGCGTCGGCCATGGCGACTCGGCCGTGGCAGCGAAGTTCCTGCCAGCCTTTTCCGTTTCGGACGCAGTAGCAGAAATGCTCCATTTCTTCGCGGTAACCACGGCTGACCTTGTCACCCATGCCGGCTTTGGCCATTGCCCCGGCCGCAGAGGGTGCTGCCGTATTGTAGCTGTCGAGAGCCGGGCCGCCGCCCTTGGCGCTGTCGATGACCCACAGACGCTGTTCGACTCCGCCGCCGCTTGACGGACTTTCTTCCTTATACAGCAGTGCCTCCATCTCAGTTTTCATAGTCAGCGTTCCGCGGCTGCCGTAAACGGTTTCGCCATAAGGCTCCTGCCGATTCGTGTTGATCGACGAATAGGTCACGATCGCGATGTCTTTCTGATCCTGTTCATAGTGTCGGCCCGGGAATTCCAGGGTCACATAAATATGGTCGTCGATGTCACGATCATCGACCCAGTTCTCTTCCGGTCCGACGCCCTTGACTCCGTAGAAATTCTTTCCGCCGTAACCTTGAATAGCCAGCGGATGCACCTTGCCGAGAAAGATACTGGACGCATCCATCTGGTGACTTCCGAGTTCCGCCATCAGCCCGCCCCCGGTGGCATTGTACAATCGCCAGTCCACAAGCTGCTTCGCGCTCTCGTAGCCGAGTTCCTTCAGTTTGCCGGATTTTTCGAGCGTCAGCAGATGTTCCTTATCCTTTCGAGCATCTGCATCCCGATCCCATTTGCGCCAGCTGTCGCGGCCGGGGAAACTATTGTTGCGATGCCATTGCGCCCGGATGAACTTGATGTCGCCGAGCAGGCCTTTCTTAATCAGGTCATTCGCATTTTCGTAAAGCACGCTGTAATGCCGTTGATGACCCACGGCCAGCAGCAGGCCTTTCTCATCGGCCTTGCGAATCATCTGCTTGCATTCCGTCACGTTGTGAGCCATCAGCTTCTCGGTCAGCACATGCAGACCGGCTTCGAGACAGGCAATCGCAATCGGCGCGTGCTGGTTCAGCGGCACCGCAATCACGACCATCTCCAGACCCAGTGCGTCCTTGTCCTTCAGCAGTTCCAGATGGTCGCCGTAGACCTTGATCCCAGCGGCTTTGGCCTGTCCAAGTTTTTTGTTAAAGCCAATGCGGGCCTCCGGATGACTGCCCTTAAACGAGCGATCGATATTTGCAGGACGTGGATCGGCGATCGCGACGATCTCCATGTAGTCGGAAGGGTGCTCGGTAATCAGCACGTTGGCTTCATCACCGCCACCGATAAAGCCGCAGCGAACCGGTTTGCCGTTGAGCTTCTCGTAGTTGAAGTACAGCGCACCGAGCCCGACAGCCCCGACTGCGGCGGTCTTCAGTACGTCGCGGCGAGTGAACCCGATGGCTTCGTTAAAATTGTCTTTGCCGAGCTGAATCTGTTCCGGAGTGAGTTCCATGGGGAGTTCTCTGAGTGTGGGAGTCGAAATACGAAGGAAGCCGAAAGCCCCCTCATCTCCCGGCGCGCCGGGATCGGCCACCTTTTCCCCGCATCGGGGGAGAAGGGACGTTGGAAGCCGTTTTTGAAAGGTAATGCGTCATTTTCCGGCGACAGTGACTCTGCTTTTGCGGGCAAACATACGGGCGATGATGTTGTCGAGTCCGAACCAGTAACCACTGGGTACGAATGCCAGAGCCATCAGGGCGAGGACCTCAACCAGATTCTTGTTGACGATAAAACTGTGCTCCGGTCCGGGCGCTTCGGGAACTCCCGGAAGGGGCGGCATGGCGAGATAGAAACCAAAGACCATCAGGGCCGCCGAGAGTGCCGTAAATCGCGTGAACAGCCCGACAATCAGCAGAATGCCGAGTGCGGCCAGTCCCGTAATGGTCAGTACGTCGACAATTTTCAGAATCGTCCACGGTTCCGGCAGAGGGCCTCGTTTGAGCTGATCAACCGTCACGATGTCGTCCATTGCTTCAGCTCGCAGCTCCGCGTCCATCGCTCTGACAGGTCCTGCCAGTTCCATGGCCTTCGCTCGTGCGTCAGACCAGGTTTGGTTCAGGTGATCGAACTCAAACGCCATGGTGGCAGACGTCAGCTTCTGCTCATAGCGCCCCAGCATGTCGTTGTAGAGCTGCAGCTGACTAATGCGACCGTCAATCCGTCCCGCGTTATCAGGGTTGCCGACCAGATGAGCGCGCAGCCTTTCCTTGTAGCTCAGTCGACTGGCACGGGTGAATGCATCGTTCAGTGCTTTCCGATACCCATCGTATTCCGGACCTTCACCGTCAGCGACCTGATCTTCCAATGTTTGTTTCTCAGCGGGAAGCATGTGCGCTTTGCCGTCGATCGTCAGGCGTTTGGTTTTGGCATCAAATGAAATGACGTCGTCCAGCCGTGCGGCTTTGAAATCGACTCCCGGAGGCAATGCCGACGGTGCTGATGACGGAGGATGTGTCCCGGCAGATCCAGAGGCCGAACTTACCGAATTGACGGCGGCTGTGTTCGGCGGAGTCGCAATCGTGGCTGCGTAGACACTGGACCCGTCGACGAGTTGATTGAGCCTTCCGACTTGCTTTTCGTCGAGGCCGTAGTGTCTGGCAAACCGCTGCTTCCACGTATCCCACCGGGCGACGACCGCGTCCTCATCCAGCCATGCCTGGTCATTCGGGTCGCCGGTCATTGCCCGGAAAATGTTGCGCATCGGCCCCTGAGAACTTTTCAGGTAACCATCCGAAGTCCACGGTGACGACGAACTGAGCGTGTCTATTTTCCACAGACCCTCGTACAGCAACTGCCAACCGATGCCGACTCGCAAAACGACGAGGCAGATGACGGCAGCAATGGAATATCGACGAATTTCTGCCACTGAAACGATGCTCCGATTTCTATCCGTTGCCTTGAACTGCGATTTAATCCTGTCTCACGGCGCGCTGGGACGCCGTCGGCTGGGATTGCGTTCCTTCAGCGCAGGATCACTTGATCCTCGTCCCAGACGATCAATTCCGGCGGGATTCCGACGACGGTTGGTTGTAATTTTGTTCCCTGAACCGGGAACGGCAACAGGATAGCAGCGACTTCCGGCCAATTCTCACAACAGAGTCGGGCTTTTTCGACACCCATCACGAAAAACGCGGTCGACAGCGCATCAGCGATCGCGGCTGACGGTGCCAGAACAGTCGCTGACAGCATCCCTTCGATTGGCCAGCCCGTGCGAGGATCAATGATATGGCCGTATCGCTTGCCTTCATGCCGGAAAAACTGAATGTTCGAACCGCTGGTCGCCATCGCCCGGTCGCACAGCAGCAGCGTCCCCAAGCGCTTCTCCGTAAACATCGGATTTCCGATTCCGACCGGCCAGCCCGGATGGCCATGATGGGCGCCCCGAGCGATCAGACTGCTGTGCCCGCCATGCAACAGGAATGACCGTGGGGCGTGGTCCAGCCGGGACAGCCAGTCACAGCCTTCGTCGAGAGCATAGCCCTTTCCGATGGCACCCGGATCGAGCACGATGCCGGGGCGGCGAAATGAGACGCTGCAAGACTGCTCAAGCAATTCGACGTGTTCCAGCCCCACCTGAACCAGCACGGCATCGATTTCCGACTGAATCGGAATCCGCTGATGCTGACGACAGGAGCGCCACAGCCGAGTCAGTGCTCCGCTTGCCATGTCAAACGAGCCGCCAGTCCGCTGATGAATGCTGAATGCGGTCTTCAGCAAGTCGAAAAGTTCCCGACGAACGGAAACGGGTTCCGTTGCCGCCAAACGGTTGACTGTCGAAAATTCACTGGATTCCCGGTAAATGCTCATCCACGCCTCAATGGCATGGATCAGGTGCAGCACTTCACCGGCCGCTTCAATCTGCTCCGTCGGGCCAGGATCCATGATGACGGAGAAATCGCACGCCATCGCTCGCGTGGTCAGGCGAATGGTGCTGCCCGCGGATGGCTGGACCCGGGGTGGTGCAACACCTGTCGTGCCCCGTGTTTCCAGCGTCCGAACCGGATTCAAGGCTGCAAACAGATCGCGGCGCGTCGGCGAAGAGGGCAATTCCGGCATAAAATCCTGCCCGCAGTCCAAAGTCCGACATTCTTGTCGTAGCCACGCTGCCCAGAGCATGGGCAGGTACAAGCCGAAAACCCACTCCTTGGCGTACGCGGCAAAGTCTCACTTCTGGCCGCGCGAGGCAGAACAGCATCTGCAGATCTGTCGGCAACTGCAAGTCTCTTCGTGCCGGACCGGCTGGCAATGGGGAGTGGGACACGGATTTTCCAATGCAAACGGCCGGAACGCCGTACGATAAGCTGTTGTTTCGCGGATTCCAGTTTGCAGACAGCCGTTCTTCGCTCCAGAATGACCGCACTTTTCTTCGAACATCGACCCTGAATACAGATCCTGAACTCATGCCTCAGACTCCTGCTCCTCAACGACCCGTTCGATCTCGAGTTTCCGGCGGTGTGCCGTGGTGGCTTTGGATGATCATGATCCTCATCGGTGGTGGCGTGGGATTCTCTCTAATCGCCCGTTCCATTCCGGAAGACGCGGATAAGCTCTTTGAAGAAGCGATCGCCGCGTCGATGAAAGGTGACGCCGTTACCCTGACGAAGAATACGGACCTTCTGAAAAAATTCCCCGAAAGGATTTCTCAGCAGAAGTACCTGGAAGCGATCTATTTGGTCGCCATGTCGCGGCCGTTGAAGGCGATTCCCTTGCTGAAAGAAGTTGCTAAAGACCCGGCTCTTAAGCTCAGGGCACTCAACTTGATGGGCGGAGCCTATGCCGCAGCGACCGACAGGAAGACCGCCATCGCCACGTTTGAGTTGGTTCTGAAGGAAGATGAGAACGCCCACGACACGCGGCTGAACATCGCCAGAATACTGATTGACTGCTTTGCCTGGGAAGAATCTCTGCGACATCTGAATGCTCTCGCCGAACAGAAATTCCGCCCGTCGGTCGTCCTTCAGCTGCGAGCAGACATCCGGTCGGATCTGGGGCAGTTCGCCGAAGCAGCATTGGACTATGAGCAGGCAATTGCCGCGGACCCTGCGGATCCCACGAACGGGCTGAAGGCCACTCGCCTCGTGCAGTGCCTGTCCGCGACGGGCAACTACGAGAAGATCTCCGAGTATGTCAACGACGTTGATAACCCGAATGTTGGTGCCGTCGCCAGTGCAGAAATGCACCTGGCAAAGGATCAGCTGAAAGAGGCTCAGGATGCGTTGGAGTCGATTCGACGAGAGAATCCCTACGACGCAGCCATGAACCGAGTCTACGCCCGCGTCATGCTGAAGCACAACACGCCGGAGAAGGCGAGTGAGGCCGTCGCCGCACTTCGTCCGGTTCTGAAATTGGCAACCCGGGACGTTGAATTGTATCGGCCCGTCGTGGAACTTGCCCGTGTCGCCGGGGATGCCGAACTGGCCTCGGTCGCACAAGAAAACGTTGATCAGCTAAACGAACTGAAAAAAGACTTTGATGCAAAGCTGGCAGCTGTCAT
>Ga0163144_10009143_pt1 | contig 21325 bp, 12 predicted proteins | sample OliLak19BULKMAT1_FD_123175 | JGI IMG/M metagenome (GOLD analysis project Ga0163144, IMG submission 123175) | Freshwater microbial mat bacterial communities from Lake Vanda, McMurdo Dry Valleys, Antarctica - Oligotrophic Lake LV.19.BULKMAT1 | ecosystem: Environmental > Aquatic > Freshwater >... | reverse complement strand
GTGATGCAGGAGGGGCAAAAGGCGTTCGGCGCCGAGCCGGGCAGCGCCGCCGAGGAGGCGTGGCACCAGTACAAGCACGCGTACGTAGTGCACCTCAACGGCTGGCAGCAGCGCCTGTTCGCCCTCGAGCCACGGATCCAGGAGAAGTCGCTGTACATCGGCAACATCCTCGAGGCCCACGAGGCGGTCATGAACAACTACCCCAAGGCCTACAACATGGGGGACAAAGACGAGCTCGAGAAGGTCGAGGCCCACTGGACCATCGTCGAGCAGAAGATGAAGAAGTACTCGAAGAACCTCGGCGTCGAGTGGATCGACCGCGACCCGACGGACCCCAAGCAGATGGAGGCCCACGCGAAGGTGTGCGTGGCCGCGTTCACTCCGCCCGACCGCACCGGCAAGGCGAAGAAGGGGAAGAAAAAGGGGCCGATTTAACTTTCAGGGGAAACGGCCCGCTTCCCCCTCCATGCCGGCGAAGCCGTCACGGAGCCTCCCCCTTTCCATCGCTTCGCTCCTTTCGCGCCGCGTGATCGGGCGCTGCGGGGGAACTGAGTCCTTGGTGGGTGTGTGGTAGGGTGACGACCGATGGCGCCGGATGAGGCACAGCCCGAGCGGGTGCTTGCGGAGCTCAGCAACGAGCTGATGAGCCCGTACTGCCCGGGGCGGACAATTGCGAGCTGTCCGTCGGGGCAGGCGCGCAAGCTCGAGGACCACATCCTCTCGGAGGCCCAGGCCGGCAAGACGCGTGAGGAGATCGAGCAGTCGCTGGTCGAACGGTTCGGGCCGCAGATCGTCGGCTACGCGCCGCAGCCGGTCGTGCTGTACGGCGCTGCGGCGGCCGGATTCGCGGGGCTGCTCGCGCTGGTGTGGGTCGGACGACGGTGGCGACGCGGTGCCGCAGCGAAGGTCGCACCCGCGGCGACGCCAGCCGCCACGCCGAGCCTGAGCGCGCGCGATCGCGACCGCCTCGACGACGCGCTCGACGAGGTCGACGAGTTCTGACCCCAAACCGGGGCTTGGCAGCGTCGGCGACCCGCGGTAAGCGATCCCTCAGTGTTGCGGGTCGTCGTTCACGAAAAAGGGGGCCGTACCCAGCGGTTCAACTTCGAGGGCGATCACTTCACGGTCGGTCGGGAAGAGGACAACGACCTCGTGCTCGACCGGGTCAACGTCTCGAAGCACCACCTGCGCTTTCGCCATCACGGCGGCGCGATCGAGGTCGTCGACCTCGGCAGCACGAACGGCACCTACGTCAACGGACGCAAGGTCGCTGAGCCCCGGGGCGTGCGGCGCTCCGATCGCATCTACGTCGGTGACTACATCTTGATGCTCGAGGGTGACGATGCGTCGATCGCCCCGCTCGAGCGGGTCGAGCTGCTCGTCACCGGTGCCGACGGCAAGCCCGCGGTGCGTGCGATCGCAGTGCCGCCCGCGCCCGCGAGCGACAACAACCCGCTGCCGCCGCACATCGCGAAGCTCGTCGACGAGGGCGGCGACGACAGCGGGTTGTTCACATCGGCGCGACGCATGCCAGCGCCCGGCGTCCAGAGCAGCTACCTCGACCGCCTCGCGAATCGGGTGATCCAGACTGTGCTCGTCAACCAGCACGGCCTCGATCCGTCGGTGCACAGCGAGACGAGCGATTCGACGAAGGACGGCGCGGTGACGCTCGTCGACGGCCTGCTCGCGCAGATGCAGCAGGCCGGCGAGGTCGAGAGCGGCGTCGACATCGACGCGCTGCGCAGCACGATCGTCCGCGAGCTCATCGAGTACGGCCCGCTCGGCGAGCTGATGAAGGATCCGCAGGTGCAGGAGATCGAGGTCGTCGGCAACGCGCCGTCTCGCGTCGTGCGCGACGGCGGTACGACGGCGCAGATCGAGGTCGCTGATCGGCGCTTCACCGGCGACCGCGCGCTGACGCTGACGATCCACCGCATGGCCCGCAAGTGGGGCTTTCTGACGGAGGGCGCGCAGGTGCTCGAGGGCAAGGTCGACGACGGCTTCACGATGTATGCGCTGCTGCCCCCGTCGCAGGTGCGCCACGCGGTGCTGCATCTGCGGCGCAATCGCACCGACGCGAACAACCTCAACGCGCTCGTCGACGAGGGCGTGCTGTCGTCCGACATGTGCGAGCTGCTGCAGGCGGCGATTCGCGGCTGCCGGCGCATCCTCATCGTCGCGTCGGGCGCGACGAACCTCGATCGCTTCATGGGTGCGGTGACCGGCGAGATCCCCGAGGAGCTCCGCGTCGTGTGCATCTCGGACACCGGCACGCTCGGCGCCGCGCGATCCGGCTGGGTGCAGGTGCGGCGCCTCGCCGACGTCGCCGACACCGTTGCGCTGTCGGATGCGCTCGGCGTCGTGCTGCGCGGCGGCGTCGACATGCTCGTGTCACAACGTTGTCGTCACGAGGACGCGGCGACGGTGATGGACGCGTTCGCCGGTGCGACGCGCGGTGCAATCGTCTCGCTGTGGGGCATCGACTCTGCGCACGGCCTCTGGCGGCTCGCCGGGCTGTCTACGGTCGCCGCCGGTGCGATCGCGGCGCTCATGACCTCGCTCGCGCGTTCGGTCGATCTGCTCGTGCGACTGTCGGTCGGCGTCAGCGGCGAGCCGATGCAGGTCGTCGAGATCATCGAGCCCCGCATCAAGGACGGCGGCGAGCTCGCGCACATGCCGGTGTTCCGGGCCCAGCGCACCGAGACCGGCGCGACCGAGTTCAAGGCCACCGGCACCGTGCCGAGCTTCGTCCGCAAGCTCGCCGAGGCCGGCATCTCGGTGCCGACGCGGATCTTCAAGGCGTGAACGGTCGGCGAAGCCCCCGCGGTGGTCGCGACGACGACGTGCTCGATCGCGTGGACGATCGACTGCGCGACGCGTCGGACGGAATGCACGCCGTCGGCGAGCCGGCATCGGCCTCCGCGCTCGAGGCGTCGGGCATCGATGCGGACGAGCGGGGGCTGTGGGCGCGCTGGGATGGCATGGACCTCGCCGCCGGCGAGGCGCGGGTGCTGATGCTCGCGCAGATCTCCGCGGCGACGGCCGAGGCGCGCGAGGCCGGCGTCGTGCGCGATGGCGACGTCGTGATCGCCGAGCGCGGCCGCGATCTGTTGGTGCTACCCGCGGATCCGTGGGCGGAGGGCGCCGCGGTCGTGCGTGTGGAAGAAGCCGGTGATCGCAGCCCCGAGGCGAGCAGCGTTGCGCATCTCGTGCTCGGCTGGCTCGGTGAGATCGCGGTGCTCTACGACGCGCAGGGCGAGTTCAACGACGAGCTGTTCGGCGAGGACGGCGAGCTCGTGCCGACCGCGGAGCGCAAGCTGTGTCGGCGGCGACTCGATCTCGATCCCGATGCTCCGAACGCGCGGCTGCGACTCGCGGAGCTGCTGCGCGAAGCGGGTGAGCTCGGTGCCGCGAAGGCGGAGCTGCAGCAGGTGATCAAGCGCGCACCGGAGTTCGCGTGGGCTCAGCTCGCGCTCGGACGCACGTTGCTCGCGCTCGATCAGCGCGAGCGTGCGATCGTGGCGTTCGGGGCCGCGTCGCGGTGCGGCGGTGATGCAGGGCAGCAGGCGTGGTTTCTCGCGTGGGCGGCGTTCGCTGCCGAGGGCGAGGCGAGGGCACCGATCGCGAAAGAGGTGCTCGCGCTGCGGCCGGAGTTCGCCGCGCACCAGGCCGAGGCGGTCGCGGCGTTGCTCGAGCTCGAGCGCTTCGATGCCGCGCGCGAGCAGCTCGAGCTCGGGCTCGCGGTGATTCCCGGCCACCTCGAGCTGTTGCGACTGCGCGGCGAGCTGCCAACCAAGTGAAGCGTCAGGGCGGCGCGGCTGGCTTCGCGGGCTCCGGCTTCGCGGGCTCTGGCTTCGCGGGCTCCGGCTTCGCCGGACCGGGCTCCGCCGGATCGGATTCGGCCGCGGGCGCGTCGGCCTCGGGATCCTCGTCGTCCACGTCCGGATCCTCGACATCCTCCTCCACGGCGGGCGGCGGCGTCCCGGGTGGCCCCACAACGGCGGTCGGCGTCGCTTCGGCGTCGAGCCGGCGCTCGATGAGCACTTGCTGACCATCCGCGCGTCGCCCCGAGATCACGAGCACGACGTGCGCGCCCTTGGGCAGGGCGGCCGGCGTGATGTCGCGAATGCGACTCGAGCCCTCGAGCAGCGCGACGCGACGCACCACATTGCGACGATCGTCGGGCGTGTGCACGAGAACCGTGAGCTCGCGCCCGGTGAGCGCGGCATCGGCATCGAGCTCGAGGATGTTGCGTGCCGCGTCGTGACGCATCTCGGGCCACAGCGGCCACAACAGCTCGAGCGTATCGACGCTCGCCTGCACCGCGGCCGGCAGCAACACGAGCGCGTGCTCGCGGAGCACGCGTCGATCGATGTAGCCCCGCACGAGTCCGTCTTCGTCCGCGGTCCAGGCCGCGAGCGCACGGCCGTTGCGCGTGCGCAGGTAGCCGGATTCCGCCGGCCATGGCGCGAGCACGGCACCTTCGCGCTCTTGCGCATCGAGCCCCGCACCGCCCTCACCGAGCCACGCCGTCGCTGCAGCAGCGCCGTCCAAGGCGGTGTCGATCAGCTTCGGCGCCGGCAGGCTGCCGTCGGACAAAAAACGCGTGGCCGCGAGCTCGACGAGACCTTCGCGCGCGGTGCCGCCGAGCAGCAGCTCGCGCATCGACGTGGCCGGCGGCACGGTCTCGTTGCGCGTCGTCAGGGGCAGGGGCGCGGGCATCGTGCGCCCGAACGTGATGCGTGCGTACTCGGCCAGCGGCGAGCCGCGATCGCCGTACACGCTCGACAGCGGCACGCGCGTGCCGAGCAGATCGCCGCGCGCGTGGGCAGGTACCGCGAGATCCTGTACGACGTGCAAAAGTGCTCCGGTCGCGACGAGCGCGAGCGCGAGGTGCCGATCGCGTTCGGCGGGCGTGCTCGCGAGCGCAGCTGAACGCTGGTGGGCGAACAGCGCGGCCGGGCCGAACGGGTCCGCGTCGGATTGCAGCCAACCGATCGCCGACTGGGCGGTGCCCGAGAATCCGGCGCCACCGATGCGCGTCGCGGCGCCTCCACCCGCCCGCCGCTCGATGCGTCGCCATGTGCTGCGCCGCCGCCCCGCCGCGCGCCACGTCGTCGCCGACGGATCCGTCGCGTCGACGAAGTGATGAAGCAGGCGCGTGCGATCGGCCGACTCGAGCGCGATGCCGATCCGCAACCACCCGAGTGCCGACGTCTCCCACAGATCGCCATCGACACAGCGCTGCAGCGTCTCGCTCGGGGCCGGCTGCGGCGGGCATGCACCGGGTCCACCCGCGGCGATCGAGCCGACGTCCGCATGCGCGAGGCGCATCGCGACGAGCAGCATGCGTCGCGTGTCCGGATCGAGCGCGTTGGGGTCGAGGCGGATCGGTGAGAACCAGCCGAACTCCTGGCCGGAGCCCTCCATCCACCGCCGATGCACGTCGCTCGTCGCGACGGCGCGCTCGGTGATGCCGACGTGCGTGCGCGACGGGTCCCACGCGTGCGCGGGCGCGGCGGTGGCGATCGACAGCGCGATCGCGAGGCCAGCGAAGATGCGCGTCATCGGCCGCCCTCCGGCTTGCCGGGTGGCGGTGGCGTCGATGGTGTCGCCGTGGGCGTCGGCGACGGCGGCGACCCGGCCGGCGGCCTCGTCGGCGCGCCCGCGGGCACCGGCACCGACTTCAGATCGTCGAGGTGGTCGCGCACGTAGCCGGCGAGGATCAGTGCCGTCTCGATGTCCGCGCACTGCATGCCGCCGCACGTGAGCAGCACGCCGATCTTCTTCTCGCGATCGAGGAACGCGACCGCGCGCACCGACTCGCTGTCGAACACGTACGTCTCGGTCGTGATGTCGGGCGTCGGCTCGACGCCGGGCAACGTGACGCGGAACGTCTCGAGCACCGGCTCGAGGCCACCCGGCGGATCACGCCACACGCGATAGCCGAGATCCCACACCTCTTCGCGATCGACGGCCCGCAGATGCACGCCGTGATAAAAGTGCGTGCGAGCGAGATCTGCGAACTCGGTGACGTCGAACGCCTCGAGATAGCCGGTGCGACGCCGGACCTCCTCGGGGGGCAACAGCGCCGATGCGTCGAGCCACTCGAGCGCGGTCGGCTTCGGATCGGTGCCGGGGTCGCTCGGCGCACCGGTCATCGTGCGCAACAGTGCCGCGTTCGCGGGCGCGCGCTCCCAGCCGGTGAGCCGCTCGATCTCCGGCGGCGGCGACAGCATCAACAGATGATCGGCATGCGAGTCGGTGCCCGCCCACTTGCGCAGCTCGACCTTGTTGTGGCGCGCCACGAACTCGGCCCGCCGACCGCGGTCGTAGGGCACGTCGGAGCGATACGCGACGTAGCCGCGCTTGTAGACGAACAGCGTGAAGTCGACGAGCCGCAGACTCTTGCCCCGGATCTTCTCCGGCGCGAGCGGGACGCGGTAGCGGCCGGCGCGATCGGTGCGTGCGACGTAGGTCTCCGAGCCGGCGGGTCCGACGAGCCCGTCGCCGCGATCGTACGACCACACACCCACGACCGTCGCGTCGCCGATCGGTGCGTTGGTCGTGGTGTCGACGACCTGACCGTTGAACGGACCCGTGAGCGCCACATCGGCGACGTGGTCACGCGCCCCGCCGAATCGCGCGTCGCGCACGATCGGAGCGCACGCGACCATCATCGAGGCGACGAGCGCGATGGGCAGCAACGCCACGAGGGCAGCGGACAGGCGGACGAGCCTCGCCCACGCGAACGCGCCGCGTCGGCCGGCAGCGTGCAGGACGACGGCTGGGCGAACGCGCCACCACCCGCGGCGGGGCATCTCGTGCGAGGTCGGCAATTGACGGGCCGTCGTCCGGTCGATACGCTCGGTGACCGGACTGCAGCGGGGTCTATCCCAGCCCGTTGTGACTCGCAAGCGCGACGCCCGACGATGACAATGGCGGGGACGATCCCATGCCCAATGTGTGGCTCCGACGTCCCTTCCGACGCGCATGCGTGCGGGATCTGTGGCTATGCGATCGCGCAGGCCGGCGCACCGAGCAACGTCGGCGGCATCAAGTGCGCGCGCTGTGGATCCGCGGTCGATCACGGGTTCGATTTCTGTCCGATCTGCGGGCAGAACCAACGCGAGCGCGCGGCGCGACCTGACACCCGCTTGATCCAGATCGAGCCGGACCAGATGCTCGGCCAGAGGCCGGGCATGCTGCCGCCGACCTCGGATCGCACGATGCTCGCGCCGCTGGGTCCCCCGCAGCCGATCGGTCCCGGCGCGATGCCGCCGATCAGCATGGCGCCGGTGGAGAGCACGTCTGGCTACGGTTCGTCGGGGGGCGGGCCCCCGGCGCCGCCGCCGATGCTGTCCGTGGCTCCGATGCCCGGCGCTCCGATGGTCCCGGCGATGGCAGCACCAGCGTTCGCCCCGATGACGCCCGCACCCGGCCGCACGATGATCGCACCGCCGCGTCGCGACGCGGGCGACAACGATCGCACCGTGCCCGCGCCCGGACGTGGCGCGCCGGCGCCCGCCGCTGACGACAACGCGCCCACGACGAGCTTCGATCCGCGCGAGGTTGCGGCCGTGGTCGCCGCGATGCCCGCGCGCGCAACCGGCGAGGACACGCGCGAGGGCGTGACCCCCCATGGTCCGTGGGCCGGCTCGTCACCGTCGAGCCCGGTCGTCGGTGCGCGCGGGCAAGCGTCGTTGCCGACGAATCCCGGCACGACGTCGCCGCGACTCGTGCTCGTCGCACGCGACGGCACCGAAGGCGACAAGTTCGCGGTCGTCGGCGACCGGCTCACGCTCGGACGTCGCGCCGCCGACGTGCTCTTCCCCGAGGACGATTTCCTGTCGCCGACCCACGCGCGGCTCGAACGCCAGGGCGATCACTTCTGGCTCATCGACTCGGGATCGCAAAACGGCGTGTTCCTCCGCGTTCGCGGCACCGCACCGATCTATCCCGGCGACTCCTTCATGATCGGGCACCAGCTCCTGCGGGTCGAGAACCTCGAGGGCCCGACCGACGAGCAGCCGCCCGACGAGCTCGGCACGCGGCTGTTCGGAACCCCGCTGCAGCCCGCGTGGGGCAAGGTCGTCGTGCTCGGCCGCGGCGGGATGCGCGGCGATCAGTTCGGCCTGCGCGGCGCTCGGATCGTGCTCGGCCGCGAGTCCGGCGACGTCCTGTTTCCGCACGATCCGTTCCTGAGCCGCGAGCACGCCCGTCTGCGGCTCGAGCTCAACGGGGCGACCATGTCGGTGTTCATCGAAGATCTCAACTCGGCGAACGGCACCTACATCCGGATCCGCGGTGCGGCCGAGCTGCACAACCGAGACACTTTTCGGATCGGCGATCAGATCATACGCTTGAGGCTCGACTGATGCTGCGTTTCGAGGTGTTCGCCAGGACCGAGGTGGGTTGTGCCCGTGAGCGCAACGAAGACTCGTTTCTCGTGCTGCATCTGGGCACCGGCGAGGCGGGGCTGCGACCCGAGGCGCGTATCGCTGCGCTCGAGACACCCGGCACCGTGATCGCGGTCTGCGACGGCATGGGCGGCGCGGCGGCCGGCGACCTCGCGTCGAAGCTCGCACTGCACGCGCTCGATCAGGTCATGCGATCGCACGCGCCGATCCACGGCATCGACGCGGCCGAAGCAGCGCTGTTGCAAGCGGTGGCGACCGCGAACCGAACGATCATCGATCACGCGAAGGCCCATCCGGAGAAGCGCGGCATGGGCACGACGATGACCGCCGCGGTGCTGTGCTCCGACGAGGTCGCGATCGTGCAGGTCGGCGACTCGCGGGCGTACCTCAAGCGCGGCGACACGCTGCAGCAGCTCACGATGGATCAGAACGTCGTCGGGCAGATGATCGCGAGCGGACGCATCGCCCCGAGCGAGGCGCGCAACGTCAAGCAGCGCAACATGCTCCTCGAAGCGATCGGCGTACAACAGCGTGTCGGACCCGACCTCGTGCGCGTGCGGGTGCAGCACGGGGACATGCTGATGCTGTGCAGCGACGGGCTCACCGGTCCGCTCGACGATCCGCGCGTGCTCGCGTTGATGCTGCGCGACGAAGATCCGGTCCGCGCGTGTCGGTCGCTCACCGAGGCCGCGTGTGCGGCGGGTGGGCCCGACAACGTCACCGTCGTCATCGCGCGCTTCCTCGACGACGGCGGGGTGCTCGGCGTCGAGTCGACAATCGCGTTCTCGCGGCGCAACGCCGTCGCGTGAAACGAAAAAACGCAGGAGCGCAGCGATGGAAAGAGCAGGAGCGCAGCGATGGAAAGGGGGAGGCTCCGTGACGGCTTCGCCGGCATGGAGGGGGAAGCGGGCCGCTTCCCCTGAAAGCTAATTCCCGAAGTAGATCGTCGTCGACAGGCCGACGAAGAAGATGTTCGCCATAGGCCGACCCGCCGCCGCCGGCGTCGCGCCCAACCAACCCAGCTCGGGCCCGACACCGAAGCCACCGCCGCGGTTCGCTCGGAACCGCTTCGCGAAGGGGAACAGCTCGTAGCGCGTCGCGACCGAGAACACGGCGCCGCCGAAGCCCGCGCGCTTGCTGTCGCCGGCCTGCCGCACCGCGCCGCCGCCGAAGCCGAACGCCGCGTGCACCGTCCATGTGCGCCGCGGGATCGGGACGAACGTCGTGTCGACCATCAGCTCGCCGAGCCCGAGGCGCTGGCGCGCACCGTCTTGCGATCGTTCGCTGCGCACGCCGAGCACGCCACCGACCAGCAGGCCGAAGCCAAGCCACGGCAGCACCATCTGTCCGATACGCGCGTGGCCTCCGAAGCCCGCGAACGGGCTGCCCTCGGTCTCGAGTCGGTTCACGCGCACGAGCGACGCGGTGCTGTACACCGCCATGCCGAGATAGGTGCCGTCGATACGCGGAGGAATCGGCGGCCGCCGCCACGCGCCGCGCTCGGTCTTCGCCGCGGTGCTCGTCTTGATGGGCGCCGCTTTCGCGATGTCGGACGCGCCGAGCGCGAGCGCGCCACACACGAGTGCCGAGAGAGCTCCGCGCACGCGCGTGAGCATGGTGCACACCTGCGTGCTCCGCAACGGCCTCACTGCGAAACGGCGCCCCGGCATCTTGCCGGCAGGACGCGGTTGACCTACGGTCCCGCCGCTTATGGCGTCGGCACGCGGACGTTGGCTCGAGCTCGCCGGATCGTTCCTGCTCGGCGGCGGTGTCGTCGCGGCGAGCTACGAGTGGAGCCGCGCATCCGAGTCCGCGACCACCGCGCAGCCGATCGCGAGCGCCGATCCCGATGCAGCGCCCGCGGATCCGACGAGCAACGTGCCGCCGACGTACGCGGGTGCGGAATCCGAGGGCACGCCGAGTGAGCCGCAGCCGGTCGATTCCGATGCGACGGTGCCGGAGCACATGCGCGGGGACGAGCTCGGCTCGTACGCCGGATTCCCCGCGATCGAAACCCCACTGCCCCCGATGATGGCGCAGGACGAGAGCGAGTTCCCGCGCCACGGGCTCGTCACGTCGGCCGCGGTGATCGTGCGCGCACGTGCCGAGCTCGCAGCACCGATCCACGGCATCTTGCGCGGCGGCACGCGCGTGCGCGTCGACCAAGAGCGTTCGTTCGGGGGCGGCTGCTCGCAGGGCTGGCACAAGGTGTTCCCCCGCGGGTGGATCTGCCTCAACGCGGGGCTGTCGTCGGGCGACGAGCCACCGCAGGACGAGGTCGTCGCAGTCGTGCCCGATCTCGAGGGGCCGCTACCGTACGAGTACTGGCGCGTGAACGCCGACGCGACGCCGTTCTTCCATCGATTGCCGGGCTTCGGTGAGCAGGATCAGGCCGACGGTGCCGGGCAGGCGTGGATCGCCGAGCACGGTCGCGAGCCGATGCCGACTGCGCCGTCAGAGCGGCCGGCCGAGGTGCCCGCGGTCGTGAAGGAGTACATGAACGCCGGCTTCTACGTGACCAAGGCCAGCGAAGAAGTGAAAAGTGAGCGTCGATTCCTGCGGACCACGCGTGGCTCCTACGCGCGCAAGTATCAGCTCGGTCAGCGCGAGCCGACGCAATTCCGCGGCAAGCTCGTCGATCCGGAGGTCGGTCTACCGATCCACTTCATCCGCCGCGAGATGCCGCTGATGAAGCGCGAGGCCCAGGGCAGCGACGTGCTGCTGAAGACCGACACGATGCCCGAGCGACTCGGCACGTGGAAGTTCGTCAAGAAGCTGCACATCGGTACGGTCGACTACTACGAGGATGCCGAGGGGCAGCTCATGCGTTCGTACGCGGTCGGCGAGGCGCACAAGATCAAGCGGCCGCCGGGCATCGGCCAGGCCGAGCACTGGGTGCATGTCGATCTGTCGGAGCAGGTGCTCGTCGCGTACGACGGTGACACGCCGGTGTTCGCGACGTTGGTGTCGACCGGCAAGACGCCGGGCATGACACCGGTCGGCGTGCATCGCGTGCAGATCAAGCACGTCGCGACGTCGATGCGCGATCAGCCGATGGAGGACGAGGCGTACTCGATCGACGACGTGCCGTGGACGCAGTACTTCCAGGGCAGCGTCGCGCTGCACGGCGCGTTCTGGCACGCCGGCTTCGGCATCGAGCGATCGCACGGGTGCGTGAACCTCTCTCCGGCGGATGCGCGGTGGCTGTTCGGCTTCACGGAGCCGCTGGTACCGACCGGTTGGCACGCGATCTCGCCTTCGGGCAACGCGAAGCCCAGCGCCGTGGTCGTCACCGAGTGAGCACCGCCCAAGCGGGGCGGGCTCTGGCATACTGCCGGGCCATGAAGGTCGCGCCCGACACCGTGGTGACGCTCGCCTACGACATCTGCAACGAGGCGGGTGAGATCATCGAGAGCTCCGAGATCAGCGGTCCGATCTCGTTCCTCGCGGGGCGTTCGGGTCTCATCCCCGGGCTCGACAAGCGTCTCGTCGGCTTGGATGCCGGCACCGAGGCGACGTTCGAATTCCCGCCGGAAGAGGCGTTCGGTCGCCGCGAAGACGGACCGACGCGCGAGCTGTCGCGCAAGGAGTTCCCCGCCGACACGCGCATCGACGTCGGTAGTCAGTTCGAGGCGGGTGTCGCCGGCGGACAGCAGGTCACGCTACGCGTGATCGACACGACCGCGGATACCGTCACAGTGCGCTTCATCCATCCGCTCGCGGGTCAGAAGATCACGATGAGCGTGAAGGTCGAAGCGGTGCGCGCGGCGACGAGCACGGAACGTGAAACGGGCACGGTGATGAGTGCACCGCCCCCGCCGCGTCGCTGAGACCGTTTCCGACTATGGCCAAACGAACTGGACCCGGCGCTCCTTGCTGCGCTGATCCTCGTTCGACCCCTGCGACTCGAGGTCGCCCTTCGCGATCACTTGCAGCAGTGCATCGGGTGCGCCGTTGTCGACGAGCACCTTCTTCACCGACGCGCCGCGGCGCTCGGTGAGCAGGATGTTGTACTCCTCGGTGCCGACGTTGTCGGCGTGCGCCTCGAGGATGACGTTCTTGTTCTGCTCGGTAATGCAGGTCGCGAGGGCCTTCAGATCCTCGGACTGCTTGTCGCCGACGTTGTCCGCGTCGAAGCCGAAGTACACCGCCTCGAGGCCGCACGGATCGGTTCCACCGCCGCCGCCGCCCGAGAACACGCAGGTGCCACCGTCGCAGATCTCGTCCATCGCACACTCGTCGTCGGTCTGGCACTGACCGGTGTTCGAGCACCGACCGGTGTCGAGGTTACACGTCGACGGCGAGCACTGGGTGTCGTCGATGCACGTCGCGCACTTGCCTTCGCTGCACGCCCAGCCGCCGCCGCAGTCGCCCTGCGATGCACACGGGTCACCGATCTCACCGCCACCGCCGGCGCCGTCCTTGCCGATCTGCGCGGGATCCTGGCAGCGGAATTCGTGGCATACGAAGCCGACGCCTTTGTCGGCGCAGTCCTCGTTCTTCGTGCAGTTCTGGCACGAGCCGTCGACACACTTCTCACCGAGATCGACCTTGCAGTGCTTGTCTTTCTTGCACGCCGGATACTCGGGCTTCTTGCAAGCGGCGAGGCCGAAGGCGAGGGTGAGACAGCTGATTGCTGGAAGCAGGGTGCGGAGCATAGGGGACATGCGCGAGCTCTCCTCGAAGGGTTACGTCAGGGGCTGACGCTGGGGAGCATGACGGGCTTTGCGGTCGGGCTGCAATAGGCAAATCAGCGCAAATCGGGCGTCCGAGAGTGGGCTCGGGCACTAGAAAGTCGCACCGACGTCGAACACGAATCGGCCGTTCTGATCGTCGACGGGGCGCACGTTGCCGGGTGCGATGCGATTGGGGATCAGCACCGCGTACCCGAGTGACACGGTGACGATGCCAATGTCCCACTTGATGAAGTTGACACCGACGCTGCGCCGCAGATCACGAGACCAAACCACCTGGCGCCAGTGCTGCGTGAGCACGCCGAAGTCGAAGAAGAGCGAGTGCGCGAGTCGACCGCCGACGAAGTTGCGCACCGACACCACCTGAATCGCGATCGTACCCAGGGCACGGATGTGGCCGCCTTGTGCGGTCGGTCGTAGCGTCGTCGTGCCGAACGGTCCGCGGATCGTCTCGATGTCGAGGAGCATGGTTTGCGGCAGGATGCCGCGCACCCCGAGGTCGCGCGTACCACCACCGAAGTAGCGCCACACCTCGGGCACCGAGGTGGTGCGGCTGTCTCCACCAGCACAGCGACGAGGCAGCGGGATCGGGACCTCGTGACCATAGGTCAGCGCGTAGCGGAAGTTCCACCGCCGGTTCTGACCCAGTGGGATGAAGTGCTCCCATCCGAAATCGAGCTTTGCCCACCAGTCCTGGCCACCGAGGCACGGCGACGCGAGCATCGCATCCGCCGTCAGGATGACGCCCTTTTCTGGGTTGAACGCGTTGTCGACCTGCTCCCACCGCGCGCCGGTACGGATCGCCGCCGTGCGATCGGGGACGATCGATTCGCTTCGATTCGGTGGCCGACAAGGCGCGAGTCCGCTCGTACCGCAGCCCGTGTCCGTGCCGAGCGTCGGCTTGGCGAGGTCCTTCGAGATGTTTGCCACCTGCACGAGATAGCTCGTGTAGACCTGCCAGTGCTTGTTGATCGGCCACGTCAATCGCAGCTCGATGAGCGCACTGTCGATCTGACCGCGTGCCGGCGTCGCGCGTCGTTGCACCTGACCCGTGATGTCGAACGTGAGCGGGCTACCGCCGATGCGTCGCCGCGCCAGCGACACGCGACCCGATCGCTCGTAGCAATCCTCGCCGATGCAGAACGCGTCGCGCAGCGTAGGCAGGTTCGCGCCGACGTGGGCGTCGAAGGCGAGGTCCCACGCCGTGCCCCACATGTTCGGGAAGCTCGGCCGCACGAAGCCGTAGAGCGGGTCGAGCGTCGCCGCGCCGAAGCCCCACTCGATGTCCATCGCGCGATCCTTCGACTCGGTGATGCTCACGACCTGGTGCACTACGCACGGTCGGTTCGGATCCGAGTCGAGCGAGCAGTTGCGCGGCTGCGGCCTGATCACGACGTTCTCGGTGACGCCCATGCCGTCGATGCCGGCGCGCGTCCGATCGATCGCGCTCTTGCTCCACACGTCGCCTTCTTGCCACTCGATCTCGCGGGCGATCGCGGCCGGCTTGCCGTTCTTGCGGCGGTAGCGGGTCTTGAAGTTGCCGCGCACGAGCGTCGTGCCAAAGCGCGCCTGACGGCCTTCGTACACCGACAGCTCGGTGCCGATCGTCAGGTCGTTCCCAGTGCGCGTGTCCTCGCAGAAGCCGACGCTCGGCTCGGTGAGGCGGTCGGCACTCGCGACGCGGTGCTGCACGCCGGCGCCGTTGGTGTAGACCCAGCGCAGCTCCGCGTCGGCGAGCGGATAGCCGGCATCTTGGTAGCGACGGGCGACGTCGCGCTCGACCTCGCGGTCCTTGGTGAGCGACAGCGGCACGCGGCCGACCGTCTTGTCGCCCTTGCGGCGCAACGGGCCGTCGCGGAAGGTCCTCGTCGCATCCCACTCGCCGGTCGTCCGCGGCAGTGCATCGACCTCGCGCGACGCGGGAATCGGGACCTCGAGGTGATGCACGACCTCTTCGCTCGACGTGACCGCGCGCCGACCCGGATCGATCTCGATGCGCACCCACGCGCCCGCGCGCTTGCGGCCGCGGATCGCCGCGAGGCCGCTACCCTCGAGCCCCGCATCGGGATCGGCGAGCCACGTCGCGGTGCCGGTGTCTTCGAGCTCGCTGGTGAGATCGAGCGTCGCGTTCGCGCTGCCGTCGGAGAGTCCGGTGCGCCAGAACGCGACGCGGATGACACCTCGCGCACAGACGTAGCCACGCTTGGCGTATGCTGCGAGCACGAGCCCGAGGTCCTTGCGTGCAGCGACATCGGAGAAGCGGGCGCCGGACTTCAGCTTGCGCGCACGACCGACCTCGCGCTCGATTTCGTCGAGCACGACGGTGCTGACGCCGTCGGGACGCTGCAATCCGACCTCGCGGATCGTCACGCGCGGACCCTCCTGGATGTCGAACGTCAGCTTGTGCAGGCCGCCGAAGTCCTGGAACTTGCCGGTGACCTGCGCGAGCATGAAGCCGCGACTCTGGTAGTACGCGCGGAGGTTCGCGGCCTCGCGCGACGCCGTCGTGGTGCTCGCGGCCTCGCGCCGCTCGAAGATCTGCAGCTGCGATCGCAGACGGTTCTCCGAGACGCGACGATCGCCGAGGAACCCGGAATCGACGCCCTTGCCGAGCTGCACGTCGACGTCGAGCGGGATCCGCCGGCCCTTGGTCGGCACGTCCTGCGCCCGCATCCGATCGAAGTTCGATTCGACGCGCACGCCGGGGTACGGCAGCGTCAGCCCGCGTCGTGCTCGACTCCGCGGACCCGAGCGTGGCGCCGAGTACTCGCGCTCGACCTTCTCGCGCGCCGCTTCGATGTACTTGCGCGTGATTCGCTTCGGGATCCGCAGCACGCCGTACGTCGGCTTGAACACGCGGCGGACCCAGCGTTGATCAGCCGTCGCGAGGTTGCCCTTGACCACCGGGCCGGTGACCTTGAACGCGTCGCCTTTGCGCAGGATCACGGCGAGATCGACCTCGTCGCCTTGCTTGCCGCAGATGAACGTGAAGTCGACACCGCCGCGGAGATAGCCCTCGTCGAACAGGTAGCGCTCGATGCGACTGCGCTCGGCCTGCTCCCATGCCTCGCACAGCAGATCGCCCGGCTGGCACAGCGGTGCGATGTGCTTGCGGCCCTTGCGGGTCCGCACCACGCTCTTGTCGACGCACGGAGCAGGTGCGAGCGCGCCGGGGCGAGCGTCGAGCGAGAGCACGCGACGGATCTCGCGCTCGAACAGCGGTGTCTGTCCGTAGATGCGGACGCGACGGATCGCGCGGCCCGGTGCGACACGAATCTCCAGGCGACCTGCGCCGCTCGGGCGCAGCGCGACGCGATAGCCGACGGGCCTCAGCGTCTCGATCACCTCGGCGGGGATCAGCAACCCGCCGGTGACGTCGACGAGCTTCGCGACGCTCTGGTCGCTCTCGCCGGGCCGGAACTCGCCGCGGATCTCGAGGCCATCGACGCCGATGAACGCAAGACCGCGTTCTTGACCCGCGCGCGCGCGCAGCACGATGACCTCGTACTCGTCCTTGCCGATCGGACGCAGCAGCACGGCGTAGCCGTCGGCGGCGACACGCTCGAGCACGAACTGCACCCACGGGTGATCGGTGGTCGCGAGCGTTGTCGTCAGCAGCTCGCCTTGCAGTGCGTTGGTCGAGCGCGAGATCGGGCCGACAGTCGCGCCCTTGCTGGTGAGCGCGTCGAGGCCCGCGAGCACCGGTGCCATCGGATCCGCGAGGTCGACGACCGACGGCAGCGGCCCGCGATCGGGCAGGGCGGCGTCGGGTTCGCTCGCGTCGTCGGTCGCATCGGTCGGTGGCGCGTCGATCGGTGGCGCGTCGGTCGGTGGCTCGTCGGTCGATGGCTCGCCGGGGTTGTCGCCCGCAGCGTCACCGGGCAGCTCGTCGGTGCGCATCGGCACCGGATCCGCGGGCGGCGTGGTCGGTGCGGACTCCGGCGGTTCAGCTGGCGGCGGTTCGCCCGACCCAGGCTTCGACGTCGTCGGTCGCGCGGATGGCTGCGCGTGGGCCGGGGCGATCAGGCCGAGCGCGATGACCCAACCGAGCAGCAGGCAGAACAGCGCGCGCACGACGACGGTCCCTGAATCGCATTAATCGGATGCTTCGTCACCGGCTCAGCGCGTACTCGGAACACTGAAGTCGAAGCGGAGCTCGAACGTGCGCTGGGTCAGCGGATCGAAGATCACGCGCTGGTTCAAGTACGAGCGAATTCTGCGGCTGTACTCGAGCGTGATCGGCTCGAGCAGCTCGAAGCGCAACGTGACCTGCCGACTCTGCCGCAAGAAGAAGCCGGGATAGCCACGTGTGTAGTCCCAACCGAGCGACAGCCGAGCGTAGTCGAAGTCGAACCATTCTTGCGGCGTCGCGATGTTCAGCTCGGGGCCGATCTGCCCGAGGCGCAAGCGCATGTCCGGCACGTAGCCCTTGACGCGCGGCACCGCCTCGCTCGCGCGCTCGTCGAGGTCGAGCTCGGTCACGTGACCGACGACCTGCAGCGGCTTTCTGGCCTCGGACAGGCCGCCGCCGCCGGAACGCCGCACGTCGGCCTCCGACACCTGAACGTCGCCGGTACCGAGCACGAGATACTCGAAGCACGAGCGCGCGCTCTGGCCCGACGCTGCAGTGTCGCCGTCGGTGACGCAGCTCCAGTGGATCTCGGCGAGCGTGCCGCTCAGCAACAAGGTGAGCTGGCGGGGTTGTGCGTCCTGATAGATCGGTTCCTCGCGGATCGCGGCGATGTCGACCTCGGCCTCCTCGATCGAGCCGAGCAAGTTCACGCGGCCGCGCTGGATCGCGTAGGTGCCGGTGAGGAACGGCAAATCGACGCGCCCACCGGACTCGAGGTCGATGCGACCGGCGAACTCCGGCGCGTCGTAGCTGCCGGTCACCGCGACGCTCGCGTTGGCCTCGACGCCGCTCGCGACGTTGTTCTCGATGCGCAGCGGATCATCGGTGACGACGCGCAGATCGAACTGCAGATTGCGGATGATGTCCGGCGGCGGCACCTCGGCGACCTCGACGTCGTCGGCGAACGCGAGGATGTCGGTGCCCTGGATCGCGTCCTTCACGTAGCGTGAGCGTGCGAGCTCGATCTCGCCTTGCACGACGATCGGCTCCGCGCCTCGCAGCGACACGCGCTCGGACGACAGCTCCGCCTCGGCGACCGGCCGGCCGCGCGCATCGAACTCGCGGTACGCGATGTCGACGAGACGCATGTCGATCTCGGTGTGCACAGGCATCGCGGTCTCCGGATCGAGGTAGACGCGGCCCCACGTCGACACGCGGCCGCGGGTGCCGATCTCGGCGACGACGCTCTGGGCGGGCGGACGATCCTGTGGCGCACCGGTCGCGCCGCCGATGTAGACCGCGAGTGCGCCGTCGGGCAGCCCGGGGACCTCGTCGCACTGCCCGGGCCCGCAGCGCTCGATCGTGACCTTGCCTTTGTTGAGCGAGATTTCCTCGAGGCCCTCGGTCGGGCGCATGCGCAGGCCCGCGCCGGAGAAGCCGAGGCGACCCTCGGCGCGCTCGATCGCGAACGGCGACGCGTTGCCGCTGACCACCGCGAGCTCGATGTCGATGCCACCGCTCGCATCCGCGAGCGAGTCGCCGACCAACGTGGTCAGCAAGCGGGTGCCGAGCGTCCCGCTCGCCGCGACGTCGAAGTGGCCGGCGCACGGGCCGGCGAACGCGAAGCCGGTGCGTTCGCCCGCGTGCGAGCCGAAAGCGATCGCCTCGCCGTACACGCGCAGCGATCCGCGAGCGGCGAGCCACTGCGGCGAGATCGCGACCGACACGTCGGCGAGCTCGATCGGGAACCCGAGGCCCTTCGGCTGCACCCACAGGCTCGGCGTGTCGGGCGCGATGTCGAGACGTCCACTCGCACGCGGCGCACGCACGGGTCCGTCGAGCGCGACGTCGACCTGGACCGTGCCCTTCAGCGTCGCGAGACCGTATGGCTCGAGCAGGGATTGCAGCGCGCCGAGTGCGACGTCACCGCGGAGCGTCGCGTGGGCACCGGTCTTCGTCGCGCTCTCCGTGACGCCCTCGACCTTCGGCGGTGGAGGTGGTGGCGAGCGGCACTCCTTCGCCTCGGCGACCACGACCGGCACTGGCGTCGAGAGATCGAACGTGCCGGCGAGCGCGGCCTTCGTGCCGTCGGGCGAGCGCAGCACCAGCGGCGCGTCGAGCCGCAGGGTCTCGCCGTCCAGCGTCGCGTCCAGGCCCTCCGCGCACAGCGTCCCGGCGACGTCGCATGGCGATTTCGCGGTCGCGCGTTGCTGACGTGCGACGGTCGAGCGGGCGCGCGGACGGATCCACGCGCGATCGAGCGTGACCGCGAGCGCGAGGCCGGTCGTGCTGCGATCCGACCGCATGCAATCGGACAACATCGCGACGGTGTCGTCGCACACCAGCGCGTGCGCGGCGAAGCCTTCGAGCTGACCTTCGAGCGTCGGCATACTGATGCCCGCCGCATCGAGCACGAGCGGAATGCCGACGCGCTGGAACTCGACGTCGAGCTGAGCGGCGAGCGGTGGCGTCTTGCCGCGCCGCGTTGCACGACCGATCGCGACGACAGCATCGATCGACCAGTCGATGCGTGCATCACCGCGAGGTCCGGTGGTGAGCTCGCCCTTCGCCCACACCTCGCGGTGCGCCGCGAGTCCACCTTGTGCAGCCGCGTCCTCGCTCTCGACCTCGAGCGTGCCGCTGCCGAGCGGGATGCCGAGCGCAGTGAGACCGACCAGCGCGACCTTGCCCTCGACGCTCGGTCGCGCCAGCGAGCCCCCGACGTGGATCTCGGTGCCGGTGCCGACCTGACCATGCACCGGCAGGTCGGTCTCGAGCAGCGCGCCGACCGTCGTGAGCGGCACCCCCCCGGCGAGCACGTGCAGATCGAGCGCGGCATCGCCGACGAGCCCGATGGTCCCGTCCACGACGACGCGACCGACCTCGATGTCGGTCGAGCCTTCGACCGTCGGGCTCGTGCGGCGATGGATCGGCAGCACGAGCCGCTCGATCGCCAGCTCCTGCGCCGTCCAGCCGAACGCGAGCGTCGCGTCGTGGTACTCGCTGCCGGCGAAGCGCAGCTCGGGGACCTCCGCGGTGCCCGTCACACGCAGCTCGGACGCACGCGCAGCGCGGCCGCTGCCGTCGCCGATCTCGAGCTCGACGTTCGCAGTGCCGTCGAGCTTGCCGCGCGACAGCGCTGACAGATCGACGCCGCGCAACGCGACCGTCGCTTCGATCCGCGGATCGCCGGTCGGCTCGCCGTGCTCGAACAGATCGACGGACGCCTCGACCTCGCCGCGCCCACCGAGGAGCTGCACGTCGTCGCCGCGCACGTGCAGCACGCCGGCGTCGAGCCAGACGCGGGTCTCGGTCGCGCCGGAGATCCCCTCGCCGGATGCAGTGAAGCGGACGCGGCCGTCGCGACCACTGGGCGCCCCGAGCGGTCCGAACAGCGTGAGGCGAGCGCGGACGTCGTCGACGTAGCGCGGGATGTCGAGCGTGCGCGCGAACGCAGCCCCGTCGTCGATGTCGAGCTCGAGCGACGTCTCGCCGAGCTTCGCGAGCGCGCCGTCGATCGCACCCGTGGTGCGCAGCTCGGCGCCGTCGATCCCGACCACGAGCGCATCCCAGTCGATCGCGCCGTCTTGCTCGATCGTGATGACGCCGTCGAGATCGACGACGCGGGGTATGCCGTCCTGCGCCGGACCGCGGTCGCGGGTCATGCGGATCGCATCGAGCTCGAGTCGTGCCCGCTGCATGCCGAATGTGGGCGGCAGCGGCGGCTCGCCAGGCGGGCTGGTCGGCACGACGGGGCCGAGGCGCAGCTCGTCGATCCGCAGCCGCCCCGTCGCGCTGCCAGCGAGCGTCTTGCCGAGGTCGGGATCGTCGGGCACGAGCTGTGCGGGGTTGATCTGCGTGAGGTCGAAGTCGCCGTCGAGCAACAGTGGCTCGGTCTCGTCGCCCGGCAGCACGATCGTCGCGCGCTGGCCATCGCGCAGGTGCACGCTGCCGTCGAGTGCGGTGCCCTCGAAGGTGTCGAACACGGCGACCAGCCGGTTGGCCGGATACGCGCTGCTCCACCGCTGCGGCGCGCGATCGCTGCGGAGCTCGACCGACACCCGTGCGTCGTCGACGACCCACGCGGGCTCGTCGAGTGGGTCGATCGTCAGGCCCTCGGCCGCGAGGTGATAGACGGG
>Ga0163144_10009141_pt1 | contig 21326 bp, 20 predicted proteins | sample OliLak19BULKMAT1_FD_123175 | JGI IMG/M metagenome (GOLD analysis project Ga0163144, IMG submission 123175) | Freshwater microbial mat bacterial communities from Lake Vanda, McMurdo Dry Valleys, Antarctica - Oligotrophic Lake LV.19.BULKMAT1 | ecosystem: Environmental > Aquatic > Freshwater >... | reverse complement strand
TATTTAAGGCGTCGGCATCGATAATCACAGGCACAGGGGTGAGGACGAGTACCTCGGCGAGCAAATTGCGCGAAAAATCATTCATGCCCAAGCCCGGCCCGATGACCACGACGGAAGCTCGCTCGAGGGCTTTTTCAATGGCTGAGGGATTCTCGAGGCTTTCGATCATCACCTCCGGCCATGCCCGTGCCGCGACTTGTTCGACAATTTCCCTATGTGTGGCGATTTGCACCAGTCCCGCTCCCGCCCGCAGGGCGGAATGTGCGGCCATCACAGGAGCACCACTCATGCCGAAACTCCCCCCGATAATCAGGACCCGGCCATAATCATTTTTATGGGAAAGGGGGGATCGGAAACGTGCCATGGGTTTAAGATCGGTGGCGGTGATTAATTCATCACAAGCGATATCCGGTTGTGACTCGAAAAGGGGTGCGACTTCGATGCGTCCGACCCAGTGGCTGAATTCCTCTCGGACCAAGATTGTTTTTGGGAATCCGACGGTTATGGTGAGGTCTGCTTCAAAGGCGACGGGTTGGTGATCCTGATCATCCAAGGAATTTAATCCGGTTGGCACGTCGAGAGCGACGGTACGGAAAAAACGTTCAGATTTTTGTTGGTTAGCCGTCTGGATGAGATTGAGGATGGGATCGCGGAGAGGGCCGTCTGCCCCGATGCCCATAATGGCATCAATGAGCACGCCATTTTCCGGAGGCCAAAATATATTTTTGACGTCGGTGATGATCGTGAGGTTGCCTTTGTGTGCAACGGCTTCTAATTCTGCGAGTTTTTTCTTGGGCAGATCGGCCAGTTGCTCACGGGGAAAAACGAGATTTACCACGACTGATTCACCGCTATCAACGAGTATTCTGGCCAAGACCAAGCCGTCACATCCGTTATTGCCTTTCCCGATTAAAAATGAAAAAACACTCACCGTATTCTGTCCGTAATGGTGAAATTCACGGAGGAAAACAGCCGCGATATTTCCAGCGGCCGTTTCAATAAGTTGTTCCTCACTGATTCCAGCATTGATCTCGGCTTCTTCTAAGGAGCGGATTTGGTCTGGGGAAAGGAGTTTCATTGTAGATGAGGGGAGCGGGGATTGTCGACTGATTTTGTCGGAAGAAGGGGGTGAAGTCGAGCTTTTTGTCGTGGGAGGATGATGACTTACTCGATTTGGATTTTGGGGAAAATCCGGGCTTCGGGGTTGAGGGCGATACCCGCTGCACCGTTGGAAGAGTCCGTGATCAGGATATAATCAAGGAAATCAGTTTTTCCTGAGAGGTATCTTGCAAAATCGTCACTGATATCGCAGGAGATTGACCCGTCGGGAGCGGATTGACTCAGATTTAATGTGGCTAACGGGGTAAGACTGCGGTCACTGCTTCCATTTGCCCCGGGCAATTCCCAGGGGGTATCTTTGGATTGGGATGTCCACGAGGTCTTTTGGATAGTCTCAGCGGCATTTGAAAGGTTTTCTCGGATTCTCCCCGGTAGAAACCCCGGTCGGTTCCCATCCTTGATGATGCCGCCATCGGCCATAGCCTGTTTTATTTTATTTGAAATAATGAAGATGGGTTTTTTAAGGGAATAAAGTGAGATATTAACCGGTTGATCCCCTTTAATTTTGAGGGGGATCACGAGGGTCGCTGTCAGTCGCTTGCCGGAATCGAGCATTTGTTTGCGTACGGTTTCGTACATTTGTTGGTTAGGTTTCTCCACTGAAAAAATGACCCTGCTTCGTTCAGAAATAACAGGGATGTTGCTTTGCGAGGGGTCCGGGGAAATGGTGGCAAAAAGGATTCGACGGAAATTGAACGTCCGCGCGTCGTCTGGATCTGGGATGGAGGTCGGGTTCTCCGGAGGATTATTTGATTGTGTCGGGGGAAGAGGTTCCGGGTTCGAGTGAGTTTCGACTTTCCGGTCTGGGGCTTTGATTGACGGGGTGGATTCGTTATTAGGTTGTTTATTTTTCGATGAAAGATAGACCCAGACACCGGCGATGATTAATACGATTAAGACAATAGCCGATAATACAAGGGGGAGGGCTGTTCTCTTTTGGGGGGATTGTTGGGCGGCTTTAATTGTCGATGGTGTTTGCTTGAATTGGATTTTTGTTTTTTGCTCGGATTGACCAGGATCATGTTGCTCTGGTAGGGAGTTTTCGACCTTGCTGACAGAGGGCTCAGTGTGTGTTTCCAGGAGGGCGGGGGCAATTTGCTCCGGGTGGGCCGGAGAGGCAGAGTGTTGCCCTTGGTTTTTACGGACGACAAATTTTTCTACTGCTTCCGGTGCGGGGGCTTCTTGGATTTTAGGTTTATTCAGGACTTTTTCAATTTCGTGGTAAGCTTCCCCAATGTGGTTATACCTTTCATCCGGGGACTTTGCCATCATCTTATAAATGACGCAGGTGATTTCATAGGATAAATCAGGCTGGATCAAACGTGGGTCCTCCAAAGGATCAGTCAGGTGCCGGGACATGACGACAGCGCTGGAGGGGCCGTCAAATGGAATACGCCCGGTTAAAAGGTGATAACATGTTGCCCCTAAGGAATAAATATCCGTACGGTGATCGAGGATTTTGTCGCCGCGGACTTGTTCCGGGGAGATATAATAAGGAGTACCAACGGCCATGCCTGTCTGGGTCAGCGAGAGATCTTCGCCTATGGTCAGTTTCGCCAGACCCAGATCACAGAGTTTAACGTCACCCGCATTCGACAAGAGGATATTGTCCGGTTTGATGTCGCGGTGGATGATTCCGGACTTGTGCGCGCAGTCGAGGGCTTCACAGGCCTGCAATATGATTCTCAAGCAATCTTCTTCTTGGATGCGTCCGTATGCTTTGATATAGGCGGAAAGCGGTGCTCCGTCGATGTACTCCATGGCGAGGTAATGGAGTTGCCCGATCAGGCCGAAATCATAAATCTGGATGATATTATGGTGGTTTAGGCGGGCGGCAGCGCGGGCCTCTTTCTGGAAGCGCTGGATGTACTCTTTGTCAGTCGAAAATTGCCCGGGAAGGATTTTTATAGCCACGATCCGATCTAATGATATTTGTCTGGCTTTATAGACGACACCCATGCCGCCGCGCCCTAAAATATCAATGATTTCATACCCGGCTATCGTTTCCCCGATGAAGGGATCAATCTCTTCCATAGTCTCGAGTCATCCTGATTCAAGACGTCGAGTCTGTCACGCCTGATTTTTGGGGATTCAGATATTTTTCTTTTTCATGTCATCGAGGACAGAACGCATCAGATTTCGAAAAAGTTCCATCGACCTATCCGGGATTGAAGGGCTGAAACGTAACTTGTAATATTCATGGATCAGCCTGTGGTACTGCTCCCGGTCGGTTACTGTATAGAGACTTTTCTCAAAGATTTGCCAAGGGGTGTCTGATGATTCGATCTTGATTTTTCGGAAGGACAAACTGGATTTGAGACGTTTCCACAGTTCAGCGGCCTCGGATGCGCGGATTTTGCTTTGCTGGTGTCTGCGCGAATATTTGGTGAGGAGGATTTTCACGAAGTAAACGACGGCAGCAACCAGAATCGCCAAGAGAAAAAAAGCGATGATCATATTCAGTGCGTTGAGGTTTACCCCCTTTTTACCCGGTGATTTTGTCCAAAAGGAAAAACGGTTGAAAAAGGAGGGGATGTCAAAATTGCCGGTCTTCAAGGAATCATGAGAACGGTTCAGGGAAAAGGATTTAAAGAGGGAGAGCTGATCCCTGAGGTTATAATTAACGACTTGTTGATACCAGAAAAAGGAAAGTTGATCCATGAACCGGACGGTTTGTTGGTGGGCGGTCTGGAACCAATTTGCTGAACGGTTGAACGCGGAAGCCGGGGTCGGGTCGTACTGCACCCAACCTTCCCCCTCAATAAAGGCCTCCACCCAGGCATGGGCGTCACTTTGACGGACTGTATAATAACGGTTCGATGCATTCCATTCACCGCCACGATAACCGGTCACTAGCCTTGCGGGAATACCGGCGGCCCGGAGTAAGATGACCATGGATCCGGCAAAATATTCACAGTGGCCCCTGCGGCTGATTTTGAGGAAAAAAAGTATCGGGTCTTTATTGCCGACATGGTCGAGCTCTAATGAGTATGCATAGCGTGTCTTGAGAAAAGTCTGGATGGCCTGGGTTTTTTGTTTTGGGTCTGTTTGTCCGAGACTAAACACTTGGGATAATATCCCATTGAGTTCACGTTTATCCTTTTCTTCCAAGGGTACATTCAAATAAATCTCCCTGAATTGTTCATTCAACTTCTGATTCTTATAACGTTTAGGTTTCCGAGAAATATAGAGCTGGTAGGAAAAAACATCCGTTGGGGGATTTTTGAGGCGGATCGATTCATTTTGCGGGTTTGAAGTCGCAGGGAATGATTTTGGTGAACGGATCAGGGAATAGCCCGGGGTGAGTATCAAATAATTCGAGATATCCGGTTCAAGATAAATATTGACGGTATAAATGGAGTCGGAAGGAATCAGGGGGATATTTTCGAGGAAAAAGTCGGATTTCAGGTCATTAATTGCCGCGCTGATTTCCCAGCCTTTTCCGGTATATTTATCGAGGGAAACTACCCGCCAATAGGGGTCGATGGGGACGGTGGTATTTGTCGCGATCTCGGCAAAAAAAGCTTTTTTAAAATTAAGCCTGATTTGTTCAGTTTTACCCCATTGGATATTGTCGGTGAATCCACTGCTGGACTCGTTGCTGCCCGGGCGCAAGTTCCAGTTATTAAATAACAAGGCAAATGAAGCGCGGGGGATAGACAGGAAGAGGATCCCGCTTAGCAGGGTCAGCATGAGCATGGCTAAGGCGATCAGTCCGAAAAAATAACGGGTAATCATGCCCGAAGGCTGGATACGATCTTGGGGACTCGACTGGGTATATGCGGAAAGAAACAACAGGAAGGCAAATGCCAGCAAGGCATAAATAAATATCGTGAAGAAAAATGACAGGTCGATCGTCAGGGCTGTGCAAGCCAGGACGGGTAATAATGTGAGGATATATAATTGCGCAAAATCAGTGGTTTTTTTCGCGGTGCAAAAGCGGTTGAGCTGCAGGTAAAAAATCAGGTGCATGGCGGCATCAAAGAAAAAGTTTTTAAAGATAAAGTATTCAGCCAGGATGGAGCAAAGGACTAAGAATGAAATTCCCCACCAGATCCCAGCGGATAATCTCCTGAGGGGATTAGAAAAAAAGAGAATCACAAGCAGGCAAATAGCACCGGGGGCGAGTGTGTGCCATTCTAGTGACCTTGTCAGGCATAACCCGATATAACTCCACGCAATCAGAAGGGCACTGATCCCTGAGAGATTTTCGTGGATATTGGCATGGCGGCCCAAGGAACGAAGAATCCAAAGTGCGCCGAGGGAATGGTTCATTTAAAATCCTCCGGCATATTTTTGAAATAGATCCTGAGGTCAATGACTTTCTCGTGTTTTGGGGTAATGCCATCCTGCCACCTTAAATAAAATGTTTTCGCGGGGATGGGTGGTTCTTCCACGCGCGATTGCCAGTCGGGATTTTCCGGTAACCGGGTCAGGTGGTCGACGATGTATCCTAGTTGGTAGGGGCTTTTTTGTGGGAGGATAGAGCTGTATCGGGAGGAAAATCCCACAGCAAAATTCTTTTCAAGGAGCAATTTGCAAATGCTCGCTGTCAGTGATATGGCCCATTCGTATTTGCGGCTATTATTGTCGGGCGTGGCGTGGGTAGGGAAAAAGAGGGTGATAATGGGACTCTGTTCTTTCGCCAGCTCACGGATGAGATACCGGCCGATTTTAGCTGAAGCTTTCCAATGAATGCGCTTGAGGGGATCCCCCTCGTGATAATCCCGGATACTCAGGAGATCGACCCCGTCACCGGCTCGGGGGGCACTTTGGGGGCCGCTGACGAGATTCAAAGGAAGGGTGGAAGCTTCCAGAGGGATAATGGCCGGATGGATGGTTAAATTTTTCTGGAGATCGCAGGGGGATTGTTTTAGGAAAAAACCAAAAGGATATCCGCTCTTGATATTCACAATATTGATCCGGTAAATCCCGCGTTTCAAGAATGGCAGGGTCATGGATCTTGATGAGGTTTTACGCGGGGGGATTTGGGCGAAAAAAATCCCGCATGAGAATACGGATGCCCCGTCCATTACCCGCCCGCTTAAAGAGTCAACACGCCTGATTTCCAGGCTGTGGCCGATGCCGAAAATGGGAAGTGAGAATCGGCTATGGTCAATCGTGATACGGATAAATATTTCTTGTCCAGAGTGGGCGTAGGCAGGGCCTTCCAGTGAGGTGGATAATTTCCGGAGGTTGAATTTCGAGAGGATGCCGGAGACGATAATCAGCGAGAGGGTGGCTGAAAGAATAATGAAAACAAGGTTGTTACCTGTATTATAGGCCACAGCGCCGATCAGGAGTGATGCAATGATCACGACCCATCCAGGGAAAAGGATTTTGACGATGACCCCATCCCTTTTCTGGTTCATACGATAGAGAAACCTTTGGATACCAGCCATGGGTTCTCGGAAAAATGAAGGGGTAAGATCAGACAACGTCATGATGTCGGTGGATCAGGGGGGTGAGGGCACACTCTGGAGGGTATTGGTAATCCGGTTCATGGCTTCTTGGCCAAGGCCCCCGACTGCGAGGGAGTTTTGAGGGATCACTACCCGGTGTGAAAAAACGGCGGGAACCAGTATTTTGATATCATCAGGTGTGACAAAATCCCTATTCAAGAGGTAAGCGCGGGCTTGTGACGCGCGGGCAAGGGCGAGGGAGCCGCGGGGACTGACCCCGATCTCAAATTGCCCGTTGACCCTGGTCTGGCCGACAATGCGCAAGATGTAATCATGGATTTCGTCGGAGAGGAATACCCCGGCGACTTCGTCTTGGGCTCGGAGGATATCCTCTGGGCTGGCCACAGGTGAAAGGTCGATTTCTTGATAGGATCTTTGGTTGTGCTTGAGGATTTCTAGTTCGTGTTGGGGGGAGGGATATCCCATTTCGATGCGCATGAGGAAACGGTCCATTTGTGAACGGGGCAGTGGGAAGGTGCCCTCATAATCAACAGGATTTTGGGTGGCGATCACCATGAATGGAGAGGGGGTGTCCATACTTTGGCCATCAATGGAGACTTTTCCGCGTTCCATAACCTCCAGTAGGCTGGATTGGGTTTTTGGGGTGGTCCGGTTGATTTCATCAGCCAAGGCGATATTCGTAAAGATAGGGCCTGGGTTGAACCGAAATACCATGGCCGAAGCGTCGTAGATACTCACTCCGAGAATGTCCGAAGGAAGCATGTCGCTGGTGAATTGGATCCGTTTAAAATCGCAGTCAATGGATTTGGCTAATGAATAAGCGAGGGTTGTTTTTCCTACCCCCGGCACATCCTCAATCAATAAATGTCCCTTTGCCAAAAGGCAAATGACCGCGAATTCGACACATTGGGTTTTTCCTCGAACGACATTTTCGACGTTTTCGACCAGTTTGGAAGGATGGAAACTCATTACCTATACAATACCTAAAATATGAAGAATGCCAAAAACGAATTGAAATATTTTAGGATTACTGGCTAGAAAGTGGGGTAACGTATGTTTCAGATTATTTTTAATGAAGTGAGTGCTGCCGAAATGGCAGGGATTCCGAAGCTTTTACAGCTCGATATTCTCAGTGAATTTGACCAGTTACCCGATGATTTGGAGAATCACTCGGATGATAAATTTGGCAAACTCGAAAGGGACGGGAAAAAGCTTTACCGCTACCGCGCAAAGGAATACAGGATTTATTTTGAACCGACCCCCAAAGGAATATTGATTCACCGGGTCCTCCATGCGAATTCCCTCAAGGACTTCCTTTACCGCACCCGCATGCCTTTGACAGACGAGGATGAGATCCTTCAGGCCGACAAAAAATTCTGGGAACTCATCTCCGAGGCTGAGTCTAAAAAAAATCTCCATTAACCAGTTTCCGGCCTGAATTATCCGTATGATTTGCCGGAGCGGATAGAAAAACTCTTGTGGGAAATCGAGGAATCTGGTTAAAGTGAATCTTCAAGCCCGAGTGGCGAAATGGCAGACGCGATAGACTCAAAATCTATTACACGCAAGTGTGTGTCGGTTCGAGTCCGACCTTGGGCACCACTCCTTTTTATGCTTCGATAAAGGTTTTTTCAAAGTTACGTGGTGACGGATAATAAGAAGTTTTAGCAGGCATCGACTAAAGAGCATTCCTCTCTCTCATTTTTTAGTGCAAGCATTATCTAGGATTGAGGCAAATTGCTCATAATTTTGATAGGGGACACTCCGTAATCCTTGTTCCCTGACCATTTTCACTCTCAAACAGGTAGTGCTGGAAAATGGCTGAAAAAATCTGCTTTTGTTTGGACTCAAAACAGTGTAAGGGTAGGCATTATGCCTAAATCAATGACCAAACAATCACACGCGGACAATATTATCCAATTTTCAGTGTTTGTGGAAAATAAGGTGGGACGGTTATTGGAGTTGGTGAATCTTTTTCAGCAGTATAATATCCACGTAGTGGCTGTTTCCATTGTTGATACGACGGATTCTGCGATTAACCGCATGATTGTCGATGATGCTAAAAAGGCGCGGGAAGTTTTTGATGAGAATGGTTATTCATACAGTGAGTGTGAGTTAATTGTCGTCGAGATGGACATGCCTGAGGTGGACTTACAGAAAGTCCTCAGTGCCTTGGTCCAGGCGGAATGTAATATTTATTTTGTTTATTCCCTCCTTAGCCAACCGAATGGGAAAGCCGCTTTGGCCCTGCATGTGGACGATAATGAACTGGCTTGTGATGTCTTGACCCGGAGCGGGTTTAAAATCCTGTCGCAAAATGATATTTTAAGGTAGAATAATGATCGGATGACACTGACCTATTACACTTTCCATTTACTTTTTAATGTCCCACTGACCTTACTCCTTTGGTGGTTGGCTCGCCGGTATCTCCAGAAAGAACATTATTCATGGGCCGCTGTGGTTTTATTGATCGTTTTTGTCTTTACGACGCCATGGGATAATTTTGCGGTTATGCGCAATATTTGGAATTTCCCGGAAGGCCGGTATTTATTCCGGATTTGGCACTTGCCTTTGGAGGAATACCTCTTTTTTGCTTTTGAATCGGTTAATATCATGTTTTTTATTGTTTGGATGACGGGTAGAGACGGGGTTTGTGACAAGCGACCGTCAAGTCCTAAGAAGGAGGATGCGATATGAACTGGGAAACTTGGGGCTATTTGGCGGATCCGTCCCGCTCAAATTATCTTTTTCATCTATTAGTGTGGATGCTACCTGTTTTGGTGATTCAATGGTTTTTGGCCGGGCGCATTTTCCTCAGGAACGCACGATATGTTTTCGGACCCGCCCTGGTTTTCGGGACTTATTATACGGTAGTGGACTTTTTAGCTGTGCACGAAGGGGTCTGGGTTTTTGACCCGGCCCAGAATCTTGGACTATTGTTTATGGGGGTGCTACCCTTGGAAGAGATCCTTTTCTTTTATATCACCGCCCTGTTGGTGAGTCAGAGTTTCGTCATGTTTCTCCCGGACAAATTGCGCCGCTAATCATGGGCATTGACCTCTGGGGGGAAGTAAGGCATTTTAAAAACAAAATGAGGGAGGAGGATTTATGGCGTGGGTATTATTGGTAGCAGCCGGATTATTTGAAATAGGATTTACCACATGTCTGAAACTTTCAGAGGGATTCTCAAAGTTCTGGCCGAGTGTGGGGTTTGCCATTTGTGCCATCCTCAGTTTTGGGTTACTGACTCTGGCCATCAAGGAAATTCCCTTGGGTACCGCTTATGCGATCTGGACGGGTATCGGCGCTTTTGGCACGGCATTAGTGGGGATTTTTTTCTTCGGTGATGCAGCCACAACGGTGCGCTTGTTGTTTTTGCTCTTGTTAATCGGGTCAATTATCGGATTAAAGATTGTATCGATCACCTCGTAGGAATAAAAATCTTGTCACTCGCATGAAAAGCATTTTCCGCATCAGCCTCATTTGCCTGATATTGACCTTGGTGGCCGGAGGGGCATGGTTCGTTAGGAATCATTATAAAAAAAAGCGGATTGTGGATTTTGACAGCCAGGTTTATGAAACCTCGATTAAATTTGGTGTGGATCGGGACTTGATCTTGGCGGTCATCTGGCGGGAATCGAAATTCGATCACATGGCAAGAGGTGATGCCGGAGAACGTGGGCTCATGCAAATCATGCCTGCGGCGGCGGATGATTTTGTAAAGTTTCAGAAAATTAAAAATTTCGTTTATGACGACCTTTTTAAGCCAGAGGTTAATGTCACTGCAGGAACGTGGTATTTGAGCCGAGCGATCAAACGGTGGGCTGGTCGTGATGACCCGGTGCCATTTGCACTCGCCGAATATAATGCCGGGAGAAAACATGCACTCCGTTGGGCTAGTGGGGACACGAATATGACGGCAGAACAGTTTATTAATAATATCGATTTCCCGTCGACAAAAAGCTATGTGACAAATATTTTAAACAAGTATGAAAAACTCCGAAATGAGTCAAAGTAAGTGCTTTGAAATACTTGACTTACAGCAGATTTCCTTGCAACATCCCGACCGAACCTAAACCAAAGTGTATATGAGCAATATTTCAAATATTACTGCAAGAATGATTCTTGATTCACGGGGGAACCCGACTGTCGAAGTAGATGTCGAACTGGAAAGCGGAGTTTTCGGACGTGCTGCTGTACCTTCAGGAGCCTCCACTGGCGAACACGAAGCATGGGAACTCCGTGATGGGGATAAATCCCGTTACCTTGGAAAAGGCGTCGATAAAGCTGTTCAAAATGTGAATAGTGTCGTCGCACCCGAGTTGATCGGATCTGATGTTTTTGACCAAGTCGGCATCGACCGCGCTTTGATCGAGATAGATGGAACAAAGAATAAAGCCAATCTGGGTGCCAACGCTATGTTGGGTGTTTCACTAGCTGTGGCCCATGCGGCCGCTTCCGAGCTGCAACTGCCGCTGTTCCGTTATATCGGTGGACCAAATGCAAAAGTCCTGCCAGTGCCCATGATGAATATCATGAACGGTGGAGCCCACTCGGATGCCCCGATTGATTTTCAGGAATTCATGATCATGCCGAAGGGTTTTGACAGGTTTAGTGAAGCCCTCCGCGCAGGGGTCGAGATTTTCCACTCACTCAAAAGTGTGTTAAAAAAACGCGGACTCAGCACGGCTGTCGGTGATGAAGGCGGCTTTGCTCCTAACCTCAGCTCGACCACGGACGCCCTTGATGTCATCTCGGAATCAGTCGAAAAAGCCGGTTTCACCCTCGGGGAACAAATCTTTTTCGCACTCGATGTCGCCTCCAGCGAATTCTACGATAAGGAATCACACACTTACGTCTTCAAAAAATCAGATGGTTCCCGTAAAAAGGGATCGGAGCTAGTCGCTTATTATAAAGAGCTCCAACAGAAATATCCGCTCGTTTCGATCGAAGACGGTTGTGCCGAGAATGATTGGGAAACATGGAAAATCCTCACCGACCAACTCGGTGGAAGCATGCAGCTCGTGGGTGACGATCTTTTCGTGACTAATACGGAATTCCTCAGGCGTGGCATCCGCGAAGGGGTCGCCAACGCGATCCTAGTCAAGGTGAACCAAATCGGAACCCTGACGGAAACCCTTGATGCCATCGAGATGGCCAAGGAAGCCAATTACGAAGCCGTAATCAGCCACCGTTCAGGTGAGACTGAAGACACTACCATCGCCGACATAGCCGTCGCGACAAATGCCGGGCAAATCAAGACCGGTTCCCTCTGTCGTACGGATCGTGTGGCTAAATATAACCAACTCCTCAGGATCGAGGAAATGTTAGGTGATTCAGCCATTTATGGCGGGAAATTCTAGAAATAGGACTCAATCCAAACTGCACCTCATCCGTCCGGGTGAGGGTGTGGTTAATTTTATGGAACTGCTGACAAAAGCAGTGGTTCTATCCATTGCTGCTGCCGTGATTGTTTTAACGTTTGTGATCTTTGCACCAATCATCAAAAATGTGCATACCTACCAACAAACTGTGGATAATAAGAAACTCATTCTTTCGTCGGAAATAGAGAAAATGAAGCTTCTAACCCGTGAAGTAGAGCTTTTGCGCACGGACCGGGATTATAATGAGCGAGTGGCCCGGGAAAAATTAGGTTTGGCCAAGCCAAATGAAACCATCTTTCGTTTCCCCCCTTTAGGGCAAAAACAGACAGCCCGTGTGATTGAAGGTCCTACCGCCAGTGCCGCCCGCTAGTTCTTCTTTTTAGCTGGTTTTGATTTTGTTTGTTCGAGGCGGTTCTCGAGGTTTTCGATGGCTTTTTTGTATTCCTCTTTTTCAGGATTAATCTCTAAGGATTTTTTCCACCACTTGATAGCCCCCTCATAATCTCCGAGTTTTTCCATGGTTTGGGCTAGATGATCCAAGACTATATCATCATCGTATTTTATGAGCTCGGCTGACTTAGTTATATATTTTAGAGCTTCTTTATAATTGCCCCTGCGGAAGTGAATCCAGCCGAGGCTATCCAGATATGCACTGTTATCTGGTGAGAGTTCGAGGGCTTTTTGGATTAATTTATAAGCTTCATCCATATTGGTATTCTGGTCGGCCCACATGTAGCCGAGGTAATTGATAGCCGCATGGTTGGTGGGATCTAGTTCGATCGATTTTTTGAGAAATTCAGCGGCCTTACCGAAATTTTTGCTTTGTTCGTAAGTCGATGCGTAGTCCAAGTAGAAATTAGAATTCAAGATGACACGATCACCCTTAGCGCGGTTAAGCGTTTGCTCGAATTTCTCAATAGACTTTGAATAGTTCTTTTGCTCCCGGTAGATCAGGCCCCGGATATACGAAATGCGCGGGTTCTCAGGGAATTTTATTTCTGCTTTATCGAGGATGATTTCGGCATTTTCGGGTGTTTTCTTTTGGAGGTTGATCAAAGCGATTTGCAGATAGGAGGTCAGGATGGGCGTGAGGAAAGGGGATTCAGGTACCGGGTTGAGTTCGTAATTTGATTGGTTGAGCTCGATACTCTTCTCAAAATGGTTGATCGCTGAGTCATAATCATGATTTTCCATTTTTAATTCACCGATGAATTGCTGGATTTCGGGGCGTGAAGGGGTCCGCTGAATGATTGATTCTAGGATACTGATAGCCATCTTTGAGTCCCCGTCCATGGCATAACAGTAGGCGAGTTTTTCGCGGACCCGTGCGGCTTCGGGGTAAATAACCAGAAGGCGGTTAAAAATATCACGGGCCTTAGGGAGATCCTTAGTATTAATATAAAGATCGCCGATTCGCCGCAGTATTTCGGGGTTTTCAGGGTCGAGCTGGGCGGCCTTATTATAGATTTCTTCGAGCTTTTTATAATGTTCAGGGGTTTGTATTGTTGGTTCCCGGCTCATGGTTTGTGCGTACATGTCACCGAGGCGTAACCAGAAAAAGGAACTATCCGGGAGTTGCACCGATGCTTTTTCTAGAATGGCAAGGGTTTCGACGTATTTTTTCTTATCCAAGTAAATTTCATACAAATACTGGTAAGGAGCGACGTTTTGGGGACTTAACTCAATGGCTTTCAGGGAAAGTTTGACTGCCTCATCAGGTTTATTTCCTATTTTTTTAATGAGGGCTAGTGCTGTATAACCCGAGGCATTATCGGGTTTTTCCTTGATGATTTGATTGAAAATATCAGTGGCTTTTTCAATTTGTTCTTTCCTGAGGTATTCAAAACCGATTTTAATCCTTAAATCAATGAAATCAGGATCCAGCGCCACTACCTTTTCATAAATGGCTAAAGCCTTTTCTGGTTCATTATTATTTTCAAAGGTAAATCCCTCGGCGTACAAGGCCAGCGCTTCAGCCTTTTTTTTAGTCATCTGGGAGGGGGAAATATCAGATGGTTTGGGTTCCCCAGGAGCCAGGTTCATGGAATTTGTCGATAGGGCTGTGGGCGTAATGATCTGTCCATCCTCTGAGAGGACATTTGAGGGGAAAATAAGGTCTGTCTGTTTATTTGTCGACGCAGTGGGAATGCTGGTCGGATTAACCGCATAAATGGAGAAGGTACTGAAATTCCAAAGGATGACAGTAAAAAGAAAAAACCACCATTTTTTGAATGGTGGAGTATGTATAATCAATTCCGTCACAGTACCTTTATGAACAAGGAAAAAACCGGAATGTTTCGGTTTTTCCTGATGATGTCGGCGGTGCGTTAACTGTGGAAATATGACCGGAAAAAACACAGGTGTTTCTTCCGGTCCAAACTCATCGTGGTCAAAACCACGGAATATTAATTATTTCTTATGACGATCGGCGCGGCTGCGTTTACGGCGCTTATGGCGATTGATCTTCGATTTACGTCTTTTCTTCAATGAACCCATGACGGATACTCCTGATTGTTAATAGATAACTTTGTTTAAAGGATACTCGATTATTCCTTCAGCTCCAAGCTCTTTTAATTGAGGAATCAACTCCCGAACAATGTGTTCGTCAATGATTGTCTCAACAGCGACCCATCCGGTGGTGCTGAGCTGGGAAATAGTGGGATTACGCAAGGCGGGCAAACTGCTGAGCAGGTTGGTGAGCCGGGTTTCCTGGATATTCATTTTCAGGCCGACTTTACGGCGGGCTTCCAGTGCACCCTTGAGCAAGAGAGCGATCCTCTGGATTTTTTGTTTTTTCCAGGCGTCCTTGTGGCTTTCCTTATTCACAATGAGTTGTGGATAAGACTCCATAAGGGTGTCGACAATCCTGAGTTGATTTGCCTTGAGTGAGGAACCTGTCTCGGTGATATCCACAATCGCATCCACAAGATCGGGGACTTTAACCTCCGTGGCGCCCCAAGAAAACTCCACATGGGCTTCGACCCCGTGTTTTTTTAAAAATTGTCTAGTGAGATTCACGGCTTCAGTAGCGATCCGTTTTCCAGCGAGATCCTGCACGGTCTTGATGGGGGAGGCGTCGGGGACCGCTAATATCCAGCGGGCGGGTGCACTGGTGGCTTTGCTGTAAGGTAAATCACAGATGACCTCGATCTGACTTTCATTTTCGGCAATCCAGTCTTTCCCAGTGATTCCGCAATCAAAATAACCACTTTCCACATAACGGGAGACTTCTTGTGCACGGACAAAACGACCTTCCATCTCCGGATCATCAATGGAGGGTTTATAAGAACGGCTCGATACCCCGATTTGCCAGCCCGCATGAGCAAAAAGCTTCACGGTCGCTTCAGAAAGCGAGCCGGCGGGAAAACCGAATTTCAGGGTATTTGACATAACAGGAAAACCGCTGAGCCTAGCGATTCCGTGATACTAATCAAGAGCAACTTGCGGATTATCAGGATTTTCGAGTAAAAGGCATTCCACAAGGCTGTTTTCAGCATGAATCGTCTCAGGCAAAGCCCGGATCAGGCAATTTGCTTCGATCAAAGAGCTGAAAATATGGGAGGCTTGGCGTCCTGCGGAATAAACCTTCCCCGATTTGATGACGCCCCTGAGAAAATGGAATCTTTTTTCTTCATTGACTATTTTTTCCCCTAAGGGCAAGCGGATATTTAGATCATGGGTGTCAGTGATCCCCATCATCAAACGGAGAGCCGGGCGGACAAAAAGGATGAATGTCACGTATGAAGAGACGGGGTTACCGGGTAGCCCGAAGATAGGGACATCATTTTTGATGCTGAAAAGGAAGGGTTTTCCCGGTTTTAATGCCACGCGCCAGAAAGTCTCGGGTATTTTGCATTTTGCCAAGGCCCGCCGGATATAGTCATGTTCCCCGACAGACATGCCCCCGCAAATAATCACAGCCTCGCACCGCAGGGCGGCTTCGATCCCTGCGGTAATCTGTATCAGGTCATCCTTGATGACGGGCAGGCGCACAGGGATCGCACCGGTTTTTTGGACCATGGCAGCCATCATCAGGCTGTTGGACTCATAGATCTCACCGGGAAGTAGATCCTCACCGGGTTTGCGTAATTCACTACCCGTGACGAGTATCGCCACCCGCGGGGGTTTAGAAACCATGATTTCAGGGACGCCTAAAGAAGAGAGCAGTCCTAAATGCCTTTCATCGAGACGGGTTCCTTTAGGAATAATTTTTTGTCCTTCGCAGACATCCTGTCCGGCTTTGCGGATGTATTCCCCCTTCAGGATAGGTTCAGTCAGGAAAATGGCTCCGGCCAATGCTTTGACATCTTCTTGCATAATGACGGCGTTAGCCCCTTCAGGCATGGGTGCTCCCGTAAAAATGCGGATGCACCGGCCCGGGAGGAGTTTGAGTCCCTTTGAGCGACCTGCGGGCTGCTCATTTTGGACATCCAGATCAATGATATTTTCCGAGCTGGCTTGGGCTGTGTCCTCGGCGCGTAAGGCATATCCATCCATGGCAGAGTTATCGAACCCAGGCAAATTGCGCGGGGAGAAAAAGTCGTGGGCGAGGCTGCGGCCAAATGCTTTTTCAAGAGGGATTTTTTCTGTCCTATCGGGAATTTCCCGCACTTTGGAGAGGATTTCTTGCCGGGCTTGCTCCGGGGACATCATGGGCGGACGGCGTCTCCGCGTTGGAGCTCCCCAGTCAAAATATCAGCTGTGGCCAGTGGGGCGCGGAGGGGTTGGGTGATTTTTACGGAGCCGATCGGGCGCCCGGCACGGTACACTTTTAATTCGTCACCCACCCGAGGCATGACAGAGCTGGAGAAATTCACCACGACAAAACCTTCCACGACATTCACAGTGGAAATAAAACCGATCGGGAGATATTCCGATCGGTTATAATAGGGGTCGGCCTTGCTTGGAGGGGGAGTCGGTGGGGTGCTGGCACAGCCTCCCGATACCACCATCAAGACCACAGAGGCGGTGACAAGAATGAGAAAATGGACGATTTTTTTCATGTTTGATACGGTTAGACGGTTTTGTGGAAGGTCATTTTCTGGTGTGATGTCTGACCGGGCTCCACGATAACCTGTGCTGAAGGAATATTCAAGACATTGGGTGGGGCCGTCCAGGGTTCCACACACAGATAGTCACAATCACTGGCAATATTCCAAATCACCCAGGCCATTTGTCTTGTCGGAGTACCGAAATTCTCGACTTCGATCTTGATTGTCCCGATTTCAGGTTTGTCTGTGTAGAGGGTAACAGGCAGATCACTATTATAGAGGAGGACATTACCGATCCCGAAACGGTCCGAACTTTTGATGACGGCCTCGTTCCAATCTACGAATTCTTCGGCCGGGTTTCCCGTCCACCGTTTGCATGAGGGCATCTTAACGAGCCACTCGATGACGGAACCATCCTTGGCTCTTTGTTTTTTGAAGTAAGGATGCCAACCGACCCCATAAGGCATTTTCTGGATGCTATGGTTCGTCATCTCAAAATCCACGGTCAAGGAATTCTCTGTCAGGCTGATTTTCTGGCGTGCGAGGAATTCAAAGGGATACTGTCTGAGGGTGTGTTCGGAATGGGCGAGGGTACAGACAATCGAGGAGTCATCGTGGAACTCGAGTTTCCAAGGTAATTTATCGGCAAATCCGTGGAACTCGATGGGATAAATCTTCTCTTCATATTTCCAGACATTAACTTCTTGGCCGATCGAACATAAGCCGGGTGCGGGAAAAAGGATAGGGTTTCCCCAGAGATTCAAGCCGGGCCATTTTTGGAAGTATTCGGGATCGAGATAGATCAGGTCTTGGCCGTTGACTTTCCAGGAAAGGGTTTGGCAGCCGAGTGCAGGGCAGATGAGCGCTTCGGCTTTGCCGGATTTGATGGTGAGATTTTCAGGTGTTTGCATGTTTTTTGGTATGTTTGGTTAATCTGTCTTTAATCAGCCACGGCGCGTAGTAAATCAAAAAACTCGCTAAGGCGATGATTTCAAGGACAAGGATATACCATGGCCACGGTGCCCAGCGACTGATTGCTAGGATGAGATTCTCTTGGTTCATGGGCGGGCGGCTCAAAAATCCGTAATTCGCCCCTACGACGGCATTGACCAAAAGGGCAGCGAGGACATAGAGATTAATGATCAGGAACATGCGCCCGATACAGCCGGGCTGGGGGCGGAGGCGGTAGGCCCCGATCATAAAACAAATGGCGACGAGGATAACCCCGTGCATCCAAAAGAAAATCAGGCAGCGCATGGTGGGGAATCCAACTTCAAGATTTGGGGTGATCAGCGTTTGAAGTGTGCCGGCTAACCCGAGAAAATAGGCCGTTTCAAATAAGAGCTGATGTCGTGTGGCCAGGGCGAGAAGGCAGACAATAACGAGAACGTCGCAGAGGTGGAGGGGCAGACCGGTCTGAAGGGTGAATGTGCCATTGATCACGATTTTGGTGTAACTGGTGATCGCATAGGCCAAAAGCATCCCGATAATCACCCAAGCACCGACTTTGGCTTGGGAGGGGGAAAGATTGACCCTCCGGAGCATTAGGCAACCTGTGCAACTTGCTGCGGTCAGGAGGAGCGCGATCAAGTGTTCAGGGCTGAAAAGTCGGAATTCCGGCATATGACCTTAGTCTAGGGGGTTTTGTGAGATGATGGGAAACATTTTTTTCAGGGGAAAATTAGTCTTTTTTTAACTTATTTATATCATCGAATGAGTGGCGACAATTCATCTGCCAGCTATGATTTGGAAATGAGCCTGAATTTACTCACACTACTCAATCAAAAACCCGTCATTACAGACGGTGCATGGGGAACCCAACTGCAAGCACTGGGTTTGGCCCCGGGCCAGTGCCCTGAAGACTGGAATTTAATCCATGAAGACAGGGTGCGCGATGTGGCGGCTTCATATGTGAGTGCCGGCAGTCAGATTATCCTGACGAATACTTTTGGTGGCACACGGACGATCCTTGAGCGCCATGGCCTGGAAGACCGGGTCAGGGAGATTAACCGGGCGGGTGCGGAAATATCCCGGGCGGCTGCAGGCCTAGCCTCTCTGGTATTTGCTTCTGTCGGGCCCTGCGGGAAAATGATTGCTACCGGGGATATAGAGCCGAGTGAGATGGAGAAAGTTTTTATGGAACAAGTCGAGGCTTTGGCCGAGGGCGGGGTGGACGGATTTGTCTTGGAGACCATGGCGGAACTCGCCGAGGCGGAGATTGCCTTAAAAGCAGCTAAAAAAATCGGGAAACCGGTGGTTGTCTCCATGGTTTTTGACTCGGGGCGTAATCGTGATAGGACCATGATGGGCGTGACCCCTGAGCAGGCCGCACTACATTTGACCGAGATCGGAGCGGATGTCATCGGAGCAAATTGCGGCCACGGGATCGAAGGATTCCTCGGGATATGCCAAAGAATGAAAAGCAATACAGACCGTCCGATCTGGATGAAAGCCAATGCGGGCCTGCCTGAAATGGTCGATGGCAAGACTACCTATGGCACATCCCCCGAGCAATTTGCACAAAAGGCAACATTACTCCTCGAGGCCGGGGCCGACTTTATCGGTGGGTGTTGCGGGACCAGTCCGGAATTCATCCGCGCCCTCAAAGCGCAATTTGCGCCTGTATAACATTTGCAAAAGGTCATAAGGCAAAAAGCCCCGGAGCGATTTCGGGGCTTTTTATTGGGAAAAATCTATGGCGCAGGGCCTGTTAAATCATGTGGCTGAACATCCCGTCGCGCAGCTTCGGTTCGAACCACGTGCTCTTGGGAGGCATGATACCGTCCTGGTCGGCGATTTCCATGAGATCGACAATACTGGTCGGGTGCATGGAAAAGGCGATCATGTAGTCGCCTTGATTAACGAGTTTTTCGAGTTCCTGAGGGCCTCTGATACCCCCGACAAAAGCGATCCGTTTGTCCGTGCGCGGGTCTTGGATATTAAAGACGGGCGAGAGGACGTAATTCTGGAGGAGTGACACGTCAAGCATGTCGATCGGATTTTTCTCTTTATCCAGTAGGGCGGGCCACCAGTCGAGTGTATGCCATTTGCTGTGGATATAGAAACATACTTGGTGTTTATGGGCGGGTATTTTTTGATCGGATACGGTGACTTTGCCTAATTCACTGAGGCGTTTGACCGTATTCAGGATGGTCATGTCGTTGAGGTCTTTAATCACACGGTTATAGGCGAGGATCTGCAATTGGTCATGGGGGAAGACCACGGCCATAAATTTACTGGAGTCTCCGGCCCCATTGCGGGCGAGATCCACACGGTTTGCCGCCGCACTCCGGTGGTGGCCGTCAGCAATGTAAAGGGAAGGGATGACTTCGAATTGTTTGCGGATGAGATCGATAGTGTCGTCTTGGTCGATGATCCACGCCGTGTGGATAATGCCATCCGGGGCCGTGATTGAAACGGTCGGTTCCCGCGAAGCAATTTGCTCTTGGAGCTTGGTGAGTTCCGCCTTGGCGGGGTAAGTCAGGAAAACCGGGCCGGTTTGGGAGTTTAATGCCTCCACATGGCGGACGCGGTCGTCTTCCTTGTCTGGCCGGGTGAATTCATGTTTTTTGATGATGCTCTTGCGGTATTCGTCGCAAGAGAATATAGCCACGATCCCTGTCTGGATGTGGTTGTCCATTTGTTGACGGTAGAGATAGTAGCAGGGTTTATGGTCTTGGATCAATGCCCCTCTTTCGAGCAATTTATGGAAGTTTGCGGCTGCTCGCTCATAGATCTCCGGGCCGTAGGCATCGGTGCCGTCGGGGAACTCAAGCTCCGCGCGGGAAACGCGCAGGAAACTATTCTTTTTATCTCCAGCCATCGCACGGGCCTCGGCGGTGGACATGACATCATAGGGGAGTTCACAAATCTCTGAAGCGAGTTCAGGAGCCGGTCTGACTGCGGGAAAAGGGAGTACGGTAGCCATAAGGCCGACTGTTAAACCCAAAATCCGGCTCAAGGAAAAGAAAGAAATGATTACAAATTGCCCCATAAGTTATGACACCGAGGAGGGGGGAAGGTGGCAGGGGTCAAAAAAGAACGTTGACTCAAAAGAAATGACACTGGAAAAAAGGAGTCATGAGAATGAGTCGGAGTCTGCAAATCGAGCAAGTTACCCCTGTAACGGGAAGGTAAAGGGAGGTTATTAAGATAAGTAATGTGGGCACTACGGATACAGCCACAAAAATGCCGTTAAACTCTTGATAGGGAAAGCGGCTCAAAGACATGCGCATGTGGAGCAAAAGAATTATACCCACGCACGACAATTACTGGGTTATGACCGGATCGAAGTACCGGAGGCCGTAGAGGAGATCAATGAACTCTATGTTCAATGGGGGAAATATCAGAATTTCTTTTGTGCTCCTCAGCATCTTGAAATTCACCGTCGCTGTCGATTCCAAATTCCT
>Ga0163144_10009140_pt1 | contig 21329 bp, 22 predicted proteins | sample OliLak19BULKMAT1_FD_123175 | JGI IMG/M metagenome (GOLD analysis project Ga0163144, IMG submission 123175) | Freshwater microbial mat bacterial communities from Lake Vanda, McMurdo Dry Valleys, Antarctica - Oligotrophic Lake LV.19.BULKMAT1 | ecosystem: Environmental > Aquatic > Freshwater >... | reverse complement strand
CGTCGCCGGGGTTGGCGTCTACGGCGTCGACGGTGGAGTCGACGCGGAACATGGCGGCGTTGGCGACGCTCGCGCAGCAGGGAAGTGCGCCGAGGCTGCAACTGAGGGCAGCGACGCGGAGCAGCGTGCGTCGGGCGCGGAGCGGGAAGCAGGGGATGACGCGGGGGCGGGCAATTTCGAGCAGGGACATTCGACTCCTCCAGCGAGTGCGCCAAATAGTTATCGCGAGGTTCCGGCGGGGGCAACCCGGAATCGGTATCGCGAGGACGCGAAGTGGGCGACGCCGTGCCGCGCAACCGGCTTGGCTGCGGCGCCGAATTGGTGCAGGATGCCGGCCGGTGCCCCCGTAGCTCAGTTGGATAGAGCACAGGATTCCTAATCCTGGGGTCGTGCGTTCGATCCGCGCCGGGGGCACCTCGTTTTCTGTTGATATTGTTGATGTTTAGCGATTCCGTGGTAGTTGCGGCCGGGGAGCTTCTGAGCGAGCGGAAGCACGCGGATCGATTGCGCGGAATGGTCTAGTGGGACGGACCACTCGAATTTTCGCTGCGTCCCCAAGCTCATGAGTCGACCGGGCTTCCCCCCCCCCCCGTGGTCGCCACTGGGACTGTACCAAGCGCGCTTCGAATAACCCTTGGTAGTCTGTCGTCGGCCACATTTGTCGCACTGGCCAACTTGTTCGAGCTGGAATATTAAATTGTGGATTCTAGTCTCATCTGGGGTTAGCATGCCGAGCGGGCAGGCAGCGCGAACGGTATGATGGGAGCCTTAGGCTGGTTTTCGCGTTGAGTGGAGAGTGTTTATGCGTTCCTACCCAATTCTCTTTGGGTATCGAGATATGGTTGCTGGCCGTGATTTTGTGGCGTTCGTTGCAACGGACGGCCGTGCCCTGTGCACTCGGGAGGCAGACGGGTTCTGGCTCTACGGCGTAGATCCAGGCTCGATCGCTGGGGGAGGCGAGAGCGTCGAAGAAGCCGGCCGTGCACTCAAGGAAAGCTACCTCTCTGCGCTGTTCGACATCGCCGCCGAAGCGGCATCCTTTGCCGCTTTCAAGAAAGAGGTTGAACGCTTCTTTGCTGAGCGCAACGGGCCGAATGAAGCAATGTGGGAAGCAGCCCACGCGCTGGTCAAAAGCGGCGCCGTCGATGGTGATGCTGTTGCCGGAAGTTTGCCACGGAAGGATGCGGCCTTGTGTCCGCGGGGAATCAGAATCGAGCAGGTGGACACAGAACACCGCGATGCGTCCCAGCATCGGTTCAACACCTTCGTTCAGCAAGAGTACGCCGAGGCCGCGTGACGTCGTCCGGTACGATCCCGCTCAAGGACGTTTGGAAGATGCTTGACGCGGGCGCCCATGGCTCCGCGCCGGCAGAGCGCATACACAACTGGGAAGTTCGGTACAACCAGAAAACGTATTATCGTTTGCCGCTCGGGAAGCATGGCAAGCGAAAGAACCCGGCGATTCAAATCGGCCATGTTCGCAACCTCGTGCGGTTCTTTGAAATCGACGCGTGTGCGAAGGGCCAGTTGGAACAGCTTCGTTAGTTGCGCATACGCAGTCCTGCGTAGATCGGACTTGGCGTATCGATCGCAGCAGCCGCCCGCTTTTGGAAGCCATTCGCTCTTGGAAGTGTCGTCGGCGTCGCGATGCTGCCCATCCTGCCGTCGCTGTTTTGGTTCCTCGGCCCGCAGATCATTGCGCACTCCCGACGCGGCCGGCGGTTCTTCCGGAAGCCCCTGGCAAGCCCCTCCGACGGGTTCCCGTGCATTGCTCTTTCCCGCCCGCCGAATAATCTTCGGCGACACACAACGGCCGAGGACACTGAGAAGCTGACTCATGCCACCAGCGGGTTCAAAGAACGCCCCCGAGGCCCAGGCGCGGGAGAAGATCGACGCCCTGCTCGAAGAGGCTGGCTGGGCCATCCAGGACCGCGACGAGATGAATCTCAGCGTCCCGGCGGTCGCAGTGCGCGAGTCCAAGCTCGCCCCCGGCAACGGTGTTCGATGCCCTGCGGTGGCAGCACTGACGGCGAGGATGCGCCTACGGTAGCGGCGGCACCGCGGCGGCGACCAGGCCCACCGCTGCTGGCGTGCCGTTGCGGGTGACCGCTAACACGTAGCGCGCGCGCGCCGGATCGGCGCAACCATCTTCATCGACAGCACTCACCTCGATGACACACGTTTGTGCCGTCGGCACCTGTACGTTCAGCTCGGGACACAAACCCCGCGGCGGTAGATGGACACACACCCGCGAGTCGTCGGCATGAGCGTCGAGCGCGGCGTCCCCACATACCATCCGCACACCGAGGTCGGCGGCCGTCACCGCGTCCGCGGTCTCGACGAGGACACGAATGTCTTCGCCGCCGGCGACCGCGACTTGCCAGCGGTCGACGAGCCCGGCGCCGCAAGGCATCAACTCTCCAGCCACGCCACACTGGCAGGCGCTGCTACAGTCACCGGGGCACGCGTCGTCGTCGCTGCCATCGCAGCCTTCGCCGGCTTCGGCGACGTCGTTGCCGCAGGTCGGCTCGACGCTCGCCAGGCAGATCTCGATCGTCTTCTTCGTATCGAGTGTCTCATCGCTGAGCGGCGAAGCGACGAATAGACCCAGCCGGGCGAGGTGCTTCTCCTGGCGCGGCTCGATACGGATGCCGTCGTCGGCGCCCGCGAGCGGTCCGCAGCTAGCCTGCTCGACGTAGCGGCGCGCGAGCGTGGCCTTGTAGCAGGCGAGGCGCAGTTCCGGGCGGCGCACGGCAGTCTCGACGACGGGTCGCGGCGTGCCATTCGCTGGTCCACTTTGGATGACTGGCGGATCGAGCGGATCGGTGTCGAGCGATGTTGCGACGCACACACGGGAGAGCTTCTTCAGCTCGTAGCGGCGGGTTTGGAATCCGTCGGCAACGTCGACCTGTACCTGCTTCGCGAATCGCGGGTACACACCACCCGCGGGTCCGCGCGATTCCTGTTTCGCCTTGTGACAGACGAAATGCTCGAGCGTGTGCTCCGAATCGTCGGGGGCCGTGGGTGGCACTGCGGCGTCGAGACGTGCCGGAGCCATGAGGCTGACGGGCTTCTCCAGCCTTGCCAGGGTGGGAAGGCACTCATTGATGATGTTGCGGTAGCGTACTGCCGTGAAGCGCGGTTCGCCGCTTGCCGGTCGGAGCGGATACTCGGCCAGTGCGGTCGCTGGGTCGAACGGTGGAACGTCGCGCAGCGCTCCGGGTACGGCCACTCCGTTTGCCCCGGCGAGGTTGAAGCGGCCGGTTCCCGCCGCGCTCGTCAGCACCACCGGACCGAAGCGCGGTGGTTTCACCGTGCCACGCGTCGTCTTTACGGTGTGGGCGACGAAGCCGTCGAGTCCGAGCGGCGTTCCCACGCATACGCCGGCCGTGCAACTGTCGACGTCGGTCAACACGAATCCGTCATCGCAGCGTTCGCCGTCAGCGACCGGCGCACATGCCGATGGCACGCCGGCGCAAGCATGGCAGGCTTCGATCCGACAGTCGGGCGCGCAGCCGTCGCCGGCGACGATGCCGCCGTCGTCGCAACTCTCGATGCCGACATGAACGAGCCCGTCGCCGCAGGTGGCGAGGCGACAGTCGTTCAAACATGCGTCGTCCTCGTCGAGGTTGCTGTCATCGCACTCTTCGATGTCGCTCTGCACCACGCCATCGCCGCAGACCGCAGCCGTGCAATCGGAGAGACAATCGTCTTCGTCGTTGGCGTTACCGTCGTCGCATTCCTCGCTCCCGACGAAGACGACGCCATCGCCGCATGTCGCAACTTGGCAGGCGTTCGTGCACCCGTCGCCATCAATACGGTTGCCGTCGTCGCAGAGCTCGAACGGGTCGAGTTGCCCGTCGCCGCAGGTAAGCGGCCCGCAGACCCCGATGTCCGCGGGCGTCATACCGGTCCCTCCCGGCGGCGAATGAAGCGCGTTGCATTGTGCCTGGGTGAGTACGTCGTCGGGGCAGATCGAGAAAGGGCCGCAGGGGTACCCGCCGGTCGCACTCATGAGGTTGCGGACGTCGGCGACGTGTACGAGTCCGGCGTTGTGCCCGTATTCGTGCATCCACAAGCCGACTTCGGCGCCTACGTCGGAGAGGCGAACGACGACCGCGCCGAAGCCACCCTGCTTGGCACAGCCACTGAAGTTCGTACCCGGCGCGCCGCACCAGTTGATCGCGCGGACCACCTTGATTCGCACGCTTGGATTGCCGAGCACGGCGTCGAGTTCCGCCTTGCTCGAAATGATGTCCAGGCCATCGCCGGGCGCTCCCAGAGTCCCGGCCTCGCCTGCACGGGTGAAGTGGACGCAGCAGCCGAGGTCGCTGGCGCTGTCTTCGTTGCGGGTCAGGAACGAGCCGAGTTCGAAGATCTCATCGACCCGCGCCGCCGTGATCGGGCTGGGGGCGTCGACGTGATTGGCAAAGCTGATGCCGATTGCATGGAGCCGCGCCTGTCCGTCGAGAGCTAGCGGAACGGGCATGTCCTCGCCGAGGCTGTCGCTTTCCGGCCCGTCTGCGCCGAGCAACTGCGCGGCCAGCGTCGACAACGCTCCATCGGCGGAGTGCGACGGTTGGGTGGCGAGCGCATCCAAGCGCGAGCGAGCTTCCTTCTGCGGTACCCGCGCGAGCGCGACGACGAGCTGTTCCGCGATGGCGCGTTCGCCGGTCCCTTGCGTGGTGCGTGCATCGCTCGCCGCGAGCAAGCTGTTGATCGCGCCGGGGACGCCGCGACGCGCGAGCTGTGCGAGGGCGATCGGTGCCTGCAGCCGCGCCCGATCGGCTTCGGGCGAGATCGTCGCGTCGCTGCCGCCATCGAGGAACGCGTCGAGCACGGCGATCGCATGTTCGTCGCCGACCAGTCCGAGGAAGGCAACGAGGTTGTCTTGGCGGATGACGCTCGGGTCGCCGAGGAGGCGAACGAGGATCGGAGCCGCACCCGAACCGAGGGCGGCGGCGTGCGACTCATCGAGACCGTGCGGGTAGGCGCGCTCGACCGCCTCGCGGACCCTACCGTCGGTTGCGACAGCGGCGTACGTGAATTCCGGAACAATGACGACGACAGCGAATGCGAGAGCGAGAGCGAGGTGATGCACTGAGGCCTCCTTGAATTAGCCTCATGTCAGCACGTGCAGCGCGCTTTCGGTAGCGCAAAAGCGGCATGGGAGAAGCGCAACGCACAGCGCAGGCGCCGTTTATTCGAAGACAACGGTCTTGTTGCCGTGGACGATGATGCGGTCGTCGACGTGCCAGCGCACCGCCCGCGCGAGCACGCTGCGCTCGACGTCGCGCCCCTTGCGCACGAGATCGGCGACCGAGTCGCGGTGGGTGGTGCGGATGACGTCTTGCTCGATGATCGGCCCTTCGTCGAGATCGGTGGTTGCGTAGTGGGCGGTTGCGCCGATGAGCTTCACGCCCCTGTCGTGGGCGCGCTGGTGCGGTTTGCCGCCCATGAAAGCCGGCAGGAACGAATGATGGATGTTGATGATCCGTGCCGGGAAGCGTTCGATGAATTCGCGGCTCAGGATCTGCATGTAGCGGGCAAGCACGACGAGATCGATGCGCTCCTCTGCCAGCAGCGCAATCTCCCGTTCTTCCTGGTCGCGCTTGTTCTCCTTGGTGATCGGGAAGACGTGGTAACGCAGGCCGAACGGCTGGACGAGCGATTCGAGATCTGGATGGTTGCCGATCACGATGGGGATCTCGCAATCGAGTTCGCCGGCACGGTGGCGCCAGAGCAGATCGACCAGGCAATGCTCGTAGCGGGAGACGAAGATCGCGACCCGCTTCTTGTCGCCCGAGTAGCGCAGGTTCCAAGTCATGGAGAAGCGCTCGCTCGTCTCGGCGATCGCCTTCTCCAGTGTCACCCGATCGGTGTGCATCTCGGCGAGGTCGAAGCGGATGCGTTGGAAGAACATTCCCGTCGGGTCGCTGTGCTGGTCGGCGTCGAGAATGTTGGCGCCGTGGCCGTAGAGCAACTGCGCGAGCGCGGCGACGATGCCGCGACGATCGGGGCAGCTGACGAGCAGCACGGCGGTTTCGGTCGAGAGGTTCGGTATTCCCATGGCTCGGGAAAATACCAAAGTAAGCGAGCGGCTTCCACGCACCGAGCGAGGCGCGGAAAAGCGCCAGGGCGTTCTCCTGCGCGTCGCCCCCGTTCGTGCTGAGCTTGGCGAAGCACGGGCTCCTGGTATTGGCTCAACAGCCCGTCGACAGGGGCAGGGCGAACGGAGGGAATGGTCTGGCTTCGGGGGGAATCCGCGTTTTGCTCAGTGGCGGCGAAACGGGTGCAGCAAGCGGTTCACCATCCGGTCGTCGAGCCCGATGGTTTGGCCGAGGCGGCCGTAGACGTGCAGCAGCGCGTTGTCGAGCGCAACGCCGATTCGTCCGAGTCCGTCACCGGGCCGCGCGTACAAACGTCCGAAGTGCGGCGGCAACGGTTCCCGCTCTTCGGTGAAGTAATAGACCGCGACGCACGTGCGTGCGGCGCCGGGCGGACACGCGAGAACGTCCGGGAACCCGTGCGGCGTGTGTGCCCCGGCCGCGAATAGCACCGCGCGGTTGAAACGCGGTGCTATCCGCGCGCCGCAGCGCGATACGGTTTCGTCCCACAACTCGAGTTCACCGCCGTAACCGGGCGCCCACTCTTCGTTGGCATAGACGAGCAGGTTGAGCCGACGTCGCCAGCGGCGCCGCCTGGGGTGCACGAGCGGATCGATGTGCAGGTTGAGGTAACCCGAATGGGCGGTCGCCTGGAGCCCGCCGTCCTCGAGCTCGCCATCGAAGAGAAGCCCCTCGATGCCGGTAATCGACTCCAGCACCCGGCGAAAGCGCTCGCCGGCGAGAGCCGCAAGCAGGCGCCGCGCCGCTGGACCGAAGCCGTTTACGTCGGTCCGCGAATAGGTCTTCTGGCTGTAGTAGCGATGGTAGGTCCACCGCGCCGTGCCGACGTCGCCGAATTCCTCGCGCCCGATCGCGCGCAGTTCGTCGCCGTCCGCAAAGCCGTCGATGACGACATGGGGAAAAGGCTTCGCGAGCGCGAAGGATCGCCGCAACGCACCGAGATCACGCTCCCAAGCAAATGGCGAATCGGGGCTCACGGACGGGGTCTAGCAGCGGCAAGGGGAAAGGACCAAAAGGATGGGTTCACGCATCTTGCCCCTTGGCCCTTCCTATTGATGACAAATCGCGCAGCTCTCGTTCGCCAGGCCGACGAGCGGCGGATCGTTGCTCGGGTCCTCGTCTTGGTAGAGGGCGATGCGCGCGGCGACGTTGGCTGCGCGCTCGCGGGCGAGCTCGGTGAACGCCCAGCCCGACGCGGTGCCGGAGCCGACGGCGAGTTGGTACCAGCCGCGGGCCTGGGTCAGGTTGCCGGCCTTGGCGAAGATGTCGCCGAAGAGAATGCCGGACCCTTCCAGGTTGCTCGGGGCGCGGCCCGCGTTGCCACAGATCTGCGGCGTGCACATCGAGAGGCCTTCGGGTCCGAGCAGGTCGACGAGGTGCTCGACCGCCTCGGTGAAGATCGGTGCATCGGGCGGGACGACCGCGGCTACCGTGCCGAGGAACGAAAAGCGATTGAACAGCGGCCAGAGTTCCATCGACGCCCGCAACTGATCGATGCCGAGCTGCTCCAACTCGGGGTCGGCGTTGGTGATGCCGTTCTGGTACGTCGCCGCTCCGCGGAAGCCGGGGTAGCCGCGATTCTCGGGAACCAACTCCACCGCCATGTCGAGATCGGCATTGGCCTGGACGATCTCCTGGCGGGCGAAATCGCTGAACTCGACGAAGTCGGTGAGCGAACGCCCGTAGCGGTACAGGTGCATCATCCCCTTGAGGAAGTAAGACCGTCCGTCGGTCGCATCGGCCTCGATCGCGTCAGTGAAGAGAGCGAGGCTTTCGTCGCCACGCTCCGCCGCGCCGTGCAGGGTCTGCCAGAACGCGGCGTCGGCAACGGTGACCAACGGGCAACCCGCGAGCGCGTGCGTCACGCCGGTGAGCAGCTCCGCGACATCGACGCTCGTGCTGCTGTCGGCATCGAAGGCCGTGCACGCCGACGACAGCGTGCCGCCGAGAGCGACGTCGACGCCGCGCAGAATCTCGTCGACCGTCACGGCGCCGTCGCCCCCGCAATCGCCGGTGCATACGCGCCGCGCCTCTGCGGGCGGCGCGAACAAGAGGCACGAAGCCAGCGCTAGTGTCGCAAGAATGTTCGTTGATCGGGGCATCTCCGTCCTCGGTGTCCAATCCATCTCTCCGAACCACATCACCACATCACCTCATCACGGCGACGCCGCGTTCTCAAATCTTCGGCCAGCGCGGCTCGCGCTTCTCTACGAACGCCTGAAACCCCTCCTTGCACTCCGCGCCGAGGATCGAGTCCTGGAACATCTCGGTGTCGAACCGCGGCAGGTGCCGGTTGATGTCGCGCTTCAGTGCACGGCGCGCCGCGGGTCCGGTGCGGCGGATCTCGGCGATCGTTTCGGCCACCGCAGCGTCGAGTTCGGCGTCGGGTACGACCCGCGCGACCAAGCCCATGTCGGCGGCCTCACGGGCGCTGAAATAGCGCGCGGTGTAGAGCAGATACTTGGCGCGAGCGACACCGACGCGACTCGCGAGCCGGGCGCCGAGGTAGCAGTCGGCGACGCCGCGCAGCAACTCGGGAACGCGGAAACGGGCACTTTCGCAGGCGATCGAAACATCGCTCATCAAGGTCATCACCAAGCCGCCACCCTGGCACATGCCGTTGATGGAGACGAGCACCAACTTCGGACAGCGCTCGATCTGGACGAAGGGCGTCAGGTCGAGTCCGTCGGTGAAGCGGTCGATCGGCGCGTCGCCCTCGTGCTGTCCACCCATCTCGCCGCCGACGCAGAAGGTGTCGCCGGTTCCCGTGATCAGCACCAAGTCGACATCGGCGTCGCGCTCGGCGATGACGCACGCCTTCTTGATGCCGTGATAGCTCTCGATCGTCAGCGCGTTGCGCCGTTCGGGGCGATCGATGCGCACCGTGAGGACGCCGTCGGCGAGAGTGGCGACAAGGTGCTTGGAGCCGAGGTCGATGGGCGTGGACATGGAACTCCTGCAACGCGGCGAGGCGGAGACATCGTTGACCAGGAAGCTGACATATGTCAGCTGACATTCGTCAGCAAGTGCGCCAGGGCGCGTCGCCACTGGCCTGAGCGAGGTTGCATGTACATCGGCTACAACGAAGAGCAGAAAGGCCTGCGGCGCGAGTTGCGCGCCTACTACGACCAGCTGCTGACCCCGGAAATCAAAGCGGGTCTGCACGACGGCAAGGGCGTCGGCCCGGTGCTGCGCGCGGTCGTGCGGCAGATGGGGAAAGACGGTTGGCTCGGTATCGGCTGGCCCACCGAATACGGCGGCCAGGGGCGCTCGCACGTCGAGCAGTTCATCTTCTTCGACGAGTCGATGCGCGCCGGCGCACCGGTGCCGATGCTCACCATCAACACCGTCGCACCGTCGATCATGAAGTTCGGCAGCGCCGAGCAGAAGGCCTTCTTCCTGCCGAAGATTCTCGCCGGCGAGATCCATTTCTGCATCGGCTACACCGAACCCGATGCCGGCACCGACCTAGCCGCGCTCAAGACCCGCGCCGTCCGCGACGGCGACGACTACGTCATCAACGGCCAGAAGATCTACACCAGCTTGGCCAGCGACGCCGACTACATCTGGCTCGCGACCCGCACCGATCCCGATGCTCCCAAGCACAAGGGCATCTCGCTGTTCATCGTCCCGACCAACTCCCCGGGCGTGCGCGTCGACCCGATGGACTTGATGTCGGACCACGACGTCAACACCACCTTCTACGACGACGTGCGCGTGCCGGCGGCGAACCTGGTCGGCGGCGAGAACAACGGTTGGAAGCTGATCACCAACCAACTCAACCACGAGCGCGTGACCCTGTGCTCGGTCGGCATCATCGAGCAGTCGTTCGCCGCCTGCCGCGATTGGGCGACGCGCACCACCCTGCCGGACGGCCGTCGCGTCATCGATCAAGAGTGGGTGCAGACGAACCTCGCGCGGGTCTATGCCGGCATGGAGTTCCTGCGGCTGATCAATTGGAAGGTCGCTTGGGACGGCACCCGCGGCGAACTCGACGTCGCCGACGCCTCGACGATCAAGGTCTTCGGCACCGAGTTCTACATCGAGGCTTTCCGCTGGCTGATGGAGATCTACGGTCCCCGCGCCTACCTGCGGCGCGGCTCCCCCGAGGCCGTCACCCAGGGCCACCTGGAGCACCTCTACCGCAGCCTGATCATCCTCACGTTCGGTGGCGGCACCAACGAGGTGCAGCGCGACCTCATCTGCATGTTCGGCCTCAAACTGCCACGCATGCCGCGGCTCTAGTCGCGGCGACCGGAGAACCCATGGATTTCGCTTACACGGACGAACAGCAGGAACTCATCGACCTGGCCCGGAAGATTCTCACCGACCGCTCGGCCCCGGATCGGCTGAAGAAGATCGAGCGCGGCGGTGGCCCACGCTTCGATCCGGAGCTGTGGGCCGAACTCGCCAAGGCGGGGATCGTCGGCGTCGGCATTCCCGAGGAGTTCGGCGGCAACGGCTTCGGCTTTCTCGAGGTTGCTGGTGTGATCGAGCAGGTGGGTCGGACGACGGCCGCGGTTCCCTATTTGGAGACGGTCGTCCTCGGCTCCTTGCCCCTCGTCGCCTTCGGCACGGCCGAGCAGAAGCGCGCCTTGCTACCCGAAGTGGCGCGCGGCGAGCTGATTCTCACGGCGGCGTTGGTCGAGCCCGAGGGCGAGTTGCTGCGTCCGCTCGTGCGCGCCGAACCGGTCGGAGCGGACTGGCAGCTGAGCGGGGTCAAGGTCTGTGTGCCGTTCGCCGAACTGGCGCAACGCATCTTGGTTCCGGCGAGGACGCCGGACGGTGACGTCGGCTTGTTCCTCGTCGACCCGGCGAGCGCCGGGGTCACGCTCGAGCCGATGCAGACGACGAGCGGGCAGCCGGAGGCGCTGCTCGAGTTGGCGAACGTCACCGTCGCTGCCGGCGACATTCTCGGATCGCTCGGCGAGGGCAGGGTGATCCTCGACTGGATGAGCGAGCGGCTGGCTGCGGCGCAGGCAGCGCTGGCGTTCGGAGTGTGTTCGGAGGCGTTGCGGCTGACGGCGGAGTACACGACGAACCGCAAGCAGTTCGGCCAGCCGATCGCGTCGTTTCAGGCGGCGGGCCAGCGCGCGGCGAATGCGTACATCGACAACGAGGCGATCCGGCTCACGGCGCTACACGCCGCGTGGCGCATTGCGGCGGGCCTACCTGCGGCGGCTCAGGCCGCGGTAGCCAAGCTATGGGCCGCGGACGCCGGGCACCGCGTGGTCCACGCCGCGCAGCATTTGCACGGCGGCGTCGGTGTCGACCGCGACTACCCGCTGCACCGCTATTTTCTCTACGCCCGACAGATCGAACTGACCAACGGCAACGCCTCGGCGCAGTTGCGCCGCCTCGGCAAGATGATTGCGGACGGGAGCATGGGCGACAACGCTTCGTAGCGCGTGCGAGAAGTTCGCTGAGCCACGAGCACAAGCACAGTCGTTACAAGGCCACTTGCAGAAGGCCACTTGCGTATCCGAAGGTCCCCGGGGGCTCACGTCCCCGACAGCGTGCTCACGGCAAGGCCGCGCTCCAGGTGCCGGTTTCGCCGGTGCGGTCGCGGTAGGTGCCGCGCAGGCCGCCGTCGTCGATCTGGCCGTAGATCCGCGCGAGTGGCGAGTTCGCCAGAACGAGCGTGCCGTCGAGCCGGTTGCCGTCGCGCACGAGATCGAGCTGCCAGTGCTGCGCCGCCGAGCCGCTACGGCCGTCTGCTTTCCAGGAGCCCGTGCTCCGCTGCGGAGCCTCGCGCAACGGCTCGGCGCGCGCGGCACCTGCGACGGCCAGCACGGCTGCGATCAGCACCGTCGTGCAAACGAAACGCGGAATCCGCGATCGATGGATCATGCAGTGGACTCCTCGTGTCTTCCAACCAAACCGGGCCGCACCCGATGCGGTGCTGTTCATCTTCGTAGTCAGGCGAACCGAGCGCGCGACGGTGGTGCGGCGCTTGGCCTTGTCCGGGTCCCTGCGGCGCACCAAGACAGCGTCGGCTGCGAGCTCCGGCATTTCCCACAGTGCTTGGAGAGAAGGTCCGCCGGGCTCCCCGGCGCCGGCGAACGGGTTTCGCCGTATCGGTCCGAAGCGGCCGAAGTCGACTGGACCGTCCAATGGATCAGTCGTTTTCGTAGCGGATTTGCTCATGTCTGGTCGCCTTTCGCGCGCTTATGATGCGGATGTGGTCTGCATTCACCTCGGCGTGGACGACGTACAGCAGGCGCTGGCGCTGGGAGAAGCCGATCGGGATGAACCGATCGGCATGCAGGGTGTCGGGATAGAAGGCAGCGAGTTCGTCCTCGAACGCGGGGGCGGCTTCGTCGAACGTGACCCCATGCTTCCTCCGGTTGGCTGCCGCCTTGCGCGTATCCCAGATGAAGCGCATGCGAGAAAATGTAGGACAATAGGGCTTACCGAACAATCCGATCCTACCTCCTGGGATCGCCGTTACGCTCGTATCGATTCGCCCCGGGCGCGCAGCCTTTGTGCTGCCGTTCACAACTTCGGCGACGAATTCTAGGTGAACCCCTGCGCTTGTGTCGCCAAGCATCCGGTCTCGCGGATCGTTTGCCGCAAGCCTGCGCGGAATCACCCGATCTTGAAGCCCACCGCGAAGCCGACGCCGAAACCGCCGCCGAAGGGGAGGTTCGCGGTGATGATGTTCCAGGCCTGGTCCGCTAGCGTCTCGCCGCCCGGGTTGTCCCATACGGCCTCCGCCCACGCCTGCACCACCGGCCAGTGCACCTCGATCCATCCCATATAAACCAATCCCTGGACCAAGATGAAGATCGCACCGAGGACCAGGGCCACCACCTTCGTCAGCTTCTTCGCGGCGTAGCCGACCATCAGGCCGACGATGCCGCCGAAGCCGGCTTCACCCACCGGGCCGGCGAGGATTTCCGCGAGCGATCCCATTGCCACTCGTTGCTATATCGCGCCCCGCCGCGCATCAAGCGCCGGGAAAACGCAGTCCCGTCAGCGCCGCGAGTTCGGCGAGCGCCGCGTCCGGATCGACTACCTTGATCGTGTGCATCCCCAACGCCCGCGCGGGCTTGAGGTTGATGCCGAGGTCGTCGAGATACACCGCATCGGCCGCGGCGACGCCGAGCCGCTCCAGCGCAATCTCGTAGATCCGCGGGTCGGGCTTGCGCACGGCCTCCTTGCTCGACTCGAGCACGAAGTCGAACAACGCCATCACCTCGGCAACCCGCCGCGCGCCGTCCGACGCAGCCGCCATTCCCGGGCCTTCGCCGAATGCAACGTTGTTGGTGATGCAGGCCGTGCGCAGCGTGCGACGACAGACCTCGAGCGCCGCCACCACCTGCGGCCGGATGTCCCCGGCGAGCAACTCCAGCACCGTGCGCCCGGGTAGCGCTCGCCCGTGGCGGGCCGCTTCCTCGGCGAAAGTCCGATCGAACTCGGCGAGCGTGAGCTCGTTACGCTCGAGCCGCGCCCACGCGTTGTCGTCGGGGTTGCTGGTGTTGATGCGGCGAATGAATCCCTCGGGATAGCCATGCTCGCGTTCGAAGCGTGCGAACGCTTCGAACGGGCTCGTGGTGAGCACGCCGCCGAAATCCCAGAGCACCGCTCTAATCGCCGTCGCTTGCATCGTCCTCGTCCGTCCATCCATACCGACTCGCCGCCGCGGAGCCGCCGAGCAGCGCCGCGCGCACGGTCGCCACGTCCGTCAGCGGCGGGCGCCGGTGGCGCGTCACCTCAGCGGCGGTGAACTCGCGGAAGTCCGGCGGCACGCGCTCCGCATCGAAGTGCCGCACCAGCCACGAGAGCAAGGCCGCCGTGCGCGCGTCGGATAGCTCCGACTGCGAGACTCCCGGGATGCGGATCAAATATTCGCGCCCGCCGTCGACTGCGAGAAACCGCCCGATTTCGCCGCGAAAGTCCGGAACGTCGGGCGGCGTGCCGGCACCTTCGGGTCCGTGGCAGCCACGACAGTGCAGCATGTAGTCGGTCGCCGGATCGGCACTCGCATTCGCCGCGAGCGCGAGGTTCGTCCCCAGAACCAAAACGCCAACGAGACCGGGGAGGGATCGCAGCGGATTCACTCTTCTGCCGTAGCAATGCCGAGGACGATCGCCGTCGAGCAGTTGTAGACGACGTTGGTCGTCCCCCAACACCAGTTGATGTCGTTGCTGCGAGCCGGCGAATAGACCGGCCGGTCGCCCTCGTTGCGGTGACAATAGCACTGGCCGCAGATGTGTTTTCCGCAGCAGTCGTTGTAGGAAATGATGTAGTCCCTGCCGTCGGCCGGATTGCGGCAGGTGCCGATCCAAGTCACCGGCGACATCTCCGTACCCGGCGGGCACGACCGGTGCGAGCCGCCGCAGCAGCTACACAGAAACCCGTCGATCGCACAGTGGCGCCAATACGCGCAGTCCTTCGGATCGCCGTGCGGCTCTGCCGCGTCGGGCTCGCCGGGAGCCTCGGCTCGCGCCGCACCCGGACGCGCCAGCGGCAATAGCGGTATCGCGCCCGCACCGACGGCGACGGCGCCGAGGCGGCCGAGAAAGCCGCGCCGCGACGTTCGCCGCGCCACCGAGCGGCTCAGCCGGTCGATCCAGCGGTCCATCGAGTTCATCGCATCCCTCTCGTCACCTTTACTCAGGCGACACGTTGCGCCGCCATGTAGTCCTGGATCGAGGCGACGCCGCGCGCCTGCGCCTCGAACAGACTCTCCAAATGCTCGCGCGTGTTCACCAGACCGCGTGCGCGGATCCGGCCGTCGACGCCGATTAGCACCGCATGCGGAAGCTTGGCGACGCCATAGGCAACGCCGAGCGGCGCCGACAAGAGGTAGCCGTAGCGATCGAGACGCCGGGCGTACACCCACGCTTCGTGCTCCGCGCGCGATCCGTCGCTAGCGAGCACCAGGCGCGTACTCCCCTCGGCCGCCACCGTCGCCTCGGCGATGGGTAGCAACGTCTTGCAGACCGGACACGTTGGCGACACGAAGAGAAGCAATGTCGCAAGTCCTTCGGCGTCGGGCGCACCAACGACGAGCGGCGCACCGTTCCATGTCTGTACCTCGATGTGCGGCGCGGGATCGCCGACTTCCAACGACGCAGCGTGGGCGAGTGCCCCGGCCGGGGCGATGCGCTCGTGCAATACGCCCACCTGCCGCAACAGCGCGAGCACCAGCGCGCTCAAGGCGACGACGAGCACCCAGAGAACGATATTGGAAATCACCAGCGCTTCGATCATCGCTGCCTCAGCGCCGCAAGCCGACGATTGCTGGCGGCCGCGTCGACGCCTGCCAACAGCATCGCCGTGCAGGCGGTGGCCGCCACTGCCGTGAACCCGTCGAGCCAAACGGGCGGCCTTGCCGTCGTCACCGGGACGACTGCCACGAGCGCGACGCAGATCAGTCCGGCGTTGCGAAGCAGCAGGAGCGGACCGAGCGGCGTTGCGGCGATTCCGCAGCCGCAGTCGATGTCCACGCGCCCACGGACGAGGTTGATGCCGATCGCACCCGAGTAGAGCGCGAGCAGCACCACGGCTGCAGCGGCGCCGAACTCCACGTTCATGCCCCCGAACAACGCTGCCGCTACGATGACTTCGGCGCCTGGGAGGGCCATCGCAACGACCCGAGTCAGCCGCGCCGGTACGATCCGGTAGGCCGCCAACGTCGACTGAAACGATGGCAGGTCGCGCAGTTTGTGCGCCGCGGCGGTCGCGAAGAGAGCCGCGAGTCCGAGGCGGCAGGCGAGATGGAGGGCGGGATCCATGGCTCGGGTCAATGTGCTCCAAACGGCGCGTAGAGGGTCTCGCTCGTCCAGCCAGTCGGTTGCACTCGGCGGATCATCTCGCCGCTGCGCGCATCGTAAACGCCGATGGAGCCGGTGAACTGCGACGCGGTGAACAGCAGCGGCTCGTCGTCGCGGGTGACTTGGATATGGGTGACCAGCGGCGGCACCACGCTGTCGAGGAACCAGTCGAAGAGTCCGTTGAAGGGCCAGATCCAATCGTTGCCGATGTCGATCACCTCGCCGTAAATCGCGAGCCCGGGGTGGCGCAGGGGGATCCGCGCGACCCGTTCGCGACGCTCGATGTCGTAGACCCAAACTTCCTCGCCCGGCTCCTTGTGGCCGTCGGGTCCGCCGCGATGGACGAGCGCATAGAGGCGCCCGGAAGGCTCGTGCACGGCGAGGTACTGCAGCCCGCCGACCTGCCAGGCGTCGGCGCGATCGGCGTCGGAGAGCAGGGACCAAGGTAGGGGGAAGGCTAGGTCGGGGCCGCTGACGTCGACGGCGTGGATCATCCCGGCGAACGACGCGAACAGCCACTGGTCGCGGAAGCGGACCGCCTTTTCGGTGACGGGGTCTGTGGCTGGATCGAAGAAGGGGACGCTGCGGCGGACGTCGCTCAGCGCGCCGTCGTTGTCGAGGTGCACGGCCAATGCGGCGCCGTCGCCGCAAAGCGAGAGCAGGCGACGCGGACCGGCGGCGAAGGCGAGGCTGCAGCCGGGGATCGGCACTTCGCCGGCGAGGGTGCGGCGTTCGACGTCGACGATGGAGAGCGAAGTCGCCGGGGTCCAATTGAGCACGGCCGCGAAGCGGTCGTCGTCGGTGAGGGCGGCATGACCGAGGGCGAAGCTGTCGATTGCGCGTTTCGACGGCAGTTCGATTTCAGCGACGAAGGAGAGCGTCTCGATGTCCCAGACTTCGAGAACATCGGTGCGTTCGCCGCGGAAGCGCCGCGAGAAATAGGTGGCGGGCAGATACATCTCGCTGCGCGACTTCGGAAACAGCGCAAGCGCCGGCCCGTAGCCGGAGTTGACGAGCCCGAGGAAGCGACCGCTATCGAGATCGACGAGCGCGACCCGTTCGAGAAAGAGATCGGTGACCCAAATCCAGTGCGGGTCGAACGGCTTGGCGAGGCGCTCGATCTCGCCGGGAACTTCGGGTGCCAGGTCGGCCGGAGCTGGTGAAGGAAGTGTCGCGACCAACAGGAAGCCGAGAGCCGAGCCAGCCACCCAACCCATCGAAGCCGCGTACGCCATGGCGCCGGGGTAACACGGGAGAAACGGGCGGCGCAACAAGCGTCGGTGAACGCGATTGAGCGCTCCTGCACCCAATCGCCTCACGCCTCCAGTGGCGGCAGGCGGGCAACGAGTTCGTCCCAGACGATCGTCACGCCCGGCAGAATGCCGACCGCAGTTGCGCCAAGGAGTTCTTCGATCTCGGGCTTGCCGTAGACGCCCGCTTCCAAGCGATAGATGGTGACGATCCGGTCGACCGGATGCACCAACCAATACTCGCTCACGCCCGCTTTCTCGTACGCCCGGCGCTTCAAGACGTGATCGTGGCCCGCCGTCGACGAAGACAAGACCTCGACCACGAAATCGGGAGCGCCGCGTACGCCGCGTCGTTCGAGTCGAGCCGGGTCACATACGACCAGAACGTCGGGCTGCACGACCGTATCGATCGCGTCGTCGGCCTCGTCGCCCTTCGGCAGACGAACGTCCACCGGGGCAATCAAGGCGCGGCACGGTTGGTCGGTCAGCGAGTTGGCGAGCTGGCGGAAGATCTCGCCGACGACGACTTGGTGGGTGAGGTCCGGCGCCGGTGCCATCAGGTACGCGACGCCGTCGATCAATTCGTAGCGAGCATCCTCCGGCCAGTCGAGATAGTCGCGATAGGTGTGAGAGCGATCGTCGCGTCGCGCCAAGGGCATCTTCGCTTCCTCCGTTCCCGATTGCGGAAACGTAGCAGGCGGCACCCGGACTTACGAATTCGCGATGCCGCAGCTACACTCGGGCCGATGATTCCCGATCGCCCCACCCGAACAACGACGCCGCCCACATTCCCGGATTTGGCGCAATGAGTGACGCGCGCCCCCGCCGACCCTACGTGACCGGGCTCCCGGACATCGACCGGCGCATCGACGAGTTGGTCGCGGCAATTCCCGCTACCGAGGAACGCTCCGCAGAGTTCTTGCGCCAGATCATCACCACCGCAGTCAAGATGCAGGCGGAGGATGAGTCGCTCGGCGATCTCAAGCTCGTCAACACGGCGCTCAAGGAGTTGCGCTGGGCCTTCAAGGTCTTCGGCCCGACGCGGCATTCGCGCAAGGTCACGGTCTTTGGCAGTGCGCGCACGCCGCCGGGCGAACCTGCCTACGAGCAGGCCCGCGACTTCGGCGCGCGCATGGCGCAGCGCGGCTGGGGCGTCATCACCGGTGCCGGCGGGGGCATCATGGCGGCGGCGCACGGCGGCGCGGGTCGCGAGAAATCCTGGGGCGTCAACATCCGACTGCCGTTCGAGCAGGTGGCCAACGAGGTCGTGCGCGGCGGCAAGCAACTCGTCAACTTCAAGTACTTCTTCACCCGCAAGCTGATCTTTCTGAAGGAGACCGACGCGATCGTTCTCTTCCCCGGCGGCTTCGGCACGCACGACGAGGGCTTCGAGGCGCTGACCCTGATCCAGACCGGCAAGGCGGATCCGATTCCCGTGGTCTTCGTCGAGCCTGCCGGATCGGGCTACTGGCGGGAGTGGCACGCCTATGTCGAGCGGCATCTGACGGCACCGGGCCTCATCTCGCCCGACGACACAGCGCTCTATGCCGTGACGGACGATGTCGACGCTGCGGTCGCGATGGTCGAGCGCTTCTACCGGGTGTACCACTCGATGCGTTACGTCGGTGAGAAGCTCGTCCTGCGCCTGCAAGCCGAATTGTCGCCGCAGCGACTCGTCGAGCTGAACGACGCCTTCGGCTACATCGTCACCTCCGGTGGCATCGAACAATCCGCTGCGCTCGATGCCGAGCGCGGCCAACTCGCTGAACTGCCCCGCCTCGCGCTGCGCTACAACCGCAACAACGCTGCGGGCTTACGCCGCTTGATCGACGCGGTGAACGAGTCATCCGACGGCGACCTGCGGCCGGTGCCTGCGGTCGGCCCGGCGCCAGCCGAGGAACGCGCCGAGCGCGGTGCTACGCCGGCGCCGATCGAATCCACCTCGTCGGGCGAGGATCTCGAATAAATCGGACTTTTACATCCGTTTGTCGGTCGACGACGGTTCCGGTAGGAGCATATCCATGAAGCCGAGTTCCCATCGGCGGCGCTCGCGCCTCGCAATGGCGCGCCTTGTGTTCCCCCTGGCTCTCTTCACGCTCGCCATGGCCCCGTCGAGTGTCGCCGCGCAGCCGTGTCCTGGCGACTGCAGCGGCGATCGGAGCGTGACGGTCGACGAGATCGTCACCGTCGTCAACATCGCTCTCGGCACCTTGCCGATCTCGCAATGCCTCGCCGCGGATCAGGACGGCAACGGCGAGGCGAGCGTCGACGAGTTGGTGCGCGCGATCAACGCCGCGCTCGATGGGTGCCCGCCCGTCGAGGAGCTTCCCGAGGATTGGGAGGAAGCCGTCGATGCCACCGTCTTCGGCTGGGCGATGAGCGGCTGGGGCCCGGGCGACGGTTCGCTGTGGGTCGTCGGCGGCGGTCTGTTCGAGGGCCGCATCCTACGCAAGCAGGCGGGCGCCTGGTCGGAGGTGAGCACTGGACTCGTATTCCCGCTGCTCAATTGGGTACACGGCACCTCGGCGACCGATGTGTTCTGCGGCGGCAACGACGGCGTCATCCTCCATTTCGATGGCGCCACGTGGGAACGGCAGCCGATCCCGACCACGCTTCCCATCTGGGGAATCTGGGCGGTCGCTCCGGACGATGTCTGGGCGGTTGGCGGCGATAACGCCGTCGGCGCCGCGCCCGTCGTCCTGCGCTACGACGGCACGCAATGGCGACACGCCGGAATTCCCGCTTTGGAGCGACCGCGGGTGCGCGCGTTTTTCAAGGTCTGGGGATCGTCGGCCAGCGACATTTGGATGGTCGGGCAGAACGGCGCGATCCTGCACTACGATGGCGAGCAGTTCACCGAGTTCGGAGCGGGGATCAGCCAGGACCTGATCGGAATCTGGGGCACCGGTCCCGACAACATCATCGCGGTCGGCGGCCGCGGCACGGCCGAGCTGGCGCGCTTCGACGGCGTCGCCTGGACGAAGGCGCCGCCGTCGCCCCTGCCTGGTCTCAACGGCGTCTGGCTGCGCAGCCCCGACGTCGCGCATGCAGTCGGCATCCTCGGCACCGTGCTGCGCATCAACCCCAAGACGTTGGCGATCCTCGAAGAGGTCGACGTCCCGACCGATTTGGATCTCCACGCAACCTTCGGCGACGCGAGCGGTCAGCTGTTGGCGTTCGGCGCCAACTTCCGCTTCCCCGAAGCCGGTGTCGTACTCATCCGAGGCTTGGCAAATGAAGACTAACCTAAGGCGGACCATCGACTCCTTCTTCACCTACGGCCTATTCGTCTCATGGACCATCTTGCTCGCCGCCGGCTGCGGCAGCGACGACTCCGCTCCCCCGCCCATCGCCAGCGGCATCTTCGCCCAACTCGGCGAGCCGCGCCCCTCGGCAACGCTGGAGGAGCGCGAGAGCTTCGAGCGTGGCCGTCAGGTTTCGCTGCGGCACTTCACTCCAGCCGAGGGTCTAGGCCCTGAATTCAATCTCACGTCCTGCGGCGGCTGCCACGAGAAGCCCGTCAACGGTGGGGGCGGCCCGCGCTACCGCGACTTCCTCCTGGTCGGCGCGAAGCTCAGCGACGGGTCGTTCGTGAGTCTCGGCGTCAACGGCGTACAGCTCCAGTTCACCCTGGAGGCCGGCGGCCGTAGGCCGACAGACGTTGGCACCAACCTCGAAGCGGCGCGCAATCCGATCCCGTTTTTCGGCGTGGGCCTGATCGCCGAGATCCCCGAGGCTTCGATCCTCGCCAACGCCGACGAGAACGATGCCGACGGCGACGGCATCAGCGGCCGGGTGAATGTCGATCGCGGCTTCGTCGGCCGCTTCGGGCGCAAGGCACAGACCGTCTCGATCGAGGGTTTCATCCGCGGTCCTCTGTTCAACCATCTCGGGATCACCTCGAATCCGCTGTCCGACGGCCTAAAGGCGCTGCTGCCGGTGCCGAGCGCGGCATTCGATACGGCAGCCAACGCCAGCCGCACCAACGCTTCCGGCGTGGTTCACCAAGCGCAGGTCGCTGCTCCCGAAGAGCCGTTCGTCGACTTCGACGCCGCGTCCGATCCGGAACTGTCCGAGCAGGATCTCTTCGATCTGGTCTCGTTCTCGATGCTGCTCGGAGCACCGCAGCCCGATCCGCCCGCGGCGCTGAGCGAGGCGGGACGGCTGCG
>Ga0163144_10009139_pt1 | contig 21331 bp, 22 predicted proteins | sample OliLak19BULKMAT1_FD_123175 | JGI IMG/M metagenome (GOLD analysis project Ga0163144, IMG submission 123175) | Freshwater microbial mat bacterial communities from Lake Vanda, McMurdo Dry Valleys, Antarctica - Oligotrophic Lake LV.19.BULKMAT1 | ecosystem: Environmental > Aquatic > Freshwater >... | reverse complement strand
CGATTCTTCAACCCGAACCGATCCAGCCGGCGAAACTTCGTGGTCGCCTCCACCAACCGATTCACTCCGAGGGTCACTTGCCCGTACTGCTGACACATCAGCACGAGATCGATGCCCTTGTGTCGATGGGTTTCGAGCCATCGCAGCAGCGACGGGTCCGTCTTGTCTTTCGAGCGAAACACGGTCTGCACTTCGTCGATCAACACCGCAGAGCCCGGTTCTACGTGAAGGAGTCCGACCTTCACGTCCTCACCGGAGTTCCAAAGCGTAATTTGCTTGTCTAGTACCGCCATCTCGACGCCCTCAAATAACGCGAGCCGATCCAGATAGAACCCATCGACAAACACATAGACTCGGCGACCGGCACGGACCCACTTGAGCAGACGTTCAGAGACCGCATAATAGGACTTCCCTGACCCTGGCACGCCCTCAAGCAGTTCGATCATCCGTGACCCCGTATCCCCACGTGGTGACTCTCCCACAGCGCGAGCCGGACCGTGAGATGGTCCCCCAGATCTTCACCAAAACTTGAGACGGCATCAGCTTCTCCTCACGCCCCATCTCAACGAGCATTTCATACTGGTGATCCTTCAGGATCACGGTCACCAACTTCACCACTACGACCCCCAGCGAACAAATGGAATGGACTGAAGCAGGAAGCGAACACCCATCGCTCCAGCGAGGATGGCGAGTGCTTGAGACATGCCCGTCGCGCCCAACAGCCACGCATATTGATCCGCAATCACCGGCACCACGAGGGAGCCTGTTCCCACAGAACTGAGGAGCGAATCGACGGGTGATAGTACCGAGTCCCACCCAAGCAGCCACACGTCCTTAAAGCTCGCGATCATATCCATGAGGAAGCAATAGATCAGATTGAGTAACGCCGTCATGCGCGACTCCCGACAAAGATGATTTTGTAGGCCACGAACCCCGCAAGGGTGATGATGATGGACCGGATCGCCAGGAGCATCCCGGCCCAGGCCGAGAAGTCGAAGGTGAAGGTCCCCAGGAACGCACTCGTGAGCGTATAGGTGGGACTCGTGGTGGGCCACACGAGCGTACTCAGCAGATTCAACGCTGACAGCAACCCTGATCCCTTCCAGGTGTCCATGTGTGTTTGCAAGATCCCCCCAAAGCTCCGTTGTTCATGATTGCCCACCGAACAGGACACCGGAGCCGTGTCCTCTTCTGTTGTGGTCTGTGTCGTGGTCGTCGAGCCATCGGGATTGGTGGTGGTCGTCGTCGTGGTCGTACTGGTGCCCGTGGTGGTTTGCGTGGCCGTCGTGGTGTCGGTCGTCCCAGGGGGAGGCGTTGCGTGGGGATTCACGACCAAATCCGTCGGTCCCACGTGGCTCGCCGGGACCACCGCCGTAGGGAGTTCCGTCGCCGGGACGGGGTTCGACGCCGTCGCATCCGACGGGGTGGGCGTGGCCTGCGCCCCGACGGGCACCGTGTTGGACTCGATCGAGAGCGGGCTGTTCGCGGGCAACCCTCCGACATAGGTCGCGATCTCTTGGGCCGAGGGAGCCGGTTGGGTCCCGAACGTAGGGTCCGTGGCATTATATTGGGCCGCCGCTTGGTGCAGGTAGACACACGACATGCCCTTAAAGCCCCAGGGCCCCGTCCAGCCATTCGGCATCGTGAGGTACTGACAGGTCGAGGTGTTCGGCGCAGGCGGCATCGGCGCAAAGGCCGTCGTCAGCGCATAATCATATTGCGGGAATGCCGGGTCCGTCACCGCAGACATCGAGGTCGGACCGGTGAAGCTATTAGTAAACCCTGGGATCGACCACGGGGCAGGCGGTGTCGCCGCGGCTTTGAGTTGCGCCCGTTTCGTCGCATCGTAATAGAGCATGGCGAGTGTCATCCCGGCGACGATCCCGAGCGCCGGCCACCCCACCGCACCGGCCACCAGGCGCACCCCGATGGAGCCCGCCGTGGACGTACTCACCAGAGCCGCCACCGACGAGAGGGTGGCCGCGCGTTGTGCTGCAACCATCGAGGTGACCGCCGCGTGAGACGCCACCCGCACATAGCCGGTCGTCGAGGAGGAGACTTGAAAGGCGTAGACCGGGAATGCGATCAGATAGACCGCAATCATCTCCGTCAGGAGGAGATAAAATACCGTTCTCACTCTGATTACTGTTTTCCGCATACGATCCCCATCAGGAAACAGAGGACGAACAAGGCCGCAAACTCCAACTGATTGACGACGGTCAGATCCGTCCAGACCATGGTTCGTCCCCTTCTCCTCTTTTGCTCTCCCTCCGGAGGCTCTACTTACTCGCCGGCGGAAGGGCCACTGACCCCGTGGGGGAATACCCGGTCACATCGATGAACCGTTGCCCCTTGTACTCCCGCAGATTCACCGTGAGGTGACAGGGCTTCATCTTATTGGCGGCCATGAGCGTGTAGAGGTGCTCATGCTCGTCCGAGATACTTGCTTCCAGACTCGTCGTATCGTCCTCGAAGTAGAGCATCGCGGTGCGATACGTCCGGCTCCCGTCCTGACTCGGCTTCGACTTCACCCCCATGACCACGCAATTCGCGGCAAACTTAGACATGCTTCCCCCTTTCATTGGACCATTGAACCCAGCCCTGCCGAAGACAGGACCACAGAAACACGAACACGGTTCCGCACACTCCACACCGGCCACGCAACCGCGGCCCGCACATGTAGAGCTTCAAAACACCGGTTCGACAGAGCCGTCAGAGAACCCGTTTCTGGGATCCCACGCCCGCATCTTGTTCTTGAGCCGCCGCGCCTCTTGGCCGCTGGCGAGCAACCCCAAATGTTTGCTTCCCCATCGTTCCACCCCCTCGACGATCACGCTGACCAACCACTTCTCCCCCGCGTCTGGATGCGCACAGAGCAGCCCCAACATGGGAGAGAGGCTCTTCTCTGCCCACCGTTTCACGTCTTCAATCTTCTGTACGGATTTGGCAATCTCCAACCGGGCTCGCTGCATCCCGTCCGTGAGCACTTTCCACCAGTCCAATAACGGCGCGTAATAGCGATCCTTGGGATCATCGGCTCTGGTACAGTCACGGAAATCCAAGGCACTGCGGAACACGCCGACGATGTACTTCTGGAATGAATCCTGATCGAGCCCGGACAGGGCCATGCCCACGGCATCCGCACGTTCTGATTTCCATTCCATTTCCCACCGAATCCAGGTGCCCTCAACCACTTTCTCTTTGGATCGCTGTTCGGCGGCCTTGTCGTAGATCCGAAGATAGGTGTCGGACTGGCGGGAGCCCATGCAGAGGGTTTTGCCCGTGTCCGACCCGGAACCCACATCGAGCCCCGCAATCAAGCGGGACTGACGGAAGTGGGAGACACAATTCCCCGCCTTCACAGATTCGTAGATCCGATCGACATCAATCACTCCGTTGCGGTCATCGAGGGCCACGTCAATGCGCCCGAAATGGCCTTTCTTCTCAAACACCCAGGTCGCCACAGCTTGAAACTGCTGATAGGTCCAGCCGCTAATCAGTTCTTGGGAGAGATCCACATGCACTTCACGCGGAGCCCAGCTGGCACCCGTGCCGATCCGACCCAATCCACCGGCAGGCCCACGGGACAACCACCCTTGCCGGTAGCCCAGGAAGCCTTTTTTGTCCTTGATCCACTCCCCGCCTACCCGTGCGATCACCTCATCCGCACTGGAGTCAGGCACGGTGAAACGAAACCAGCCAAGCGAACATGTCCATGCACTCATGACATCCTCCGTAAGGTGCCCTTATAGGTACCGCTAGAAATTCCGCCCCCGTTTTACCGAGCGGGGGCTGTTCGGCGTTGCGCGCCGCCGGCGATTGCCGGCGGTCGCGCGGCGCGTGGCCGTACGATGGGTGACAACCCTTTCGCCAAGAAAATCTGTTGGACCCGTTCCAGATCGAACCGCAGCATTTTGCTGATGCGATAGGCGGGGATCTCTCCTCTCCAGTACGCACGTCGAATTGATTGCGCACTGACACCCAACTCCTGGGCGATTTCCTTCACCGACAACAAGGTGCGCTTCATACCTGTCCTTTCGTTCGTCTATGCGGCTAACGGTGCTGACCATACCGTCCTGCATGGATGATGGGAATTAGTCAGATGTATCCAGATGTGATCAGATGTATCCAGGTGCAACAAGGAGAGCGCCACGAGATGACTGCAGGGGAATGTCGCGCTTGCGGGAGGCCTGTTGAATCGATTTCAGACTGATGCGGAGTTCCGTCGCCAATGGCTTCACCGTGAGCAATTCCTTTTGATGCCCCGTCTTTTTCTGCCGGTACCGATCAGCACCGCCCTGACCATACCGGTGTGAGATGATGGTGGGAAGTACCCTACTTAGGCCTGCTTAGGACAGTTAGGGACTCTTGAGGACAACGGTCACACGCAAGCCGGAGAAACTGTACGCTTCAATGTGGACTAATATAAATACTTAGTGATACGTAAGAGAGTGCATGCGATGGTACGTAAGACGGGCAAGATAGGAGGCTACCAGACTATCAGTCGCGGAAAGGGGAAACACTGGGCGAAACAGCGTTCGCTACATGGCAGCACCAACAGGTTTGTACGCAAGTAATCGGGAGGAATCGTTCCATTTCCAGGAACGCTCCCTCACAAGGTGGGGTGCTTTCTCAGAGGGAAAGGGGTATTCTGCGGCTCTAATGCTGACGGCTTACCATGCCAAGTTCTTCGCTCATGAACTCACCAAGAGATGCCCTTCCGACAGTATCGAAAAGCTCGCAAGTGCGTTAGTGGATGCGCAGGTAGACCTCAATCCTCACCAAATCGAGGCAGCACTCTTTGCCTTTCGGTCGCCTCTCTCAAAAGGTGCTCTGCTGGCTGATGAGGTGGGTCTTGGAAAGACCATCGAGGCGGGGCTCGTTCTCTCACAGAAATGGGCAGAGCGGAAGCGGCGGGTCCTCATCATCACGCCATCCAATCTTCGTAAACAGTGGCATCGAGAACTCCAAGAGAAATTCTTTCTGCCCTGTCGCATTCTGGAAACAAAGTCCTATAACGCCGCCGTCCGCCAGGGAAATGTCCGCCCATTCGAAGGCAGCGACATCGTCATCTGCTCGTACCAGTTTGCGCGGTCAAAGGCGGCAGAGATCAGCCTCATGCGTTGGGACCTCGTCGTGATTGACGAAGCCCATCGCCTGCGAAACGTCTACAAGCCGACTAACATCATTGCGAATACGTTGAAGCAGTGTTTGAAGGACGCGCCGAAGCTTCTTTTGACCGCCACGCCCTTGCAGAACTCGCTGCTTGAACTCTATGGGCTCGTGAGCGTCATAGATGACCGTATCTTCGGCGACCTCAAGAGTTTCAAAGAGCAGTTTGCAAACCTGCACAACAAGCCGACCTTCGATATCTTGAAAGCACGACTGCAGCCGATTTGCAAACGCACGTTGCGCCGCCAAGTGTTGCCGTATGTGCGCTACACCAAGCGCCTCCCCATGGTGCAGCCCTTTACGCCAGCGGAGAGTGAAGACCGGCTCTACCACCTGGTGTCCGACTACCTCCGCCGCGACAATCTGCAAGCGATGCCCAACAGCCAACGGGCTCTGATGACGCTCGTTCTGCGCAAACTCTTGGCATCGTCTACCTTCGCCATTGCAGGCGCCTTGAACTCGATGAGCCAGCGTCTCCGTGAGCGCCTCCGGCAGGCCGAAGGACCGAATCCGCTCGAAGAAGCGCTGGAAGAAGATTTCGAGGCGCTGGGCGAGATGGCGGAAGAATGGGACGAGGACGAGACTGTTCCAGAACCACTGACCGAAGCCGATCGCAAAGCCATCCAGCAGGAGATCGAGGACCTCGAAGGATTCAGAAATCTCGCGGTCTCCATCACTCACAATGCGAAGGGGCAAGCCATGCTCACCGCGTTGCGTACGGCCTTCGGCAAGGCAGAAGAATTAGGAGCGGCTCAGAAAGCCATCATCTTCACTGAATCCAGGCGAACACAGGAGTATTTGCTTCGCGTGCTGGCCGACAGTCCGTGGAAAGACCATATCGTGTTCTTTAACGGCTCCAACAACGACGAGAAATCCAAGCAGATTTACCAAGAATGGGTCCAGCGTAATCAGGGTACGGACCGGGCGACGGGGTCGCGCTCTGCTGATATGCGCTCAGCCATCGTGGACTACTTCAAGGACCAGGGCAAAATCATGATTGCCACAGAAGCGGGAGCCGAGGGGATCAATCTCCAGTTCTGCTCCCTCGTGGTGAACTACGATCTGCCCTGGAACCCTCAGCGCATCGAGCAGCGCATTGGCCGCTGTCACCGCTATGGTCAGAAGCATGACGTCGTGGTGGTGAACTTTCTGAACCAAAACAACGAAGCCGATCAGCACGTCTTCCGCCTGCTCTCCGAGAAGTTTCAGCTCTTCGAAGGCGTCTTTGGAGCCAGCGATGAGGTATTGGGAGCGATTGAGTCAGGTGTAGATTTCGAAAAGCGGATCGCCGACATCTATCAGCGCTGCCGTACTCCGCAAGAAATCAAAACCTCTTTTGAGCAATTGCAGGGCGAGCTCGGGACCCAGATCGACGAATCTATGACCCGCGCCCGCCAGCTCCTGTTCGAGCACTTTGACGACGAAGTCCGCGAGAAGCTTCGGGTGAGTGACGAAAACTCGCGGCTCTATCTGAATCGATACGAGCGTATCCTCATGCAACTCACCCGCTTTGAGCTGCGCGACCATGCAGACTTTCTCACGGATTCGTCCTTCAAGCTGAAGTCCTCTCCATTCGGAGGAGACATCCCACTGGGGCTCTATGAACTACCCCGTCGAACGGGAGAAGCGCATCTCTATCGGTTGGCTCATCCGCTAGCAGAGCATGTATTGGAGCAGGCCAAGAGTCGTGTACTCGAACCTACAGAACTAACCTTTGAGTATGGGAAGCATGACGGAAAAGTAAGCGTTGTAGAACCGTTCATCGGCAAATCTGGCGTCCTCAACCTGTCACTCTTTACGGTTGAAGCACTGGACCAAGCCGAAGACTACCTCATTTGCACAGGCGTAACGGATCAGGGTGAGGTTTTGGATGAGGAAGTCGTCCGCCGGCTGTTCTCCCTCCCGGCAAACGTCAACAATCCTATGCCTTCATCTCTTGAGCATCCAACACTGAGCAAGCGAACGGAAGATCTTCAGGACGCCATTCGCCGCCAGATCTCACAGCGCAACGCGGAATTCTTTGAGATCGAAGTCGACAAGCTGGATTCCTGGGCGGACGACTTGAAAGTGGGCTTGGAGCGAGAGATTAAAGAATTCGATCGGCAGATCAGAGAAGTGCGGAGGGCTGCCGTGGCAGCGCTCACCTTGGAGGAGAAGCTCGCTGGCCAAAAACAGATCAAGGCGATTGAAGCCGAACGGGGCAAGCGTCGCCGGGCCCTATTCGATGCACAAGACGAGATTGACCGACGGCGCGAACAGCTCATCACGGAGATTGAGGGGAAGCTGCAGCAAAAGGTAAGCTCCCAGCAACTGTTTGCCATCCATTGGCAAGTCCGGTAATGGCCTGTCACAAGAAACGACTTGAGTCCTGAACCCAAGGAGAACTGTATGAGCGAACTAACCATCATTGCAAAAATGGGCCAAGCGAGAAGGACAGATCAATCGCGTCATGCAAGCGACGGCTGGCACGTATAAGGATTTCCAGGGATTGCGGGTAAAACGAATCAGAAAATCGAAGGGCTTGAGATGCGAGCGTTGAATCCACCAACAAGTGGCAATACCAGATCAGCGTAGGTTCGCCTTCTCGGAGCAATGCGTGGGTCGTTTCGAACCAGCCAAGAGGACAGATGATCATTAAGTCACTTCATGTTCAAAATTTTCACAGCCTGCTCGATGAAATATTGGACTGTAAGGATTTGACAGTGCTTGTTGGGCGTAACGGTACGGGTAAATCGTCATTCCTGAGAGCCTTAGAAATATTTCATAATCCTTCTGCGACAGTTTCTGCAGAGGATTTCTACGGAGATGACAGCAGTAAAGAAATACAGATTTCTGTGACATTTGCAAATCTTACCCCTGATGAAAAGACATTATTCGAACCATATCTTGATGGTGATCAATTGACGGTTGGGAGAGTCTTCGTCTTATCAGGAGAAAAAAGATCAGGAACCTATCATGGTATGCGGCTACAGAATCCAGAGTTTAATCACGTCCGTGAAGTTGAAGGAAAGAAGGAAATTTCAGGCAAATATAAGGAATTGAAGGAGCAGGCAAAATATTCATCCCTACCTATTGTAAAGAGTGCCGGCGATGCACTGAGCGCTTTGAGAGAGTGGGAAACTGCCAACTTCGCAAGTTGCGTTAGACAGCGTGATGATGGTCAATTTTTTGGATTCACTGAAGTTGGACAAGGCTATCTCGGTCGACATACTAGATTCATACGTATTCCAGCTGTCAGAGACGCATCCGAAGATGCCACGGAGAGAAAGGGCTCTTGCGTCACAGAGATTATGGACCTGGTTGTCCGAGGTACCTTGGCTAACAGAAAAGAATTTGTCACCCTGAAAGACGAGACTCAAAAGAAATACAGAGACATCATGGATCCAGGGAAGCTAACGGAACTAACAGGACTTCAGGCACAACTGTCCGAAACGCTGAAGTGCTATGCTCCAGAAGCAAAAGTCTCCCTGGAATGGGCAAAGTTATCAGATCTTGATTTCCCCTTACCTAAGGCTGAGGTAAAGCTCCATGAAGATGGGTACAGAGCGTCCGTTCATCGCACAGGTCACGGTCTCCAGAGAGCCTTCATCCTCACTATGCTGCAACATCTTGTAGTGGCAAAAGGGACGATTCGTACCGCTGAGGAAGGTGGAGGGTGGGAGGAGAAAACCACTGAGTCCGGTGGACCAGATCTTCCAAGCTTGGTTCTCGCTATTGAGGAGCCCGAGCTTTACCAACATCCTAGTCGGCAACGGCACATGGCCGCAATCCTTTCAAAACTGGCTATCGGCGCAATTCCAGGCGTGGCGAAGACAACCCAGGTTTTATACACCACTCACTCACCACTTTTTGTTGGGCTGGATCGATTTGATCACATTAGCCTGTTGCAAAAGGCCGACCACGTAGAAGGAATGCCGAGAATTACAAAACTAACTAAGACCACACTCGATGCTGTTGCAGAAGAACTTTGGATCGTTGGGGGCAAGCAAGGAGACAAATACACGGCAGACACCCTACGGCCACGACTACTAGCCATACTGACTCCTTGGCTTAACGAAGGTTTCTTTGCGGATGTTGCAGTGTTAGTAGAGGGAGAAGATGATCGAGCTGCCATTCTTGGCGCAGCAAAGTCTATGGGCCACGATTTCGATAGCGGCGGGATCGCGGTCATCCCGTGCATGGGTAAATCCAACCTCGATCGACCGCTAGTTATTTTCCGACAACTCGGAATTCCTATATATCTCATGTGGGACAGTGACCACGGTGAGAATGATGCTAAGCCTGACACCAATCGTTACCTACTCAGGCTTCTAGGGCAAGCAGAGGAGGATTGGCCTAGCCAGGTCATGGAGAAGCACGCGTGCTTCAAAGTCAATTTGGAAGCGACACTCTCAGCCGAACTCGGTAAAGAATCCTTTAATCAATTATTATCAGAAGTCCAGAACGAACTTGGGATATTGAAACGAGCACACGCCTTGAAGAACCCCGTTGTCCTTGAGCGGCTCATAGCAAGGGCCGCGAGTAATGGCAAGACAAGCCCAACGCTCAAGAGCATTGTTGAGAAGATCATTGCATTGAAGCCAAAGCCGGCAATTGGGCTTTGAAATGATTGTTGAAGGACAGTAAGCAAGTACGATGGCCAACAAGACTAAACTCGAACTCACATGGATCGGCAAGGACACTCGGCCAAAACTGGAGCCGCGCATCCTGCTGGAGGACCGAGAGAAGTCATGCATCGCGTCGCATCGGGTCACCGATCACGACCTGTTCGACAACCGGCTGATCTTCGGTGACAACCTGCTTGCCCTCAAGGCACTAGAGCAGGAGTTCACCGGCAAGATCAAGTGTATCTACATCGATCCCCCCTACAACACAGGCAGTGCCTTCGAACATTATGATGATGGGGTTGAACATTCGCTCTGGCTATCGCTGATGCGGGAACGGTTGGAATTGCTGTGGAAGTTACTGCGGCCTGATGGTGCATTGTGGATCAGCATCGACGACAACGAAGGGCATTATCTAAAGGTGTTGTGCGACGAGATCTGTGGCCGGCAATCATTTATTGCAACTGTTGTTTGGGAGAATTTCTACGGCCGCAGCAATGCCGCTGCTATTTCTCCTGCACATAACTACCTGCTTGTTTACTCACCGCTTGGGTTGGACTGGAAGAATGTCAGAAATCTTTTAGCCCGTGACGAGAAAAGCGCCAGCAAATACACGAACCCGGACAACGACTCACGTGGCCCGTGGCGGTTGGGGCCTATTTTTGCCGCAGAAGAGCGGCACGAAGGATTGATGTATACGATCACAACACCGTCTGGTCGAACCGTGAAGCCCCCAAAAGGAAGTCACTGGCGTATGAGTGAGAACGATTTCTGGAAGATGGTGAAGGAGGGCCGTATCGCATTCGGTACAAAAGGCGAGAACATCCCAGCGGTTAAGCTCTTCCTGAATGAGGTTCAAGGTGGTCTTGTACCTCGAACCTGGTGGCCCCACACAGAAGTTGGGCATTCACAGGAGGCAAAACGGGAAATACAGGCTCTTTTTCCTGAAACCATTCCCTTCGATACACCGAAGCCCGAAAGGCTTCTTCAACGGGTGATCGAGATGACGTCAAACCCAGGCGACTGGGTACTGGATTCCTTCGGCGGTTCCGGTACGACAGGCGCAGTGGCTCACAAGATGAGCCGACGCTGGATCATGGTTGAGTTGGGCGAGCATTGCCACACGCACATTATCCCGCGTCTGAAGAAGGTCATTGATGGAGCCGATCCCGGCGGAGTCACTGAGGCGGTGGGCTGGAATGGCGGCGGAGGGTTTCGCTACTACCATCTTGCGCCGTCGCTGCTGGAGAGGGATAAGTGGGGCAACTGGGTCATCAATAAGGCTTACAACCCCGCCATGCTGGCTCAAGCGGTCTGCAAACTTGAAGGTTTCACGTATGCGCCCAGCGACACAGTCTATTGGCTTCACGGCCACTCCTCAGAGAGGGACTTTATCTACGTTACTACCCAAAACCTCAACCATGATCAATTGCAGGCTTTGAGTGACGAAGTCGGTGAAGACCGGTCGCTTCTTGTGATGTGCGCTGCGTTTCGCGGCAAGCCCGATCGCTTTCCAAGCCTGACGATTAAGAAGATTCCCAAGACCGTAATTGCCCGCTGTGAGTGGGGCCATGACGACTATAGTCTGAAGATTGAGAATTTGCCCAAAGCGCCGATTCCAGCGGGCCAGATGGACCTTCTCGGGGAAGAGGAGAAATCGTGAATCGCCACGTCAACGCTATAGCTGGACGTCTGAGTCTGCGGCCTCCTCAGCGTGAGTCGCTAGAGATTCTTGACCGTATCACGGAGATTGTTCCGCCGAAGAAGAACGCTGATTTGAATGTGGCCCTCGCGGCAATCAAGAGCGAGTTCCCAACTGTCACCGATTTTGAACGCGAGTTCCCATCCCTTTGCTTCGCCTTGGCAACCGGCGTTGGGAAAACCCGCCTCATGGGAGCATTCATCAGCTATCTACATCTCGCACACGGCATTAATCACTTCTTTGTACTGGCGCCAAACCTTACGATATACAATAAACTGATCGCCGACTTCACGCCGAACACACCGAAGTACGTCTTTACCGGGATCGCTGAATTTGCAACTGAACCCCCGACGATCATTACCGGGGACAACTACGAATCTGGTGTGGCAGCCCGTCATACTTCATTGCCTGGGTTTGGCCAAGAGGTCCATATCAACATCTTCAATATCTCAAAGATCACCTCGGAAGTTCGAGGAGGCAAATCGCCGCGGATTAAACGCCTCTCTGAATACATCGGTCAAAGCTATTTCGAGTATCTAGCGGGTCTTGACGATCTTGTCCTGCTCATGGACGAGTCCCACCGCTATCGGGCCTCAGCCGGGGTTCGAGCGATCAATGAATTGAAGCCGGTGCTAGGGTTGGAACTGACTGCCACGCCGTTCGTGGAATCCAATAATGGCCCCGTGCCGTTCAAGAACGTGATCTACGACTACCCATTAGCCAGGGCGATGGCCGATGGCTTTGTGAAAGAACCGGCGGTGGTGACCCAGAAGAATTTCAATCCCAGCCAGTTCACGGCTCCTCAATTGGAACAAATCAAGCTGGAAGATGGCGTTCGCATCCATGAGAACACCAAGGTCGAATTGGAAACCTATGCCCGCCAGATGGGGCAGCGCACGGTGAAGCCCTTCATGCTCATCATTGCCCGCGATACGACGCATGCAGGGCAACTGATTCAGCTCATTCAGTCGGCCCAGTTCTTTGAAGGTCGCTATATAGACAAAGTTATTCAAGTGGACTCCAGCAGGACCGGCGCGGAAGAAGACGAGATGGTCCAGCGCCTGCTTGCCGTTGAAAGCCCAGAAGAACCTACCGAGATCGTGATTCACGTGAACATGCTCAAGGAAGGCTGGGACGTGACGAATCTCTATACGATTGTCCCGCTGCGCGCGGCCAACGCACGGACCCTTATTGAGCAATCCATCGGACGCGGTCTCCGACTTCCGTATGGCAGACGCACTGGCGTGAGCACGGTAGACCGGCTGAACATCATCGCGCATGACCGCTTCCAGGAAATCGTGGATGAAGCGAATCGGCCCGATTCAGCGATTCGGTTGACCCAAGTGATTCTGGACCCGGCCACGGATCTTCAGAAGATGCGAACGGTGGTCGCAACGTCAAAGATTGAGGAGCAGTTACACGGAGCTTCTGTGACCGGCCCTATTGATGGACCTCCTCAAGCCACACCTATCTTTGCCGGTGAGCTGGAGCGAGGGATCGCTCAAGCGGCGTACAAAGAAATCCAGAAATACGAGAACCTCCCTTCCTCAAAGGATCTTCTCAAGCCGGAGATTCAGGCCAAGATTGTCGAGGAGGTCAAGAGGCAGATGCCGCCAAGTCAGCAGGCGCTACCAGGCATGGCTGCTGCACCAAACATCGCCGACATAGTGGCAAAGACGGCTCAACTGGTCGTGCAACAGACCATCGATATTCCGCGTATTCTGGTCGTGCCGAAAGGCGAAGTGACCACGGGATTTCATGCCTTCACTCTCGATTGTTCGAGCATTCATTACCAGCCAGTTGAACGGGATTTGCTTATCCAACATCTTCGGACGCACGAACAGGAGACCTTGAGTTTTGGCGGGCGAATGCAGCCCGAACAACGCCTTGAGGATTATCTGGTCCGAGGTCTCGTTGATTTCGATGATATCTCTTACGATGAGCATTCGGACTTGCTGTATGACCTTGCGGGCCAGCTGGTGAAACATCTACGTTCGTACCTCTCTGAAGAGGATACTCGGAATGTCCTGATGTACCATCAAAAACAGCTGGCCGCGTTCGTCCATGCACAAATGCAGGCCCACCAGTGGGAGAAGGCCACGGGCTACGATGTGGTGGTGAGCAAGGGGTTCACTGACTTGAAGCCCAGTGCATATACGGCCAAAGAGGGTGAGCCGGTACAAGACTTTCGTCACACCGTGGAGGATCGAGGGCGGATCGCACAGATGCTCTTTGGTGGATTCCAGCGAGGCCTGTACTCAGTCCAGAAGTTCGACTCCGACACCGAACGACGCCTGGCTGTGATCCTCGACCGAGATTCACAGAAGTGGTTCAGGCCCACCTCAGGGCAATTCCAGATTTCGTACAAGCTGGGTGTCACGCAGCATGACTATCAGCCAGATTTCGTGGCTGAAACGACAGACTGCATCTACATGCTCGAACCCAAGGCCAAGAACGAGATGACCTCGCCTGATGTACTGGCAAAAAAAGACGCCGCTGTCCTGTGGTGCAACCGCGCCACAACCCACGCCCTCAGCAACGGCGGTAAACCGTGGAAATATGCCCTGATTCCCCATGACGTGATCGCGGCGAACATGACGCTGGCAGGGCTAGTCTCTCAATTTGGGTTCACCACCTAGAAACTTAGAAAAGGTGCGATAGCATGAAACTGATGGTATGCAATATCGGATGGTGCAAGGAATATCAAGGAGATCGTGTACACGGAAAACATAAATTCATACGGAAAACTAAAGGAGACGGCTCAGAACGATGGAATTTCAAGACCTATCGGGATCGCACATTGAAGGGATATTTTCGTGGTATAGGGAAAAACCATGCACTTCCTCATCTACCAGATACTGCCAGAGACAATTGGACCATTGTATTTTACGCTCAAGACCCAACCGATAAGATTCTAAAGATCGTAGGATTCTATCGGTCAGCTCGTATCTTGCCAGATTGGGAAGAAAGACCAGAAAACATCAGCATTCGCACTCTGAAAGAGAATCACTGTTATTGTGTGGTGGCCCCAGCTAAAAAGGCAAAGCTGTTTCCCGAGAAATCACGACCTCGATTTGGGAAAGGACTGGGCCAGGTTGGCTTCGTTTACTTAACAGATCTGAAGACCCAACGCGTAAAACCGAAATATAAGACTCTGTATAAGAAACTTTCAGCAATTGTCAAAAATCCATCCGGTATTACCCTCCTAGGCCAGCAATCGGACAGCCAACATTCTCCGACCACAATCGATCCTCTACACCGTGAAGCTGTGGAGAAGGCTTCGATGTCTTTTGTAAAGAAACAACTCCGTCGCGAGGGATATCAGGTAACAGACGTATCAGACAAGAACCTCGGCTACGACCTCAGAGCTTCCCGAGGGGCAGATATTCTTTATGTGGAGGTAAAAGGGACCGCAGGATCAAAGCCGCGGTTCATCATTACAAAGAATGAGGTTAGCTTTATGGGAAAAGACCCATCTTCAAGAATTGGCATTGTTACTACTGCTCTTACTCAGCCAAAACTCCACGTTCTGAAGGGATTTAATCTTGAAATGGCTTTCAATTTGAGGCCACTTCAGTTGGAAGCCACCCCCCGTTCAAATTCTTCATACATGATAACCGGGGTAAAGAAATTCTTCTGCTTGCCTTGATCATGCGATGCAGAAAATGGGGACAGGCTACTTTGTTTGAGGCGCGAATGAGAAAACGGTTTCAGGAAACGATTCTAGGAGCCCGCATTATTGATCGCTTGCAGTCTTCTCTCGCTGGGGAGTAATCTACAGCCGAGCTGATCGTTTTGCAGGAGGACCGTATGTCGCTTCTTCTCCTCTTGCTACTGCTGCTTCCTTCCGCTGTATCTGCCGAGTATCTCGGCGATCTGAGCGCCAATTCGTTTGATTCTGATTCCACGGCCAACTCCTTTGGAGCCGGCAGCCCCTTCAAACCTGACGGCATCAACAATCCCTTCAGTCCGTACGGCAGTCCGTTCAGCAACCAATCCGCGACGAATCCTTTCGCGACCAACGCGCCACGGCTCTATGACCAGCAGGGACATTATCGTGGCAAGCTGAGCACGAATCCGTATGAACCCGATTCGACGAGTAACCCCTACGGCCGCTACGGTTCTCCGTTCTCGCCGGACTCGATCAACAATTCCTTCGGCGCCGGGAATCCCTACAACCCCAGCAGTCCCACTAATCCCTAAGGCCGCGGCATGCGCATCGAAGGGAAGTGAGCGAGAGACGATCCATCTGAAGCGCCCGCCGATGGAAAGTCCGAACGTGCTAAGCCCTCTTGAGTTGCCAGAGAAATCCGGCTGGAGCCATGCATCTCACGAAGGCGAGCAGCTGCAGCATGCTACAGCTCACTGCTGCGTCCTGAATTGCGCCGAATTGCAGTTAAAACTTCTATAAAACCTCTTTAAAACTGCCATCTTCTGCGGGTAATTGCGCCGAATTGCGCCGCGCAATCCTTCCTGCTAACTTTTTGGCGCAATTGTAGTCTGGCTGGTGCCTGGGAACCAGCGAGAAGACTTGGTCTTCCCAGTGACGGAAACTTTCCCAGTCGCCTTGAGCTCTCGTAACAGTTTCTGGATCTGGTCCCGAGTCAGATCGGGCAACACTTGCAAGAGGTCCTGGAGTCGGCTGCCTTCTTGCCTGAAATTCTGGATATGCTGCAGGAGAAGTGCCTTGTTCGTCTCACGGTCTAACCCGCGCTTGCGCGTATAGACTCCCTTTTTACCCAAGAAGGCATAGAACCGTCTTGATAGAATCGGTCTCGCTCCGCGTCCCCGCCCCGTCACCTCAACGATGCCACGTTCCTTCATAAAGATGAGACGATCTTTTAGGTTTTGAGGAGTCTGCTCGTCCCGTTGGACTGCATCGAGAACCAGAAGATCTTGTGTCGTAAACGGACCATACCCTTCCACCGTCGCTTGTTGAAGAAACAGTAGGAAACGCGGATTTTGAACTTCGCCTTTCAGCGTAAGGCTTACCTGATAGTCGTCAGTTCCTGCGAAATCCGGTTGGGGCTTACTTTCCTTAATTGACTCTTCAAACATCCGGTCCGCTCCCTGGCCGGACCGTTCCACTAATCCGCACCGTGCGAAGGCTTCGGCGATCCGTCGATTACGCGGAGATTGACGCAACAGAATATTGTCTGGCGTGATCCCAGGGGGAAACCCACCAGGGCTGACAATTTCGATCTTCTTGGGATACTGACGGATGAACACCGATCCAGGGAGACGATAATCACGGTGACTCACTGCATTGAGGATCGCTTCTCGAACCACTTTTTCGTTGAAGGTCTGTATATCCCAGACGAAGAGCCCCTCTTGATAATGCTGTACCTCGTTGCGAAGGTTAATCGTTTTCCACAGCTCGTCATCGAACAGGAAGAACCCTTCCCTGAATTCTTTGCGCTGCTGAAATTGAACGGAGGCCTCGTTTGACCGATATTCGAACACGACTTCTGATTGTGCGAGGTGGCGCCCAAGCGCCTTGGCCGAGCCGAATAGGACGAGTGCCCCATACGTCACCGCACCATCGACTAGCAGTTCTGCATCCGTTAAGAGCTGGGTATCCGTCGAGCTGTCCAACGCACTATTGCCGGATTTCCTCTTCCACATCTCTCGAAATCGGGTGATTGCCACTGAATCAAGATCGACAACCGTGGCGTTCTTCGCAATTTCAGCGGAAAAGTCTGGCCCGGACTCTTCGAAAATACGTTTCAAGCGATCGGGAGTCATGGGAACAAGGCTCTCTCCACTCCGCATCCAATAGGCCCCTTTGTATTGGATCGGCATACCGATAGGTCGTGGTGGCACCTGAAAGACGATGACACGCCCTTCAGGATGCTGAACAACCTCGGCGTCAATACGAAGATGAAGTCGTTCCATCAAACCGAGTTTCGTCCGTTCAAGATCTTTGAAGGCCTGACTCCCCACAACCCTTCGCGGTTGTTTGTTCGTCACGCCAAGCACCATCTTCCCGCCACCTTCATTCGCAAGCGCAACAGAGTAATTAACCAAGTCCTCGAACTCGAAAGAAGCTTTTGCTTCTTTGAATTCAAGATGCTCATCTTCACGACCGCTCATTATCAGCTGCAGTTGGTCAAGCGTCATATTTATCTCAGCCTGATTCGTCTCTTATCTATCTTTCAAGCGCGACAAGTATAGCCCATCCGACGGGAAGCGCCTATACCGCCATCCCTCAAGCTTCCCAATGACTGAAACAAAGGGGTCTTTTCTCAGAACTGAAATGGGGACATTCTACATTTTCTGAGGCTTCTGCCGGCGGCTTGCGCTGTTCCCCAGTCGAGGAGTAGGCGTTTCTCACCTGCTGCCCCGCTGATTGGAGGCTCGCCATGTGGATGGTTGTTCTTATTCTTCTAATCCTTCCACTGCCTCTCTCCGTCCAGGCCGAATATCTCGGCGATCTGAGCGCCAATCCATTTGATTCTGACTCGACGGCCAATCCCTTCGGAGCCGGAAGCCCATTCAAACCTGACGGCATCAACAATCCCTACAGCCCTTACGGCAGTCCCTTCAGCAATCAATCGGCAACGAACCCCTTTGCGACGGATGCGCCGAGGCTCTATGACCAGCAGGGAAATTATCGTGGAAAGCTGAGCACGAACCCGTACGAACCTGATTCGACGAGTAACCCCTACGGCCGCTACGGCTCTCCGTTTTCACCAGACTCGATCAACAATCCCTTCGGGGCTGGCAGTCCGTATCGTCCCGACAGTCCGACTAATCCCTACGGCCGAGGCTTGCGGATCGAGGGGAAGTGAGCGAGAGACGAGCATCTGATCAGTCCGGCGGAACCGATCCACTTGGCTCTCAGCTGGCCATCATTTTTTGCTGTGCTAAATTTGTGCTAAAAATCTGCATAATGGATCGGATTCTACAGAATCAATAGAATGCATGGAATCATCTCAAGTCCTTGCTCGCAATGATAAAACGGGGAAACCTTCGTAACATCGAGCGGTTCGAATCATTGGCCTTCTGCCACTCTTAATCAGCGGGCCGTAGGTTCGACCCCTACACGGCCCACCAAACCAAACTTCATTCGTGCCGTTCGCCTACACGTCATGGCGAACGGATAAAACCCTCCAGTCGACCGTCGATTTTTATCATTAGCACCGGGATCTCCTCCTCGCGATAGGCCCGCTGGATGGACTTCGGGCTCATGCGGAGCTCCCTCGCCAATTCCTTCACCGTGAGCAAATCCTTCTTCATGCCCAGTCTTTTCTGCTGGTACGGCTCAGCACCATGCTGACCATACCGCTGTGCGATGATGGTGGGAAGTACCCTGCTTAGGCCTGCTTAGGACAGTTAGGGACCATTAAGGACAACTATCGGGAGCAAACAAGGAACGTAGCTGGGAAGTTACCTAGATATAAATTATGGATGTTACGTGAGAAAAGCGAGTAAACCGGCTATCGAACTGTGAAGCGCGCTCGGCAAAAGAAGTGTGCGGAAAGTGGGGCATCCTACGTGCCAGCACCGACGGTGCTTATACGCAAGTGTCCGCGTGACCGGTTGTGTTCCAGAGCCGCTGCGGAATCTGCGCGCGGCTCCGCGCTGATCGCCTCTTGGGTGGTTAGCGTCGTGCTGAATCGATGGCTAATTAGGTCCATGTAAACCCCTCCGTTCATGCGGGGCTGACTAGCCTGTACAGACGAACGAGGTGTTGTCCAGACTTCCCTCCTCATCGTCCTACAAATCCCCTTATTTCTGATGAGCTTCGCATAGGGGACGCGTCATATTGCTCGCATCATTAATTTTTGAAACTGAGCAATATGGGTCAGTTTCCATCCGGCTAAAGGTCCAGCATAGTTATATGGTTTAGAGGAGGCGTCTAATCGTCGCCTGGCACGTGAACAGCGTCCACGGCTCTCAACGAGAACGGAAGAGGAGAATTTATGGCGTGCACACGATGTGGTGGGTTCCTGGTGATCGAGGATTGGGATGGTTCCGTCAGCAGCTTCCGTGAGAAGCAGCTCCGCAGCATGGAATGTGTGCGATGTGTGAGCTGTGGGTCCATCGAGGATTCCATGATCCTTGCGAATCGTCTCATTGAAAGGAGCACAATATGCTGTACTACGCACTGATGTTCTTGGTGGTTGGAGTGATTGCCGGAGCCCTGAATCTGGCCGGGGTGGCCGCAGTGGCGGTCCAGATTTCCTGGATCCTGTTCTTGATCGGGATCATGTTGCTAGTGATCCATCTGGTCACGAATCGCTCTGTCCGGGAATCCTGACTGGTCAAAATTGCTCAGAGAGCAAGACTCCGGTATGCATGTTTTACATTAAGCCCGGGAGGTTCCCATGGTATCGATTCCCAAAGTCGTCGGTGTCCTGTCGTGTGGTTTCCTGCTGTGCTTTGGTCTGTACCATGTCGCGCAGGCAGGTTATGGGGCTCCGACGACAGACGAAATGAAAGCTGACCAATCTGATCGTAGGCAAGGCGGTCAGGAGCCTGGTGAAAAACAAATGAGCGATGAGATGAAGGGTGACCAGGCAAAAGACGGTACGATGATCCAAGGCGAAGTATTACGTGTCGAAGGGGATAACTATTTCGTTAAGGGGCAGGACGGTAAGGAAGTGCGCATGCATATCGACAAAACTACCCAGAAAATCGGAAACTTTAAGCAGGGTGATCGTATTGAAGCGACGGTGAACGATAAGAATCACGCGCTATCGATTCGCTCGGCCCGAGGAACTGATGCCGGTGAGGGAAAGGAACCCGGCCGCGATTCGCTCCACGAAACTGATGCCGATCACGGGAAATGATGCCCGTCGTATGAATGACTCCACCCTCGAATCAGGCAAGCCGGCTCGAGGGTGCAGAGTCATTGATGGGCCAGTCCTCGGGGCTGGCCCTATTCGCACCTAGAAGGCGACAGAGAAACAAGCCGAACGAAAATCGCCTTTGAAGAGGAGATTGCCATGCCTATAATTTTATGGTTACTTGGCGTTCCCCTAACGCTGGTTCTGGTGTTGTGGTTTTTCGGGGTTGTGAGTTTTTAAGCGCGAGCGAGACCAGGTTCTGCCGCAAAAATCGTTTTTGATGTCAAAAATCAGGAAATACTCTGTGCCGCCAAAACAATGATTGTTCATTTTACAGGGATTTTCTCATCGACAACGAGATGAACATTCATCTCGTTACACCCATTTTTGCTATTTGCGACAGGCCCCGTGCTCCTGCATCATCTCTTCCAACTGGCGGTAACTGATAGGGTAGGCAACATACCAGCGCACGCCCCACAGAATGATCTCTTTCTCGAAATGACTCCCCTTAAAGTCGAGCATCGCACCCCTCCACGACTTCACGTTCGACAGAGGAGCATAGCGGAATGGACTCCGAAAGAAAACTTGTGACAGAACCTGATAGCGAGCCATGGCTGTCCCTTTGCAGGCTTCAGTGCCCTTTTCTTGACAGGGCAGAGAAGAAGTTGGTAGAAGGTCTTGGGGCAAGGGTAAGAGCGGGCCCGGCCCGCACGGAAGGAACCGATCCGTGTCTGATGTATCACCTCTGGAAGCAGAAGTTGCAAAACTCATTGTGCACACACTCACGCTAAAAGTTGACCCAGCACAAATTCGGCCGGAAGAGCCTCTCTTCGGTGACGGCCTGGGTCTTGATTCGATTGATGCGCTCGAACTGTCTCTTGCAATCTTTCAATCCTATGGGCATCAGATACGTTCAGATGATCCAGACACTGTCGCCACCTTCGCGTCACTCCGTTCGCTCTGTCAGTCGATCGAGAAACATCGCACGAAATAGCAGCAGGTGGCTCTATGAACACCGCCGCGTTGCTCGGCCTCTACCACGCTGACCGAGTGTTGGCTTG
>Ga0163144_10009138_pt1 | contig 21331 bp, 17 predicted proteins | sample OliLak19BULKMAT1_FD_123175 | JGI IMG/M metagenome (GOLD analysis project Ga0163144, IMG submission 123175) | Freshwater microbial mat bacterial communities from Lake Vanda, McMurdo Dry Valleys, Antarctica - Oligotrophic Lake LV.19.BULKMAT1 | ecosystem: Environmental > Aquatic > Freshwater >... | reverse complement strand
CAAAAGTGGCTTGCACGCCACTGCGGCTTCCGCCGCGCTCACCTTCCAGCTTGTTGTGCATCTCGCTGACGGCCTTGACCAGCAGCAAGATGCCGCCGCCAATCAGGACCAGATGCCGCCAGGAGAACCCATTGCCCATGACGGCAAATACCGGCTTGCCCACTTCTGCAGACGCTGGATGGGTCAATGTGACGATCCAGGCAACGCTGAAGAGCACGGTCAAGCGGGTGATCGCGGCGACCGCAAAGCCAAGTTGCAGCGCCCTGGCGCGCTGATGTTCGGGCAGGGTCCCGGCCAGAATCGCAATGAAAACAATGTTGTCCACGCCCTGCATAACTTCAAGCGTGAGCACGCTTGCAAGTGCAAGCCAGCCTTCAGGTGTTGCGATCCATTCGAACATTCGTGGCTCCGGTGCCAGTGGGGAAGTCGCGATGCGTCCACGGGGTGCATCTGCGGGGTGAATTTTGTCGTGATGAAGGTGCGTATCGTGCTGAGTAAGCGTGAAAGAAATAGCAAAACTTCATCACGCCTGTGTGTCTGGCGCGGTCGCAGGAGAATCCACGGCTTTCAGTCTCGGCCAGTCTGCCCGAGCAGCTTCCCACGTCGGCCAGCTTGCAAGAGCCCGGTGACGGTGATGGCCTAGGCTGGTCGAATTGCCGGTGCTGACGGTGGCTGGCTGGCACGAAAAATCACCGATGCCGATGACAGTCGCTTGAGCACGTTGAGCTCTTCGCGCGCCTCCCAACGATCATAGAGTACGTTTTCCGCAGGGCGCCACAGGGCAACCCAGCCGAGCACCAGAAGGCCTTCGGCAAGCACCTCGCCCAGCGTTCCTGGCCATTGCGCGATCCAGTTGCGGGCAAATAGCGCAAGCCCAAGCACCAAAAGGCCCAGAAACAGCCCGATGCGTCCAATCCGACGCTTGCGCCGATAGCGCCGATCGGCAAGTTCCCAACTGAGCGTGAAGTTCGAATGGATCGCGGTTGCAATGTCATCTACGTGCGCCGCCATCGACTCCGGGCCATGCACCAAAACGCGCAGCGCTGCATTGCTGGCATGTTCCGCAACGGTTTGCAACAGATAGGCTTCGGCCTGGCGGTCAAGCGCTTTGGCGCGAAACGGCGACGGATCGAGCGAGTCGTAAAGCTGAGCCATCGACGCAAGGCGGATTTCAATGTCGGGCATTTGCCGTCCCTTGCTAACTTTCATTGCGCGTAGCCACGCCGGAGCATGAAACTCGTCGCGCGAGCCATGAAGATGGATTTCGAGCCTCGCTTGCCCCAGCCCAGCCCTCCCCAAACATCGGGGAGGGAGCAAAAAGCCGCTTCTGAACAGATTTCGGCGACACTAAAAGCGTTTCACGCTAAGCCGCGCTTAAGCTGAAGCGCCGTGCATTGAAAGCGCCCCGTGCGGCCCGTTTATGCGGGTGAGCACGGGGCGGCGTACCTCAGGGCGTGAACTGCAGCGTGCTGGTGGATTGGGCTGCGGCATCATCGCCGCGAATGATCAGAGGCTTGTACTGATTGGTCAGCCAACGCCCAAGCTGGCTGGCATACAGCGGATTGCCAAGCACGCCACTTTGGCCGCCGGGAAGAATCTGCGTAGCGTTAATCAGGTCAGTCATTTCACCCACAAAGCGACGCGCCGGACCGGCTCCGAACATAAAGTCGTTGACTCCGACGGCGGTTGCACTGTGACTGGAGGCGTCCACGGCTTCATAGCCACCGCTGCGTGCTACGCCGCTTAAGCTGGCGCTGACGTTGACGAAGCCATAGGGATTCGGTCCCGGCAGGTTGAACTGCGGCGCCAGCGAACCGAGCGGATGGTCGAAAACGATGCGGTGCAGCAGTCCCCAGCGATAGTCGGCGAGATTCTGCGAGCGGTTAAAGGCAGCACTCAACTCCGCACTTGCCAAGCGATCCAAGCCTTCCTTGAGCGCGTTCAGCAGGACGAAATCACGTGCGCTGGCTGAGTTTGGTGCGCCGGTGACCGGGAAGAAGTCCAGTCCGGACGCGCTGCGTCCGCGCAGCGCGTCAAAGTTGTCGAGCAGAAACTTGAGTCCGGTTTGGGCGCTGCGGGAGCCGGGTAGTGCGCCCGAAAGCCCAACCCGAGTCAGCGTGCTGTTGACCGTGTTGCGCACAACCACACCGCGCCACATGGCAAAAATCGTCGCGGCGACGCTGGCGTCAATCTCGCTTTGACTTGGTGCGGTCAGGGCACTTGGGTTATCGCCTGGATCAAATCCCTGCGTGATTCCGGTCGGGGTGGAGAAGTCCCAAGCGCGCAGCCGCATGATGGCTTCCGCCACGCGGGCGTCGTTGGAGAGCGCAGCAAGCTGCGGCCAAGCGCCTGAGGCGCGGGCGCGATCAAAAGCTCCCAACAGATATTGCAGGGTGAGCTCGGCATCCAGCAGCTGGTTGTTGGATTGCAGACCCTGCATGTCGCCAAGCGTGATCTTCCTTCCGGAGGCAATCAGCCGCTGCAAGGAGCGATCGATGCGGCCCTGCCGGTAAGCCGACGCGCCCCCGACGTCCAGGTAATAAATGCCACCACCGGGACGCGTCTGGTTTAGCGCATTGTTGTCCAGTGAGAACCCGATGGGATCGTTATTGGCATTTGCCACGTAGCCATTGGTTGGATTGATCACGCGCGGCATTTCGTTCGCGGGAAGAATTTCATAGGCAAGCGCTTGGTTGGGCTGTGCGCGCTGAACCGGCAGCCACTCGTGCCTTGACGCCCCTGAGCCATCGCGGATAAACCAGGGTGGCACGCCGCCACCGGGTGCATTTTGGGTCTGCAGATCGGTTCGGACGGGCGCTTCGGCGGTGACGAAGTAGGCGATGTTGCCCGCCACATCAGCGTAGGCAAAATTCTGCGATCCGACGTCAAAATAGGTCAGCGCATCCTGGAACTGAGCCAAGTTCGCGGCGCGATTGATGCGCCGGAAGGATTCCAGCTCCTTGGTTGCGCTGAAGCCCACATAGGCGACGCTAAGCGCGGTAGTGCCGCTCAAACTCAGAATCGGGCCGTTATTGCGCCGCGGTATAACAAAGGTGATGCCTCCGTTGCTGTAGCCAATCGACGTCTCCCGACGCACGTTATCGCGCACGCCATCGCCCACCGGGTTGACGTTATAGGTTTGGAAAATCCACTCGATCGCCTCGTCGTTGCCGTTATGGACGATCGCGGTCGGCAACCCGTAGGTATTGAGCCTGAGGTTTTCCGAGAACACGTCGGTCACGTCCAACGAATTGGTTGTGGTGCCCCAGCAAACCCGTTGGTTGCAGCCTTGAATGATGCCGGGCGCGCCCGGCACCGAGACGCCCACGGTGTCCAGTGCAGTGCCGTCCCGGACCTCAGCGGACACCAAGTGCTGCTCCATGAACACCGGTGGTACATCTAGGCCCAGATGCGGGTCGTTGGCGATGATTGGACGCCCGGACGCGGTGTGTACGCCCGACACCACCCACTCATTGCTGCCGATCAATGCTTCGCGGCGGTCCATCGCCTGCTTGAATAATGGATGCTCCGAAAGCGTTTGCCGCATGCTGTCGGCCAGTTGCAGCACGCTTGGATCGTACTCAGCAATGTGGGTTGATTTGGCAAAGTTGAGGCCCATTGGGTCGCTTGGGTCTTTCAGCTTGATTTCGCTTTGGGTTGATCCACCCGGCCTGAAGCCAGGCACAGACACGCGATCATCCGCCGGAGCTATGCGGTTGACGTCGCCAAAGTACAATGCCGTGCCATCAAAACCGCCCGTGCGGCCGGCAGCCTGAAACGCGCTGAAATTCAGCGTTGGCGTGATGTCGAGATCGAAGGAAAGCTGGAACGCAAGCGCCTTGCCGACCAAGACTGAATCCACCGGCGTCCACGCTTCGGCTCGGGTCAGTTCAAGCGCGCCGTACTCCGGCGGCAGCGGGCGAGTTCTGAGCCAGAAATTAACGCCGTCCGCATAGGCCTGAAGCCACCCACGCATGTCGTTTGACAAGTCACGCCAGGACACAAAGGCCGCCCGGCGCAATCCCAGCGTGCGCGATTGCACGTCGGCCGACAGCTGGCTTGCGCCTACCAGCTCAGCGAGCGCACCGCTCACCGCGCGGCGCGTGAGGTCCATTTGGAAGAAGCGGGCCTCGGCGTGCGCGTAGCCCTGAAGGAACGCGACGTCATTGTCATTGCTGCCGCGAATCAGCGGCACACCTTCGGCGTCGTATTGAATGGTGCCGGGAGCGCTCAGTCCGGGTGCCCTGATAGCTTGGGCGCCCGCGGTTTGCAGTGCGGTCAATGCCAAGGCAGCGATTACCGCCGTGGCCATTCGGGTGGCTCGAAAAGCTTGCATATGTCCTCCGTAAAGTGGGTCACGCAGCGGCAAAAAGCAGGTCTTTGCAGTGCGCGTGTGCCCGGGGAAAGTACTCCAATCAGCGATCGATACCTAGCTGCGGTGCAGCAAGTGCCGGCGTGCCAAGCAGGCCCATGCGGCGCCAGCGGAATGCAGGTGTGCAATGCAGGTGCGGGAACTTTTTTCGAAACACGACGCTCGTCTCGCGCGCTCGACTGCTTAAAGGTATCTTCCGCAGCCTAATTTTCGGACTAGCCTGATTTTTGGATTTGCTGTGCGCATCAGGATCGACCCGCCGCCCCTGATCAAAAAAGGTGTGGCATTTTGATTGACCTGCGCTTGCGTGCGGCTACCCATCGCTCTCGCGAACCGACTGCTTGCCATTTCCGCCGCGTCAGCGGCCCAACACTGTGATCGAAAAACATGATTGAGACCAAGAACCTTACCAAGAGCTACGGCGGCATACGCGCTGTAGATGACTTGAGTTTCCGTGTCGAGCCAGGCCAAGTGCTTGGTTTTCTTGGCCCCAATGGGGCTGGAAAATCGACTTCGATGAAGATGATCGCTGGCTTCTTGACCCCCACGTTGGGATCCGTGAATGTGTGCGGGTTCGATACCGAGGCGCAGCCATTGGAAGCCAAGCGCGTGGTTGGATATCTGCCCGAAGGTGCGCCGGCCTATGGCGAAATGACGCCGCTGTCATTCCTGCGCTTCGTGGGCGAAATTCGCGGGCTGTCCACAGCACTGCTCAAGAAGCGGATCGACGAGATCGTCGGTCAGCTGCATCTGGAAAATGTGCTGGATCAGCCCATCGAGCAGCTCTCGAAAGGATTTAAGCGCCGCGTGGGAATCGCGCAGGCAATCATCCACGATCCGCGCGTGCTGATCATGGACGAACCGACCGACGGACTGGATCCGAATCAGAAGCAGGAAGTGCGCGATCTGATCAGCGGCATGAGCAAAGACAAGATCATCGTGGTCTCGACCCATATCCTTGAGGAGGTGGAGTCGGTTTGTAATCGCGCGATCATCATCGCGCGCGGCAAATTGCTTGCCGATGCAACGCCAGCCGAACTGGCCATGCGAAGCCGCTACTACCAGGCCGTAACGATCCGCAGTGATCAACCTGAGCTCCTGCGCGATGCGCTGCATGGCGTTGCCGGTGTTGCGGAGGTTGAGATTGACGCGCGCGATCAGTCGGTGACGGCTTTGCCAAAGAAAGGACAAACCATTTTCGCCGCGATCGGAGAAATGATCCGGGCGCGCGGATTGAGCATTCGCGATATGGCGCTTGAGCGCGGGCGCCTGGATGAAGTGTTTCGCACCATTACTCAGGGAGGCCGCTCATGAATCCGGTCAGAATCATTTTCAAGCGCGAGCTTTCCAGCTTCTTCAATACCCCTGTAGCTTGGGTGTTCCTGGTGATCTTTTTGTTCCTTGCCGGGTTTACCACGTTCCAGATCGGCAATTTTTATGATGCCAATCAAGCCTCGCTGCAAGTTTTCTTCAATTTCCATATCTGGCTTTACCTCTTGCTGATGCCCGCCATTGCCATGCGTACCTGGGCCGAAGAGCGCAATACCGGTTCCATTGAATTGCTCTTGACTCTGCCGATCACGCTTTGGCAAGCCGTGCTTGGTAAGTTTCTAGCCGCATGGGCCTTCGCAGGCATCGCGCTTATTGGCACCTTCCCAATCTGGTTTACCGTGAGCTTTCTCGGTGATCCGGATCACGGCGTGATCATTGCCGGATACTTGGGTTCTTGGCTGCTCGCTGGCGCATTTCTTGCGGTCTCCGGCTGCATGTCTGCGATCACCAAGAGTCAGGTTGTGGCTTTTGTGCTCAGCGTGGTGGTTTGTTTGATGCTGATCCTGCTCGGCTTCCCGGCGGCGTTGGATTTCTTCCAGGCATTCTTGCCGCAAGCGCTGGTTGATGCGATTGCATCCTTGAGTCTGTTTTCGCACTATCAATCGATGATGAAGGGCGTCATTGATTTGCGCGATTTGATTTATTACGGCTTGCTGGGAGGTCTGTTCCTTTATGCAACGTCCCTGATCATTGAAATAAAGAAAGGTAACTGAGGAACGGATCATGACAAGAAAGACGAATAATGGCATGACCCTGCTGGTCCTCGCCTTACTGTTCATTGCCTCGGCAATGGTTGCCAACGCGCTGTTTCGCGGCTGGCAGATCGATTTGACCCCGAATAATCAATACACGTTGTCAAAGGGAACTAAAGAAATTGTTGGCGGTTTGCAGGAGCCAGTGAGCCTGCGCCTGTACTTCTCACAGCAAAGCTCCGAGCGCATCCCGCAAATCCGTGCCTATGCCCAGCGCGTGCGTGAACTGATCGATCAAATGGTGAGCCGCTCCGGCGGCAAGCTGGTGTTCACCGTGATCGATCCGCAGCCGTTCAGCGAGGAAGAGGACGAAGCTGCGGCATACGGGATTTCGGCGATTCCAGTGCCGGGTTCGACCGATAAGCTCATGTTTGGGCTTTCCGGGAGCAATTCCACCAATGAATCGGCGCAAATTCCCTTTTTCGATCCGAGCAAGGAAACCTTTCTTGAGTACGACATTGCGAAAATGATCGAAAGCCTGAACAAACCGCAGAAGAATATCGTGGGCGTGCTTTCCAGCCTGCCCATGAGCGGCGGCTTTGACGACCAGACGCGGCAGATGCGTGAAGGCTTTGCGATCTACAGTCAATTGAGTGAATTGTTCGAAATGCGTCCGCTGGCGGCCGACACCAAGAACATTGACCCGGCAATCAAGGTTCTCTTACTGGTACATCCGAAGGAGCTTTCGGACGATTTGCAATACGCGATTGACCAGTTTGTGCTCAGTGGTGGTCGCTTGGTGGTGTTTGTTGATCCGAATGCGACGACAGAGGAAATCCCACAGAGCGATCCGAATAATCCGATGACCGACTTGTTTACCGCTAAATCGTCCAATTTGAGCAAGTTGTTCGCGGTTTGGAAGGTCAATTTCAATTCGGACCAAGTGGTCGGAGATCGGCTTGCTGGGCTGGAAATTCAGGTTGATCCTTCGCAGCCGCCGCAGCGCTCGCCAGTGATCATGAAGCTGGGCAAAGCGCAGATGAACCAGTCCGACATCATTTCTGCCGAGCTGGAGAACATCATTCTTGATACGCCTGGCCATTTCACGCTGGCCGATGGTGCTGACAAGGACGGCGTTAGCTTGACGCCGTTGCTGCAGTCCAGCGCCGAATCGACGCTGATTGATGCTGAAAAGGTGCGCTTCAATCCCAATCCAGCGAGCTTGTTCGAAGGATTTACCCCGTCGGGCGAGAATTACGTGATTGCGGGTGTGTTGAGTGGAAAGCTGAAATCAGCATTCCCGGACCGCAGCAGCACGCCCAATCACGTGGCTGAGAGCAAGCAAGAGGCGAAGATTATCCTGGTGGCGGATACCGATATTCTGACCGACCGAACCTGGGTTCAGGTGCAGCAGTTCCTTGGCCAGAAGATTTTCAATCAGTTCGCCAACAACGGTGAATTTCTGACCAATATCGTCGACAAGCTGGCCGGGTCTGAAGCGCTCATCTCGGTGCGCGCGCGCGGTAACTCGTCGCGCCCATTTGATTATGTGGAAGGCCTGAAACGAAAGGCGGAAGAGCGCTTCCAGGATACCGAACGCACGCTGCAGGAAGAGCTGCGTCAGGCCGAACAAAAACTCACCGAATTGCAGCAGAGCAAGAGCGCCGATCAAGCGATGATTATCAGCCCAGAACAGCAGGCTGAGATTCTAAGATTCCAAAAACGTAAGATCGAGATCCGGAAAGAGTTGCGTAAAGTGCAGAGCGAGCTCAATAGTGACGTGCGCTCACTTGGCCGTAACGTGAAAATCATCAATATCATTATCGTGCCGCTGATCGTCGCTTTTATTGGCGTGTTCTTCTTTATCAGGCGTCAACAGCGACGCCGTGTCGCGGCAGGAGTTTGAGTCATGGCAAGCAACAAGTTAGCGGTATTGGCTACGGCGACCGTGGTCGCGCTTGGATTAGGGTTCTGGCTGAACCAATCGCGCGCGCCCGTGCAATCGGCAGGGAACGGCGGTGCGCTGGTGCCCGGGCTGACTGAGGGGCTAAACAACATCACGGCTTTGAAGGTGACGGGTCCAGAAAATAAAGTGCTGGCCGATCTCAATCGCGGTTTGAACGGATGGGTGGTGAGTAATCGGGCGGATTACCCGGCAGACGTGAGCAAGATTCGTGATTTGCTGCTCAAACTCAGCGAATCGCGCCTGCGCGAAGCAAAGACCAGCAATCCGGATCTTTACGGGAAATTAGGTCTTGAGGAGCTGTCGCTCAAGCAAGCTAAGGGCCTGCAGATTGAGCTTGTGGGTCTCAGCAAGCCGATTAAATTCCTGATTGGAAACTTTAGTTCGGCGGGCGGCCAGGGGTATTTTGTCCGCCGTGACGGCGACAAGCAGACGTTCCTGGCCAGCGGCAGCTTTCGGCCCGAAACCACAGAGTCTGCCTGGATGCAAACCGAAGTGGTGAGTATTGGCTCACCGCGAATTCGCCGGGTGGATGTGGTGCCGCCCAAAGGCACGCCGATCAGCATCGAGAAGACGGATCCCAATGCGTCTGACTACGCGGTGTTGAACGTTCCTAAGGGCCGCGCGCTGTCATCGCCGTCGGTGGGCAATGCGATTTCAACCACCTTGGACGCCCTGCGTCTTGACGACGTGATGAAGGCCGATGCGGCAGCGCCGGGAGATGCCGGTCTTTATAAAGTGCGCCACCTTACCCAAGAAGGTGTGGTTGTTACGCTTGAGGGTTGGGAAAAGGAAGCCAAGAGCTATGCCCGTTTCCGTGCCGAACTTGATCCAGAGCGCAGCGAGGCTTGGCTTGCGGATGAGGAGCTGAAGGCACAGGCTGAAGCGGCAGTGAAGGCTGATTCAACAGTCAAGCCGGAGGCGCCAAAGTCTGAGCCGGCCGTCGCGGCAGGCGCAGTTGATGCGGGGTCAGCGTCTGCTGATAAGCCGCCGGCAGATAAGCCAGCCACGCCGGTATTTGACCGCGCCAAGTTCCGCGCCGACAAGCTGGCCGAGCTTAATAAGGAAGTGGAAGCCTTGAACAAGCGCGTTGAAGGATGGGTCTATGTGATTCCAAGCTGGAAGTTCGCAAACTTCAAAAAGACGCTCGACGAGCTATTGGAAGCGAAGTCCTAAGCGAGCTGCACCAAGTTAAGCTGTGGATTTAAGCGACTGCGCGCAGGACAGTCATTGCGCGCGCAGTCGCGGAATCCGCGACGCGCCTTAAAGCCCCGACGTAATCGCGCCTAACGGCTGCGCGCAAAACAACGTTTGGCGCCTGTGTCATTTCAACCGCCTGCGTCATTTCAACCGCCGGTCTCATTTCAACCGGAGTTTTCTCATTTCGACCAAAGGGAGAAATCTCGTCCTGGGCGGTTTGCGATCCCGACCTTCGGCTCCCTGCGCTCGCGATGACAGGCATGAACGGCCCTGGCACCACAGGCCCTGGCACCACAGGCCCTGGCACCACAGGCCCTAACCATCCTGGCGCCCAGTTTCATGCTGCGAGGTGGCTTGCTCAGCTTGGAGCCATGAAGGTTAGTAGCTCGCTTTGTCTTCGTTCTCAAAGCCGCGCTTTGCGATCAGCATGGTGCGATTGAACACGCAGACCACGCTGCCGTCTTGCTTCTTGCCCGTGGTGCGCACCGTCACGATTCCCGCCTGCGGTCGGCTCTTGGATTCGCGTTTTTCCAGCACCTCACTTTCGGCGTAAAGCGTGTCGCCCACAAACAGCGGCGCAACCAGCTTGATGTCGTTCCAGCCCAGATTTGCAATCGCCTTCTGGCTGACGTCAGTGACGCTCATGCCAACCATCAGCGCGACCGTAAACGGCGAGCAGACGATGCACTGGCCAAACTCGGAGTGCTTGGCGTACTCGTGGTCAAAATGCATCGGATGCGTGTTCATGGTCAGCAGCGTGAACCAGGTGTTGTCCGCTTCACTGATGCTGCGACCAGGGCGGTGCTCGTAGATATCGCCCACCTGGAATTCTTCGAAGTAACGACCGAATCGTTCACGGTAGCGATTGGGCCCGACGGGGACGGCGCTTTGCATGGAGGCTCCTAAATGTTCCTGGGGTTAAGAATGCTCAAGGTATGGCCGGTACGTCGAAGCCGGCTTGCGTAAGCACGCGCTGGGCCTGGATCAATATCGGTCGATCGACCAGCTTGCCGTCCAGCTGTATGGCCGCTTGGCCACAGTCGGCCATCGCTTGCATGATTTTTTGCGCGTGTTCGATCTCGCTCGCGCTTGGACTGATCGCTTCCTGTATGGGACCGACTTGATGCGGATGGATCGCGGATTTGCAGGTGAAGCCCAAGCCGGCAATCAATCGCGTTTCCGCAATCAGCCCTGCGCCGTCTTTGATGTCAAGGAACGGCACGTCAAGCGCAAACAGCCCTGCGCTGGCTGCAGCCGCCGCCAGGCGCGCGCGCGGGTAAGCCAAAGACAGCGGGTTCATCACGCCACCCAACTCTGCCACGTAGTCGGCGCCGCCGAGCATCAGCGCAGCCACCTTCGGCGCCCTGGCGATGGCGAATGCATGTTCTATGGCCAACGCCGATTCAAGCAGCGGCACGATGGCTGGGCAGCGTGCGCCCAGGGCGTCGGCCAGCACGCAAACGTCCTCTGCGCAGGCCACTTTGGGCACCAGCAGCATGGCCGGAAGACTTGCGGCTTCGCTCAGCGCAATCACGTCGCGCAGTCCTTCAAGGGTGCGCACGGGGTTGATTCTGAGCGCAAGCTCAGTACGTTCGAGCTGCGCGCCGGCCAGGAATTCAAGCGCATTGACGCGCGCGGAGGCCTTGTCGGAGAACGCTACGGCGTCTTCCAAATCGATGCAAACGATATCTGCGCCGCTATTCACGGCTTTTTCGAAGCGTTCTGGCCGCGAGCCGGGAACAAACAACAGACACCGGCGCGGTTTGGGGCTGAGTGACGCCATGCGTAATCTCTTGGGCAAACTTGACCCCGATCATCGGCAACTACTGGCCGTTGAGCAAGCATCGCGGCCACGAACGAGGTGAGCGCGCACGGGATGCTCGCCCCCGCGCAGGTCGATCCAGGCCCCGTGCAGCAGGGTGACCGCCAAGACAAGCTCTGCGCCACAGCCGAAAGACGCGCCGGATTGCGCCTGCTGACTTGCATACACAAGCGCGCCTGATGAAACTCGCGCCAGGTCGATCGGTGCCTAAGTATCGGAAACGTTCCAGGGTGATTGAATGCAGCAGTTAGATACGGCACCGGTGCTAGCAATCGATGGCCCGAGTGGTTCTGGTAAGGGAACCATCGCGCGCCTGGTTGCGGCGAGCCTTGGCTGGCACTTTCTCGATAGCGGCGCGCTGTATCGGGCGGTTGGCTTGAAATTGCACCGTAAAGGCCTGGAGGGAGAGTCCGCTTTAGTGATGGCCGATGTGGCGCGTCATGCGCAGATTGGCTTTGTCGAGCGCGGCATCGCGGATCCCTGGATTTATCTGGATGGCGAGGAGGTTTCGGCGCTGTTACGTGATGAGGCGGCGGGAGCGGCCGCATCCCGCGTGGCCGCAATCCCCGAGGTGAGAACGGCGCTGCTTGACAAGCAGCAAGGTTTTCGGCGCGCGCCAGGCTTGGTCGCGGACGGGCGTGATATGGGCACCGTGGTGTTTCCGGATGCTCGCTTGAAGGTTTTTCTCGAAGCGAGCGTGAATGAACGCGCGAAACGCCGCTTCAAGCAGTTGAGTGAAAAGGGAATTCAGGCTAATCTAGACGACCTTCAAAATGATCTTGCTGATCGTGATCGACGTGATCGCGGACGCGCGGTAGCTCCGCTGCGGCGTGCCGATGATGCGATCGAGCTGGATTCGACACATTTGAGCATCGCCGAGGTGGTGCACGCAGTGTTGGAGCTGGCTCGCGAACGCGGTCTTGCAGATCATCCTTGAAGCCCATTCAGTCGGCGCGTCGCTGGCTGGTTCATCCACATCCATCAAGGGTGGGCGCGAATTTCCGCGCCTTGTCTAGGTTTCTAAAATGACTGAGAGTTTTGCCGAGCTTTTTGAAGAGAGTGAACGACTGAGTAAGCTGAAGCCCGGAGCGATTGTCTCCGGTATTGTCGTTGACATCCGTAGTGACATGGTCGTGGTCAATGCAGGCCTCAAGAGTGAGGGCGTCATCCCGATCGAGCAATTCAGGAACGAAAAGGGCGAGCTCGAAGTCAAGATCGGGGACGAAGTCAAGGTCGCGCTAGACGCTATCGAAGACGGGTTTGGTGAAACCAAGCTTTCCCGTGATAAAGCCAAGCGGTCCCTGGTGTGGGACGAGCTGGAAGAAGTACAGAAAGCCAATGCCACGGTCAATGGCCGTATCAGCGGCAAGGTCAAGGGTGGCTTCACGGTCGATATTCGCGACATTCGCGCCTTCCTGCCAGGTTCCCTGGTGGACGTGCGTCCGGTGCGCGATCCGGTCTATTTGGAAGGCAAAGATCTCGACTTCAAGATCATCAAACTCGATCGCAAGCGCAATAACGTCGTGGTCAGTCGCCGCGCCGTGGTGGAAAGCGAGTTCTCGGTTGAGCGCGAGCAGTTGATGGAGCGTTTGGTTGAGGGCGCTATCCTCAAGGGCACCGTCAAGAACCTCACCGATTACGGCGCGTTCGTGGATCTGGGCGGGATTGACGGCTTGCTGCATATCACCGATATGGCTTGGAAGCGCGTACGGCATCCGTCCGAAGTGGTCAATGTTGGCGACGAGCTGGACGTGCGAGTGCTGCGTTTCGATCGCGAGCGCAACCGCGTCAGCCTTGGCCTCAAGCAATTGGGCGAAGATCCATGGGTCAATATTGCCCGCCGCTATCCGAACACCACGCGCGTATTTGGCAAGATCAGCAACGTGACCGAATACGGTTGCTTCGTTGAGCTGGAACCCGGCGTGGAAGGTTTGGTGCACGTGTCGGAAATGGACTGGACGAACAAGAACGTCAATCCGGCCAAGATGGTTCAGATTGGCGACGAAGCCGAAGTCATGGTGCTGGATATTGACGAAGAGCGTCGCCGCATTTCGCTTGGCATGAAGCAATGCATGCCGAATCCTTGGGAAGCGTTTGCAACCAGCTTCAAGAAGGGCGATCGCGTCGCCGGTGCGATCAAGTCGATCACCGATTTCGGGATCTTCATTGGTTTGGACGGTGGCATCGACGGCTTGGTGCATTTGTCCGACATTTCCTGGGCAGGTTCCGGCGAAGAGCTCGTACGTCAGTTCAAGAAGGGCGAACGCATCGAAGCGGTGGTGTTGGCGGTTGACCCGGAACGCGAGCGTATTTCCCTTGGCCTTAAGCAGCTTGAGCAGGATCCGTTCGGTAGCTTCGTGGCTTCGCATCCGAAGGGCAGCATGGTCAAGGGCACGGTGCGTGAAGTTGACGCGCGTGGCGCCACGATTGAACTGCAAGACGGCATCGAAGGCTACCTGCGTGCGGCCGACATTGCGCGCGAGCGCATTGAAGACGCCACCAAGTACCTCAAAGTTGGCGATACTGTGGAAGCAAAGTTCATCGGTATGGACCGCAAGGGTCGCACCATGCAGCTTTCCATCCGTGCGCGCGAAGATCAGGAGCTTGCGGATGCGCTTGAGGAGTACCAAAGTGCTGCCTCGGGTACCGCAAAACTTGGGTCGTTGCTCAAAGAACAGTTGAACAAGTAAAGAAAAATCAGTACTTTGTGATAAGCGGGCGGACCATTCGGTCTGCCCGCTGTTTCTTTGCCAGCGCAGACGGGGGGCGTCATGACCAAATCGGAACTGATCGAGGCTTTGAGCGGTCGCCAAGCTCACTTGGGCCCAGATGACGTCGAGATGGCGGTGCGGAATTTGCTTGAGCAGATGGCGCTGGCCCTGGCACGCAAAGAGCGCATTGAAGTGCGCGGTTTTGGCAGTTTTTCGCTGCATTTTCGACCACCGCGCGTGGGGCGCAATCCGAAGACGGGTAACCAAGTTCGCTTGGAAGGCAAGTATGTCCCGCACTTCAAGCCGGGCAAAGAGCTTCGCGACCGAGTGAATCAGGCCCTGCCGCGTGAGTCTTGACGCGTGAGACTTGACGCGCCACGTTGGCGCTGATCACCACGTCACCGGCCCATGGATCCGACTTGGCTTTTGCTATTGCTGCCGCTGGCCTCGCTCACCGGCTACTGGCTCGGACGCCGTGATGATCAACGCAGCAGTGGTCAGCGCGTTGATCGACTGAGCAGGAATTACTTCCGCGGTCTAAATCTGCTGCTGAACGAACAGACCGACAAGGCGCTGCAGATCTTTATCGAGATCGCCGAGTTCGACGGCGACACGCTTGAAACGCAGCTTGCCCTGGGCAATCTTTTCCGTCGTCGCGGTGAGCTTGACCGCGCCATCCGCTTGCACGAAAACCTTGCCAGACGCCCTTTGCTCTCGGCGGAGCAGCGTGTCAACGCCTTGTTGGAGCTGGGCGAGGATTATCGTCGCGCCGGCCTGCTGGATCGCGCCGAGGCCCTGTATCTGGAAGTGGTTGCCATCGATCGCCGCGCTTTTGCCGCCATTGAGCGCCTGATCGAAATCTATGAGCAGGAGCAGGAATGGCAGAAGGCGCTTGATATGGCTGCCAGGCACGAGGAACTGACCGAACAGCGTGATCCCAGCCGCGCCGCGCACTATTTGTGCGAGCTGGCAGAACTGGCATTGCGCCAAGGGCAAACCGCGAAAGCGGACGAGCTGGTGACGCAAGCAAGCTCCATTGCGCCGAGCAGTCTGCGGCCCTCGCTGTTACGTAGCGAGATGCACCGCAAATGCAATCAGCCCGAGGCTGCATTGCACAGCCTAAGGCAGGCTGCCGCGCTAGATCCGGTGTTCATTCCTGAAATTGTGCGAGGCATTGAAGAAACCGCACAGGGCATGTCGGATGCTGCTCAGGCGTCGGCCTTGCTTGCAGAGCTGGTGCCGAGGGACCGCGGCGCTTCTGCGCTGCTGAGTTTGGGACGCATTCTGCGTCGATCCGAGGGCGCCGAGGCCGAGCGCTCGCTCTACGTGGAGCGCCTAGCGGCGCGCCCGTCGGTGCGCGTTTTGAAGGAGCTGCTGGCGTCGGATGTGCGCAAGGCAGAGCTGGACGAGTCGCCACTGCTGCGCATCTCGGTCGATGTGCTTGCCGGCTATCTGGAGCGCAAACCGTCTTATCAGTGTCAGCGCTGCGGCTTTCGCGGCAAGACCCTGCACTGGCAATGTCCAAGCTGCAAGCGTTGGGACAGTACCAAGCCGGTGCCGACCGGACAGGGCGAGTAGCAATGATGGCCGCGCTGCTGCTGGTACTGGCGCTGGCGCTGGGCACTGCTGGGGCTCTTTTTGCGCTTCGCCGCGGCAGCTTGGATCCGGTGGGCGGGCGTCGCTTGCACGCTACCGAAACTGCCCGCGGTGGCGGGATTGGCATTGCAGCGGCCCTGCTGATTTGGCTGCTGCTGCTGCATCTGCACGACCGATGCTCGGCATTCTTGCTCCTGGGTTTGGTTTGTGCCGCTGGCGCAGGCCTGTGCGAAGACCAGTTTGGCTTGCCAATAGCGGTTCGCATTGCCGCTCAGCTGCTAGCCGGGCTTGCGCTTGCCGCCGCATTGGAGAGCAGCAGTTCCACCAGCATGGGTCTGGGTGCAGGCGTATTCGTGGTTCTCAGCACCGTCGCTCTGATCAACTTGGTCAACTTCATGGACGGCGCCAATGGTCTGGTGGCTTTGCAGCTGATCCTGTTTGCGCTTGCCGCCTATTTTTTCCTGGAACCGCCCGATTTGCGCTTGCTTGCCGCCATTCTTGGCCTCAGCGTGCTTAGCTTTCTGCCCTGGAACTTTCCCAATGCACGCGTATTCCTCGGTGATGTCGGCAGCTACACGCTGGGCTTTGCAATCGCCATGTTGATTCACGCTGGCGCCGCGCATCAGGGCACGCAGGTGTGGATTTGGGCAGGCTTTGGTCTCAGCGTCCTGTTGTTCGACGCGGTATTTACCCTGACCTGGCGGGTGCTGCGCCGCCAGGCATTTTGGCGCGCGCACCGCCAGCATCTGTATCAATGGTTGGTGCGCGTCGGTTATTCGCACACCAAGGTCAGCGCCGCATATGCGTGCGCAGCGGCGTTGGTTTGGATCTTCGCCATGCGCTCCGACTTAACCGAAATGATCGTCATTTGGTTTAGCTTGGCAATAACCTGGTGTTGCGCGCGCTATGGTTTGTTGCAACAAATTCGTCGAGGAGACTCATGAAGTTAAGGCTCTGGACCCACATGTTGCATCCACGCTTAGCCGTGGTACTGCACGATTTGGCGATGACCGCACTGGCTTGGCTGGCAGCAAAGTCGGTACGCCTGGGCCTGGGGCTACCGACAGAATTAGACATTTGGTCGACCGGCGAGATGGCCTTGGTGCTGGCAGTGCAGGGCGCCATCCTTTGGAAAACCGGTCTCTATCGTGGCCTCTGGCGTTTTGCCAGTCTGCCTGATTTATGGAACATCGCACGCGCAGTCATGCTGGGCAGCGCTGGCATTGGCGTTGTGCTGTTTCTTTATGACCGGCTGGAGAACGTGCCGCGCTCAATCTTGGTGATCTATCCCGTTTTTGTGTTCCTGCTGCTGGGCGTGCCGCGCCTGCTGTATCGGGGCTGGAAGGATCGCTGGGTGGGGCTGGGCATCGGTTTTGACCACAAGCGCGTGCTGGTGCTGGGCGCCGGCCGCGCGGGTGAGCTGCTGGTGCGTGATCTAAAGCGCGTTGGGCAGTACCAACCGGTGGGTTTTTTGGATGACAACCGCATGCTGCGCGGCGCGCGCGTGCACGGCGTGCCGGTGCTTGGCGTGGTCGATGAGCTGCCCCGCCTTGCCATCGAAACCGCAGCCGAGATGATTTTGATCGCGATGCCATCCATCGCCGGGCAACCCATGCGCCGCGTGGTTGAGCTATGCGAGCAGACTCACTTGCCGTTCCGCATGGTGCCAAGGCTGCAAGATGTGATCGCTGGCCGCGGCAGCTTTTCGGCCCTGAAGGAAGTGGCAATTGACGATTTGCTCGGACGTGATCCGGTGCAGCTTGACTGGACAGCGATCCGTGAATGCGTATCGGGACGGCGCATTCTGATTACCGGTGGTGGCGGCTCGATCGGCGCCGAACTGACGCGTCAGGCGGCAAGGCTGGGCGCCTCCAGCATCGGAATCCTTGAGCTTTCAGAGTTCAACCTGTATCGGATTGATCGCGAGCTGCGCATGGAATTCCCCGAGCTTGAGGTGCAGAGCTTTCTCGGCGATGTCTGCGATGCTGCAACCTGCAAGCATGTACTCAGGCACACGCGGGCCGAATTGCTGTTTCATGCGGCGGCCTTCAAGCACGTGCCGCTGCTGCAATCACAGGCGCGCGAGGCGATCAGAAACAATGTTTTCGGCACCCAGGAGATCGCTGCGGCCGCCTGCGTGGCTGGAGTCCAAACCTTCGTTCTGATCTCGACCGACAAGGCCGTAAATCCAACCAACATCATGGGCGCCACCAAGCGCGTCGCCGAAATGGTGTGCCAGCAATTCCAGGCCGGCAGCCAAACCCGTTTTATCACGGTGCGCTTCGGCAACGTGCTGGATTCCGCCGGCTCGGTGGTTCCGCTGTTCCGCGAGCAGATTCGCCAGGGTGGTCCCGTGACCGTGACGCATCCGGAAATTACCCGCTACTTCATGACTATCCCTGAGGCGTGCCAATTGATCTTCCAGGCCGCGGTGCTGGGGCAGGGCGGCGAAGTGTTTGCGCTCGACATGGGTGAGCCGGTGCGCATCCGCTATTTGGCGGAGCAAATGATCCGGCTCGCAGGCAAGGAGCCGGAGCGCGATATTCAGATCGTCTATTCGGGACTGCGTGAAGGGGAAAAACTGTTCGAAGAGCTCTTCCACGCCGACGAGGCGTATGCCTCAACCTCACACGCAAAGATTTTTTTGGCGCAACAGACGGCGGAACGCAGCGAGCGCCTGGTTTCCGTGCTCAGGCGGATGTACGGCGCATTGGCCCGCTACGACGAGCCAGACTTGGAAGCTGCGCTGCATGATCTGGTGCCACAGCTGAGGCTCAATGTGGCGCAAGTGGTGCCCCTGGTGAGCCGAAAACTCGGTTAGCGTGAAACTCGTTCGGCTTCGCCGAAATCTCTTCTGGAGCGGCCTTCTTGCTCCCTCCCGGTCCCCGATGCGATGTTTGGCGAGGGAAAAGGAAGGCTCGAAATCTAACTTCATGGCTCGCGCCACGAATTTTATCCTCCGGGGTGACTGCGCGCCATGAAAGTTAGCGTCTACCGAGACTGCAAGCATGACCGTTCGCGTGAAACCCGTTCAATTTGCCTCCCCGTGGACAGATGCGGAAGTTCGTCATTGCGATCCCATCAAGCGCGTCACTGTCATTTCGACCCAAAAGAAGAAATCGCGTTGAACAAATCACCTTGAAGGCAGCCTGAGATTTCTCCCTGCGGTCGGTCGAGATGACAGGGCACAGCGATCCTGGCGATGCGCTTTATGCTCCGGAGTGGCTTGAAGCCTGGGCACGCCTTGTCCTGCGCAGCCGAAGCTAGCATTCCGGGACTTGGGAAGCCAGTTTGCTAAACGGCGGTCCACTATCGAGCGCACGCTGGTGCGTTTTACGGCGGCGGGTCTTGCGTGGCGTGTGGCGCCAGGCTTAAGGGATGTTGAGCTTGAGCGATGCTGAGCTTGAGCAGGCGCCGTATCGGAAAACGGCGCACCTAGTGGCGGCCAAGGTGCAGATACGGCCAAATTTTTCGGCGGCGTTGGTTGAATTGGCGCGCAAGCGCGTGACGCGTTTGCAGCTGTGGAGGCAGACAATGGCATCCCAACAAACCAGGCAAGATCGCCGACACCGAGCCACCCGCACTGCGCCGGCTCGGCCTTCATCCAACGCACTGGACCCACAAGGTCAAAGGCATCGGCAGTGCTTACTGGCGGGTTATCGGCGCCGGTGAGGAGATGCTTGAGAAGGCGGCAGAACTCAAGCAAGATTGGGTCAAAGGCATCAGCTTCGCGGGCTGGCTTGAACAACAGCTGGGCTGATTGATTCGCCCAGATTTATTGGCGCCGAGGGCAGATTCGTCTGCCCTCCCTTGCCCGGGCCCGTCTGTCCAGAACTGTCCCAGTGGACTAAGTTGCCTGCCACACAGACGCGCTCCACTTCTGGGTCTAAAAACGAGAGCAGCCTTAGCCATCGGATGGCGTATTAGAAACACGGCTGTTGGTTGTGATTTTGCGCATCCGACGGGCATCCTGATTGCAAAGCGTCACAACGGACGTGCCTCGGCGAGGAAAAATATCCTTCGTCGTTAAAGGAGATCAGCATGGAAAAGTTTGGCCAGGGAGTTCTGAGTGGCATCGTCGCGACTGCGGTCATGGCGGCGCTGATGTTGATGAAGAGCGCAGTGGGGTTCATGCCGCAATTGGATGTCATCCAGATGCTGTCCGGGATGATGGGCATATCCGCAGCCATGGCCTGGGTTGTGCATTTCGGTATTGGCGCGATCTGGGGGTTGCTGTTTGCGCTCGCATACAACGTCATCCCGGGCGGCAATGCACCGGTAAAAGGAATGCTGTTCGGCGCGGCTGCGTGGCTCGCGATGATGGTTATGGTGATGCCGATGGCTGGGGGGGGCTTTTTCGCTATGAAGCTAGGCCTGATGGCGCCATTCATGACGTTGGTGCTGCATCTGGTGTTCGGAGCTGTGATGGGCCTCGTTTACGGGAAACAGGCGCCCGTGGCCACTCGTTACGCCTGACCTCTGGATCCGGAATAGTTCGCGCGCGCGGCGCAAGTGTCGCGCCGCAGCTTCCCAAGCGGTACACGACGGGGAAAGGCCGTGGCAAGGACCACCGAACAGACGCCTGCTATTCGACGCGGGCAGCCCGATGTACAGCTGAGCCAAGAGGCTTTTTCCACGCCCTAGCGAGGCATTTTTCGATCCGGCGTTTGCGGCTGAAAGCGAAGCGCTGGAACGTCTCATCGAGGTGGCGTGGGGTGCGTACGTCGAGGGTCGCAAGGCCCCATTAACGCGCAAGGCCGGCGTCGGCTATGCGGATCCTTACGATGGATTGTCGCTCGATTGTCTCGCGCGCGGCGATTGATGCAGCGCAAGCCCGTCAATGCGATCCAGGCACGCCAACGCGAATTCTGCTGATCTGCGCCTCGCCGCGGAGTAAGCACACCTGCCCTGGAGAAATGTCGAAGAGTTTTCGTTTGCTTGAGGCAACGCGGGCCATCATCACCGGCAGCGGCTGTGCGTGCGACACCCTCGAATTGAACCGTGTCGCGTCCGAATACGGGCGCAACATCCATCCTTGCAAGGGCTGCGTGTCGACGGCGATGCCGCTGTGTCATTGGCTGAATCTGATGAGCTATTCCCTAACGGCTTTGGCATAAATATTCTTAAAAAAGGCCTTAAAGTGAGCGTTAACTTATGATCGATTGTGTCTCAGATATTATTGGCGCGTAGGGGCACGAGGAGGAGGTGGAACGCTGGCTGCGCTTGTTCCCGTCGCGTAAAAAGCAACGCGCTCAAGAGCGGCGAGCGGCCATGCTGATCGACGCGGATCGCATTGCCGAATGCCGGGAGCGGCTATCGAATCTGTCTTGGTTTTTGCGCTGCTTGAACGAGTATTTGGCCAAAACATTTAACGCAGCGGACAAGCGCACGGGCCGATTCTGGGAAGGTCGCTTTAAATGCCAGGCGCTGCTTAGCGAAAAGTCCCTGCTGGCCGCGATGACGTACGTCGATCTAAATCCGATTCGCGCGGATTGCGAAGAACGTGACCAGCTCGAAGCACACCAGCGTCAAGCAGCGCAGCGATGCCATCGCGAAAAACCGCGATCTGGCCGAAATGACGATCAAGCCGCTGGCCGGCTTTATTGCCAGCTCATTCCCAAAGCTCACTGAAGCCGAATACAT
>Ga0163144_10009136_pt1 | contig 21333 bp, 22 predicted proteins | sample OliLak19BULKMAT1_FD_123175 | JGI IMG/M metagenome (GOLD analysis project Ga0163144, IMG submission 123175) | Freshwater microbial mat bacterial communities from Lake Vanda, McMurdo Dry Valleys, Antarctica - Oligotrophic Lake LV.19.BULKMAT1 | ecosystem: Environmental > Aquatic > Freshwater >... | reverse complement strand
TGCTCGGGCACGAGCTCCGCAACCCGCTCGCGCCGATCACGACCGCGCTCGAGCTGATCAAGCTCCGCGGGTTCACCGGGATCCAGAAGGAAGCGGCGGTGATCGGCCGGCAGACCGAGCACCTCTCCCACCTCGTCGATGACCTCCTCGACGTCTCGCGGATCACCAGCGGCAAGGTCGAGCTCGATCGCCGCCCGGTCGAGCTCGCCAAGCTCGTCGTGACGAGCGTCGAGCTGGCGAGCCCGCTGTTCGAGCAGAAGCAGCACCACCTCGACGTCGACGTGCCCGCCGGCCTCGTCGTCAACGTCGACGCGATGCGGATGGCCCAGGTCCTGTCGAACCTCCTGACCAACGCGGCCAAGTACACCGACCGCGGCGGCTCGATCGCGCTCACCGCCGAGGTCGACGGTCCGCAGGTCGTGATCTCGGTGCGCGACAACGGCACCGGCATCTCGCCGGAGATGCTCCCCCACGTGTTCGACATGTTCACGCAGGAGCGCCGGTCCCTCGACCAGGCGCGGGGCGGGCTCGGGCTCGGGCTCACGATCGTCAAGAACCTCGTCGCCCAGCATGGCGGGTCGGTGTCGGCGCGCAGCGACGGCCGCGGCAGCGGGAGCACCTTCGAGGTTCGCCTGCCACGGACGGAGGAGCGGGCCGACCGACGCCAGCGCTCGCGCTCGCCGCGAGGCACGCCGACGCGCGCGGCGCACCGCGTCCTGATCGTCGATGACAACGTCGACGCCGCGCGGATGCTGGCCGACGCGGTCGGCGCGATGGGCCACGAGCTCCGGGTCGCCCACGATGGCCCGGCCGCGTTGAAGCTCGTCGAAGGGTTCACGCCGGAGCTGGCCCTCCTCGACCTCGGGCTGCCGGCCATGGATGGCTACGAGCTCGCGCGTCGGCTCAAGGAGCTGGAGCCGCTCCGCGCGCTGCGGCTGATCGCGGTGACGGGATACGGGCAGCCCTCGGACCGGCAGCGGACGCACGACGCGGGGTTCGACGCCCACCTCGTGAAGCCGGTCGACGTCATGGGGCTGACGTCGCTGATCGACGACCTACTGACCGTGTGATCCGAGACGCGCGATCGCCAGTCCGGACTCGAGCTGGTGCGCCCCCTCCATCGCCGCGACCGTGCACCCGATCGACGCCGTCGAGGCGCCGGCGGCACTGCGCCGCGTCGCCGCCGGCGAACGCGATCCACCGCTGGTTGACGTGCTCGCATCCACCATCGGGCCGCGCCGTCCAGACCAGCTGCGGCAATCCATCGAGCACTTGCCCAACCTCCAACCCCATGTACCGAGCTACCACGCCACGCGACGATCCCCAGGGATACTCTGGGCCATGACGAGGTCCGTCGTGCCGCTCACCGACGCGCAGCGATGGGTGCTCTCGCTCGGAGGCGTGCTCACCGAGCTGAACCACGATCGCCACGACGCGCTCGGAGGCTCGCCGCGGCTCGTCGGCTCCGCGGCGGCGTACGAGGTGCTCGTGAACGAGTGGGACGCGCCGACCGAGGAGGCGCTCGTGAAGCAGCTCGACAGGCTGCTCGCGACCGCTGACGACGATCCCCGGCTCGCGTTCGTGCTCGGTCGACTCGCGACGATCGCCGGCCTCGGCCACGTCGCGTACCTGCTCGACGCCAACGCAGCGTGGGGATGGCTCGTCCGCGCCGCGCTCCGCGCGCAGCGGCGATTTCCGAGCTTCCGCGCGTTCGGCGAGGCGTACCTGGCCGGGCGCGACCGGCCCGCGACCGCGGACCAGGCGCGCGCGGCGGTCGACCGCCTCCTGGTCGAGCTCGAGAGTCCGTGGGTGCGAGTGCCGTACGCGACCCCGCTGGAGGGCGCCCGCCCGCCGCGCGACGAGCGGCGCGTGCTCAGGGTCGGCCGCTCGGGGGACGTCGACGCGAAGACGATCGGGGAGGCGCTCGCGCGTGCGCAGCCCGGCGATCGGATCGTCGTGGCCGCGGGTACGTATCGCGAGCGGCTGCGCGTCTCGACCGAGGCATGGGACGCGCTGCCGTCGGGCGAGCGCCGCAAGCAGCCCGCGGTGCCCCGCGCGCCCTCGGTGGAGATCGTCGGGGAGGGACGCGTGGTGCTCACCTCCGAGGACGGCCCGGTGGTCGAGGTCGACGACGGCGGCCTGCTCCTCGACGGGCTGACGATCATCAACGAGCGGCGGAAGCCCGGCAGAGGGCAGGCGAGCACCGCGGTCTACGTCGTCGATGGGTTCGTGCGCATGGTCGGCTGCACGCTCCGGTCACGGGCGGGGGTCGGGCTCACGACGTACGGGGCCACGCAGCTCGAGGCATGCAAGGTCGATCGCTGCGGCACGGTGGGCGTGAGCTCGCAGGGGATCATGGTGATGCGAGGCGGCGAGATCCACCGTTGCGGCGCGGAGGGCGTCCTCGCCGACGACGACGCGGACGCGCAGCTGTTCGACGTCCGCGTGCACGGCTGTGGTGAGGCGGGCGTGCACGTGACCGGCAGCGGGACGCTCCTCGCCCGCGGCTGCCGGCTCGAGCGCAACACCTCCGCGGGTGCGCTCGCGACCGCGGGCGGCGAGCTCATGCTCCAGGGCTGCACGGTGCAACGTACCGAGGGCTCGGGCGTACGCGTCGCCGACGACGGCGCCCTGGAGGCCATCGATTGCACGATCGAGGGGAGCCGCGGCACGGGCCTCGAGGTCGAGGCGACCCGCAGGATCGTCCTCCGGCGATGCAGGATCGCCGGATCCAAGGCGCACGCGGTCGTGTTTCGCGAGCGCTCGGCCGGGACGCTCGAGCACTGCGAGCTCGTGGGGAGCGAGGCGGCGTGCGTGGAGCTCGCGGACGAGAGCTGGCCGCGGTTCGCCGACTGCAGCATCGGCGGCGCGAGGCAGGGCGGGGGCGTCTACGCGCACTCCGGTGCGGGCGGACGGTTCGAGCGCTGCACGATCGAAGCGGCCAGGTTCCAGGCCGTGCGGCTCGACGGAGGCGCGACGTCCACGTTCCTCGACTGCGCGATCCGCGGGCGCGGCGACGGCGTCCTCGTCCACGGCAGGTCGCGAGGCAAGTTCCTGCGCTGCACGATCCGCGACGCAGCGGGCCCGGGCGTCCGGGTGTGGGAGCGCGCGGATCCGCAGTTCGACCGCTGCCGGATCGAAGGCAGCAAGGAGGCGAACGTCGCCATCCAGAACGCTGGACGCGGCCTGTTCGTCGACTGCGTGCTCGTCGGTGCTCGTGGCGCGGGGCTCGAGGTCGCCGCGCGATGCGCGCCGGTCGTCCGCGGCGGCTCGATCGTCGAGAGCCGCGGGCCGGGCATCCTCGTGAGCGGCGGGGTCATCGACGTCGAGGGATGCGAGCTCGCGAGGAACGACGTCGGGGTCCGGTTCGACGGGGGCTCGGGGCGGGTCGTCGGCTGCGCGATCCACCACTCGAAGGTCGCCGGCGTGTTCGCGACGGCAGGGGCGTCGCCTCGGATCGAGGCGTGCGACGTGTTCGACAACGAGAGCGCGGGGATCGAGCTCGAGGGCAGGAGGACGGCTCCCCACGTGGTCGGTTGCGACGTGCACGACAACGAGCACGCGATCCACGCCTATGGCGGCGCGCGCGGCACGATCGAGTCGGGGGCGATCGGCGGTGGCCGCGGCTATGCGCTGTACGTCGAGGACGGCGCGCGACCGACGCTCGCAGGGGTGCTCGTCCGCCCGGGCAGGCGCGGCGCGATCTTCGACGTGCAGCAGCGCGCCACGCTCGCGGAGTGCCGGATCGGCGAGGGCAAGTTTGTCCTGGCCCGCCCGCCGCGTGAGCTCGATCCGCTCCTCGGCGAGCTCACCTTCGACGACGCGCTGGGCGGCCTCGTGTCGGCGTCGCGGCCGATCCGGTTCCTGCGGGGACATGCGTGCCGGTTCATCCTCGAGGATTACGCGGACGACCCCACGCCCGAGGAGGTCCGCGCGGCGGTCCGCGACGCCCTCGACGCCGGCCCGGCGTTGCTGAAGGCGGCGCAGCCGCACGTCGTGCAGTACCGCGCGGACATGCTGGCATTGTCGGGCGAGACGGCGAAGCTCGCAAAGGCGAGCGACGTCTGGTCGCACGTGCGGTTCGGCGACGCGCTCCACGTACGCCGGCGCGCGAACGGCGACGCGGAGGACGGCGTCTATCTGACGCTCGAGTGCAGCTGCGACTGGGAGGTCGAGCACGGGCTCCAGCTCGTGCTGCACGACGGCGCGATTGCCCGGGTCGGGCCGTTCGATGGACACGTCACGAACGCGGGCGCGTACGCCGATCGTGCGCTGATCGGCGTCGTCTACAAGCGACGGTGACGATCCGCGACCACGCGACCCTGGATCGCGCGCGCGAACCGCATCGCCGCCTCGGGGTGGCGGGCGAGGAACATCAGCGGCTCGAACGCCTCGAGCTCCATGAGCAGGAACTGCCCGTCCTTGACCACGCCGTCGACGCGCGCGTAGACCGGCAACGATGGCGCCGCGAGCACGCACGCGCGCGCCTGCGCGACCAGCGCCGGGTCGACCATGGCGTCCTCGTTGGTGCCGCCGTACTGGAACTGCACGCGATAGTCGCCGGGCGCGGGGCGCTTGCGGACGGCGTGGCTGAACACGCCGTCGAAGAACAGCATCGACAGCTCACCGCCGGTCAGGATCTCGGGGAGGAACGGCTGCACGAGCACGCCGCGATCCGCGAGCGTCTCCTCGATCTCCCGGGCGTAGGCCGCCGCGTCGTCGACGAGGAAGCGATGCAGGCGGTAGGCGCCGCCCGAGATCGTCGGCTTGACGACGATGTCGCGCCAGCCGCGCGCCCGCGCCAGCGCCGCGACGTCGGGCCGCTCGCCGCGCGCGATGCAGATCGTCGGCACCAGCGACATGCCCACCGCCTCGAGATCCGCGAGGTAGCCCTTGTCGAAGTTCCAGGTGAGGATCTCGGCGGCGTTGCACAGGAGCACGCCGCTCGCGATCCGCGCGTCGAGCCACGCGCGGAACTCGGTGACGCGCTCGAAGTAGTCCCACGGCGAGCGGATCACCACCGCGTCGAACGACGCCCAGTCGATGCTCGGGTCGCTCCAGATCGACGGCGCCGGGCGGATCCCCAGCTCCTGGAGCGCGGCGACGAGCGGGTGATCGTCCTCGTAGAGCTGGGGGAAGCGGTCGCAGGTCACGAGGGCGACGAGGGGCTCATCAGGCTTCATGCAAACTCCTGACGCTCTTCTAACCCGAACCTTGCGTACACTGCGCCGCCGTGTCGCCGCCCCGAGCCTCGATCGCGTTCGCTGCCGCGCTGGTCGCGGCGTGCGGCGGTGACGACGCCGGCGTGCTCGACGCGGGCGCGCTGCCGGACGCGGGAGTCGTCGAGGAGGGCGCGACCCGCTACCCCGCCGGCGTCGAGATCTCGCCGGTGACCGAGGCGGTCGCGGCGCGGATGCGTGCGATCGCGGTCGCCGGGCCAGCCCAGCGCGACGACGTGTTCATGAAGGTCGGCGCGTCGGGCACGGTCAGCACGCACTTCCTGTTCTGCCTCGCCGGCGCCGACCACCAGCCGCAGTACGTGATCGACCTCGACGGCCGCGACGCGCTGGCGGCGACGCTCGCGCACTTCCGCGCCGGGCTCGTCGACGGCGACACGCCGTTCGATCGCGCGACGCTCGCCGCCGAGGTCGGCCGCAGCGTGGGCTGGGCGATCACCGGCGCGCCGTCACCGCTCGACGCCGAGCTCGCGGCGACGACGCCGCGGTTCGCGTTCGTCAACTACGGCACCAACGACATGGGCGCGGCGGCCAGCTACGGCGCGGCGCTGGTGCCGTTCTGGGAGCGCATGGGCACGCTGCTCGATCGGCTCGAGGCCGCCGGCGTGATCCCGATCGTCACCGGCCTCAACCCGCGCGCCGACGACGCCGACGCCGCGCGCTGGGTGCCGACCTGGGACAGCGTCACGCGCGCGCTCGCCGAGGCGCGCCAGCTGCCGTACCTCAGCCTGTGGGTCACGTCGGCGCAGCTCGCCGACCTCGGCCTGCTCGGCGACGGCCTGCACGGCAACGTATACGTCGGCGCGGGCGCCGAGCCGTGCGTGTTCACCGCCGAAGGCCTCGCGTTCAACTACGACGTCCGCAACCTGCGCTCGCTCGAGCTCCTCGACGCCGCGCGCCGCACCGTGCTCGCCGGCGAGGCCGCGCCCGACGCGCCCGCGCTCCCACCGATCGCCGGCGAGGGCACCGACGCCGCGCCGTTCGTCGTCGACACGCTGCCGTTCACGCACTCCGCCACGACCACCGGTGGGGAGGGCCTGCGACACGCCTACCCCGGCTGCGATCAAGGCCAGGACGAGTCCGGCCCCGAGCGCGTGTACGCGCTCCACCTCGACGCGCCGACCGCGCTCCGCGTGGTCGCGCTCGATCGCGACGGCGTCGACGTCGACGTCCACGTGCTCACCGCGGACGCCTGCGTCGAACGCGACGACCTGATGATCGCGCGCACGCTCCCCGCCGGCGACCACCTCGTCGTCATCGACTCGTTCGTGTCGTCCGCCGGCGCGCAGGCCGGCGCGTACACCCTCGTGATCCAGCCGTGCGAGCCCGGCGACCCCGGCTGCGGGGCTCCATGACGCTCTCCCAACCCATGCCGTGCCCGGGCGACGAGCTCGCCGGCCTCCGGATCGGCGACGAGCTCGCCGGCGCGATGACCAGCTCGATCCACCGCGCCACGTCGCTCGCGGACCCCTCGCGGCGGTGGATCGTGACCGCGGCCATCCCGCAGCGCGAGCTCGCTGCGGACCGCGTCGCGCTCACGTACGAGCTGCCCGGCGTGGCCAGCCTCGAGGCGATCGTGGACGTGCACGGCCCGGGTGGCGTGGTGCGGCTCTTGATCGAGCGCGAACCGCCCGGAACGCCGATGGTCGAGGTCGCGCCGGTTCCGGAGCTGGCCGCAGCTCGGATGATCGGTCAGCTGCTGGAGATCGTCGATGCCGCGCGCGTGCGCGGGGTCGTGTTGCGCGGCCTGCACCCGCTGCTCTGCTACGTCCACGACGGCAGCCTCACCCAGGGCGCGCCGCGCGCGTTCCCGTTCCTGATGTCCGCGTCTCCCGCCCGCGGTGGGCTCTGCTTGCGGGACATCTACAGCGCACCGGAGGAGTGGCGCCACGAATCCGTGACCCCGGCCGCGGACGTGTTCTCGGTTTGCGCGATCGGGCTGTACCTGGTCACCGGACAGCACCCGTTTCCCGGCACGCCGTCGATGAACGCGGGCGTCGCGGCCGTCGCGCAGGGCAGCGCACCTCATCCCACGCGCCTTGGCGCGATCCTGGCCGGTGGCCTGGTCCGCGAGCCCGGCGAGCGTCCGATGCCGCTCACCCTGACCTCTGCGATCGCGGGCGCGCGTGTGAGCTGAAAGGTCTCCGATGTCCCTCGACCCTGCGAAGACCCTCGAGCAGGCGCGCCGCCGCGCCGCCGCCATCCGCGCCCCGCACGAGAAGGAGCAGGTCCGCAGCCTCGTCGCCGCGGCGGCGCTCGCGGTGCTGGGCTGCGACGGAGCCGCCAAGGATCTGAAAGGCGTCGACGACCTCGCGCACCTCGGTCGCACCGCGGCCGAGCTCGGGGTCTCCGCCGACGCGCTCGCGGAGCTGCTGCGCCGCGCGCGCAGCTCGGCCTCGGCGAGGAGGTCGGCCCTCGGCACCCTGGTCACCGTGCTCGCGGAGCGAGGGGACATCACCGGCGCCGAGGCGGCCCACCGCCACCTCGCCGACTTCGGCGAGGGCGACCACGATGCGTACCTCGAGCGCGTGGTCAGGGCGCACCTCGCCGCTGGGGACATCGACGCCGCCGTCGCGGCCAACGCGCGCGCCCACTCTGCATGGGCCGCGCGGTTCGGCTGGGACCTGATCGTCGACGCGTACTGCGCGATCGGGCGCGCGGCCGACGCCGAGGCCTTGCTCCCGCGGCTCGAGAAGGACGACCAGATGCACGCGCTCGCCGTCAAGCAGGTCGCCGAGGCGCATGTCCGCGCGGGCGACGATCGGCGCGCCGAGCCGTTGCTCGTCACGCTCGGATCCCGGCTGCTCGCGGTGCTGCTCGGCAACGTCGGCGCGCACCGGATCGCTCAGGGCCGGATCGACGACGCGTTCGCGGCCGTCGCCCGCCATCGCGAGCTGCTCGAGGACGACCGCGCGGTCGCGCTGCAAGCCTTCATCCGCCCGCTCGCGGCGCGAGGCGCCTGGGATCGTGCGGCCGCGCTGGTCGCCGACGTCGGCGAGGACTTCGACGTCGGGCGCGAGTGGCTGCGCGCGCTCGCCGCGGCGGGCCGCGACGCGGACGTGGCTCGTCTCGAGGGCAGCGAGCCGATGTATCAGCACAACCAGGCGGTCGCGATGGGGATGGCCGACCGCGGCGAGCTCCTGGCCGCGCTTCGACGCGTCGCGGGCAAGGACACGGTCCTCGACCGGTCGATCGGCGACGCGATCCGCGCGCACCTCGCGGGCCTCCCGCCGCGCGCGGCCGTGGACTGGCTGCTCGACGTGGCGCGCACGATCGGCTTCGTCATCGAGTGCGGTGGCTGGTTGATCGAGATCGGCGCGACGACCGCTGATCCCGCGCTGCTCGCCGACATCGAGGCCACGCTGGCCACGCCGGTGTTCGCCCACCACGCGCTCGGGTTCTTGCACGAGCGGCTCGCGTGGCGCGCGGTCGCCGCCGACGACGGGCCGCGTGCGCTCGCGAGCCTCCGGCTCGTGGTCGCGCGGGACGCCGAGCGGCTACCCTACCTGACCATGGCGTGGGGTAAGGTCGCCGCGGGGGCGATCGCCCGGGGGGACGCGTCCACGGTCGCTGCCGTCGACGACCTGCTGTCGCCGATCACGGCGCGCGTGCACGTGGCGGAGTGCTGGGCCGAGGCGGCGCGCGCGCTCGGCCTCCGCGAGCGGGGCGTGATCACGACGCTGCCCGAAGCGTGAACCGCGAACCGCCGGGCGGTTTCGCGGTAAGACCGAGCGCATGACGACGTCGATGTCGCCGAGGGTGCGGGCCACGCCGTGCGCGCAGTGTGGAGCCGCGCTCGCCGTGCCGGTCGAGGGTGGCGAGGCCCGGTGCGGGAGGTGCGGCGCGGCGCGCATGGTGCCGCCGCGGCCGGACACGTCGGTGCCGCGATCGCCGCCGAGCGACGAGGCGCAGCGTCGCGAGCGGCTGCGCCCGCAGGACGGCAAGCCGATGCTCGCGCCGCCCGGGCTCGAGGGGCTGATCGTCGGGAGCGACGTGCCGCCGCACAAGCTGCAGGAGGCGCGGATGATCTTCGCCGCGACCTGCCAGCACCTCGCGACGCAGCCCGCGGATATCGCCGCCGCGGAGCGCCTGGTGTGGCTCGTCGCGGTGCTCGCCAACACGCTGCTCGAGACCGGGGACACCGCCGGGATCCGCGCGATCACCGAGGCGGCGATGGAGGTGTTGATGCTGCCGCGGCACCGGCAGCAGATGCGCGCGCGGCTGGCGATCCTCGCGGCCCGCGCCAACGATCTCGACAGCGCCGAGGCCTGGCTCGCCGGCTGCGATCCGGGCAGCGAGGATCTCCAGACCGACAGCGCCTACCGCGTGGCGCGCGCGATGGCCGACACCGCGGCGCGGCGCCCCGAGCGCGTCCTCGAGGTGCTCGGCGCCAGCGAGCAGGAGGTGCCGATCGAGGACGCCCGGGATCCGTCGGCGACGGTCCTGCGCGCGCACGCGTTCGAGCAGCGCGGCGAGCTCGACAAGGCCCGCGCCCTGCTGGCCCGGTTCATGACCGAGGGCAGCGGCCGGTCGATGGTGATCGACGCGATCCTGAAGTCCATGCCGCCCGACTGGCACACGTGCGCGCAGTCGATCGGGACCGCGCGCCAGGAGGTCCGCCAGGCGGTGGGCCAGCGCGCCGCGAGCGGCGCCCAGCTCATGGGCTACATCTTCGTGCTGTCGGGCTGCGTGCCGCTCGTGATCTTCGTGGCGCTCGCGGCGGGCGGCAGGTTCGAGGCCCCGCTGGTGACGATGCTGCTGTTCCCGATCATCTTCGGCGGCATCGGCCTCCGCATGCTGAGCGGCGCGCGCCGCTCGCGCCGGATCGCCACCGAGGGCATCCACGCGCGCGGCCGCATCACCGAGATCACGCGCACGGGCACGCGCATCAACAACGTCCCCGTCATGCAGCTGCACGTCGAGCTCGTCGTCGAGGGCCACGGCGCCCGCAAGGCGTCGGCGAAGCGCCTGATCCACGAGGGCCAGGCCGCGCTGCTGGTCGGCCGCGAGGTCGGCGTGATCTGGCACCCCGCGTACCCCGACGCCGCGGTGATCGATCTGTAGGATCCGATCGTGGTGCTCACGTTCCGCGTCGACGATCTCACCGGCGAGGCGATCCGCGCGCTGATCGCGCGTCACCTGCACGGCATGCACGAGAGCTCGCCACCGGAGAGCGTGCACGCGCTCGACGTCGGCGCGCTGCGCGGTCCCGGCGTGACGTTCTGGTCGGCGTGGTCGGACGCGACGCTCGCCGGGATGGGCGCGCTCCAGCAGCTCGACGCGCAGCGTGGCGAGCTCAAGTCGATGCGCGTCGCCGACGCGCTCCTCGGCCGCGGCGTCGGCCGCGCGATCCTCGAGCACATCGTCGCCCAGGCGCGCGCCCGCGGCCTGACCAGCCTGTGGCTCGAGACCGGCTCGAGCCCGGCGTTCACCCCGGCGCTGCGCCTGTACGAGCGCGCCGGCTTCGTCCGCTGCGGCCCGTTCGACGGCTACGTCGAGGACCCGTTCTCGATCTTCATGACGCTCGCGCTGTAGGCAGGGCGTAGCGGAGGATCTTGCCGGCCACGCTGCCGAGCTGGCGCGCGAAGCTGCCGGTGTTGTAGCGCTGACCGTAGCGCGCGCAGATCTCGCGGACGCGCGGCGCCATCTCCGGGTAGCGCGACGCCGGCAGGTCGGGGAACAGGTGGTGCTCGATCTGATGGCTGAGGTGGCCAGTCATGACGTGGAACGTCGAACCGCCCTCGATGTTCGCCGAGCCGGCGAGCTGGCGCAGGTACCACTGGCCGCGGCTCTCGTCGACGACGTCGTCCTGGTGGAACAGCCGCACGCCCTCGGGGAAGTGGCCGCAGAAGATCACCGCGAACGTCCACAGGTTGCGGGTCAGGTTCGCGAGCAGGTTGCCGGCGATCACCCGCGGCGCGTTGCCGGCCGCGAGCGCCGGGTACACGACGTAGTCCTTGAGCAGCTGCCAGCCGGCCTTGCGCAGGAACGGCCGCGCGCGCTCGCGCAGCTGCGCCCGCGTCTGCTTGCCGCGGCTGACCTCGTCGATCCGGAGGTCGTGGGTGGCGACGCCCCACTGGAAGTTCATCGCGAGCAGCGCGGCGACGATCGGCTGGGTGAGGTGGCGCGGGTACCAGCGCTGCTCGGGGCTGATCCGCAGGAAGCCGTAGCCGACGTCGCGATCCTTGCCGAGGATGTTGGTGAAGGTGTGGTGCTCGAAGTTGTGGGAGTGGCGCCAGTCGCCGCCGTCGCACGCGTTGTCCCACTCGTAGTCGGCGGCGAGCGCCGGGTCGTGGGTCCAGCCGTACTGGCCGTGCATGAGGTTGTGGCCGATCTCCATGTTGTCGAGGATCTTGGCGACGCCGAGCGCGCCGCTGCCGAGCACGAAGCTGACCGGCCCGAGGCCGAAGTGGAGCAGCAACCGGCCGGCGGCCTCGGCGCGGTGCGCGGCGCGGATGACCGCGCGGATGTGATCGACGTCGGGCTGGCCGAGGTCGGCGAGCACCTCGGCGCGGAGGGCGTCGAGCTCGCGGCCGAACGCGTCGGCCTCGTCGCGGGTGAGGGTCCTGCTGGGGGTGGTCATGGGCTTCCTTTCACAGGGCGAGCTCGAGGTCCGAGCGCCCGCGCGAGATGCAGAGCTGGATGTCCTCGTCGGGATCCGACGAGATCGCGCCGGTGCGCAGGTTCTCCACCACGCCGCGGCGCTTGCGGCACCTGCACGACTGGCAGATGCCGATCCGGCACCCCGAGGGCGGGCGCTCGCCCGCGCGCTCGAGCTGCTCGAGCAAGGTGCCGGCGCCGGCGGCGAGCACGGTGCGATCGGCGGTGGTGAGGCGGACCGCGACCGGTGCGCCGGGCGCCGGGGTGGGGACGGGCGGGGCGGCGAACTGCTCGCGGCGCAAGCGCGGCGTCGCGCCCGCGGCGGCCCACATCCGCTCGACGCGCTCCATCAGGCCCGCCGGTCCGCACAGCAGCGTGGTCCGCGCCGCGAAGTCCGGGACCAGGCGCGCGAGGCGGGCTTCGTCGAGGTCATCGAGGTGGACGAGCAGGCGCATCCCGGGGTGACGCGTCGCGATCGCCGCGAGCTCGCGGCCGAAGATGACGTCGCCGGCGCGGCGGGCGTGGACCACGACCACGACGTCGTGCACCGCGTCGCGGTTGTCGAGATCACGCAGGATCGACATCAGCGGGGTGACGCCGCTGCCGCCGCCGATCAGGAGCAGCGGCGCCGAGGCCTCGGACGGCGCGAGGACGAAGTCGCCGGCGGCGCGCCCGAGGCCGAGCACGTGACCGGCGCGAACGTCGTCGTGGAGCCACGACGACACCCGGCCGCCGGCGACCCGCTTGACCGTGATCGCGACCTGCGGATCCGAAGGCGCCGACGAGATCGAGTAGCAGCGGCGATGGCGGACGCCGTCGATCTCGACCTCGATGGTGGTGTGCTGGCCGGCCTGGTGGCCAGTCCAGTGGCGGCTGGGGCGGAGCACGAAGGTGCGGGCGTCGGGGGTCTCGTCGATCACCTCGACCACGCGGGCGTGCAGCCCACCCGGGCCCAGCCAGAACGCGGCCTGGCGGTCGAGGAACAGGCGTCGGGCGAACGTGCGGAGCAGGTTGGCTTGCATGGGTTACTGGACCGTAGGTTACGCACGCGTAGGTTGGCGTCAAGGGCGAACTTGCTGCGCCGACGGTGAACCGCGTCCTTGCGTCAGCTTCGTTACCGTTGCGTAACCTACGGCGGTGTTCTAGCTTCGCCACATGAGTCGCCGTCTGCCTGCCTCCGAGCGCCGCGCCCAGCTGATCGACGTCGGGCGAGCGGTGTTCGCCAAGCGCGGCTTCGACGGCGCGTCGATGGAGGAGATCGCCGACCGCGCCAAGGTCTCCAAGCCGATCGTCTACGAGCACTTCGGCGGCAAGGAGGGCCTCTACGCGGTGATCGTCGATCGCGAGATGGACTACGTGGTGCGACGGATCGTCGAGGCGATCGCCAGCGGCTCGCCGCGCGAGCGCGTCGAGAAGGCGAGCCTCGCGTTCCTCTGCTACGTCCGCGACGTCCCGGACGGGTTCGCGATCCTGTCGCAGGACTCACCACTGACGTCGTCGAAAGGCCGGCTGTCGAGCCTGCTCAACGACCTCGCCGAGCGCGTCGGCGACGTGTTCGCGACGTCGTTCAAGGCCGCCGGCTACGACCCGCGGTCATCGCCGATCTACGCCCAGGCGCTGGTCGGCATGGTCACGTTCGTCGGCAAGTGGTGGACCGATGTCCGCAAGCCGTCGGTCGAGGAGGTCGCCAAGCACATCGGCGCGCTCGCCTGGATGGGGCTGCGCCACCTGCCGCGCAAGCCGACGCTCAAGAGCAAGCCGGACTGATCCCGGGCGGCGCCAAGATCGGGCTTGACTTAGTGTCTGTCGGACACCATCGTGGTGTACGAAAGACACGAAGATGGAGGTTCGACGATGTTCGGTCTCGGTTACCTGAAGGCATCCCCCACGACCTACGTCATCCACTACAAGGGCGGCAAGGTGAAGCGCGCGGGCGCCGGCCTCGCCTTCCTCTACTACCGGCCGACCTCCACGGTGGTGCAGGTGCCGCTGGCGAGCGCCGACGTGCCGTTCGTGTTCCATCAGCTCACCTGCGACTTCCAGAGCTGACCGTCCAGGGTCAGCTGACCTACCGCGTGAACGATCCGCGCAAGCTCGCCGACCTGCTCGACTTCACGGTCGACGCCCGCGGCAAGCACTGCTCCGAGGACCCGACCAAGCTCGAGGAGCGGCTGGTCCACGCGACCCAGGTGCTGGCGCAGGCCGTGATCGGCCGGCTCACGCTCCGCGAGGCGCTGGCGTCGGGAGAGCTCCTGGTGCGCGACGTGCTCGCGGGGCTGCGGGCCAGCGAGGCGGTCACGACGATGCTCGGGCTCGAGCCGCTCGGCCTCTCGATCGTCTCGATCCGTCCGACTCCGGAGATGGCGCGGGCGCTCGAGGCCGACGCGCGCGAGCGGTTGCAGCGCGAGGCCGACGAGTCGATCTACGCGCGCCGCAACGCGGCGGTGACCCAGGAGCGGATCATCAAGGAGAGCGAGCTCGAGACCGAGCTGGCGGTCGAAGCCAAGCAGCGCGAGATCCGCGAGCGCAAGATGGCCGCCGACATCGCGGTGGAGGAGCAGCGCTCGACCCTGGTCGCGCGCAAGGTCGAGAACGACAAGCAGGACGCCGACAGCCGGGCCTACGCGCTCGAGGCGACCCTCGCGCCGCTCCGCAACGCCGACTGGAAGACCCTGATGGCGGTGACCGCCGGCGGCGCCGATCCGAAGCTGCAGATCGCGCTCGCGTTCCGCGAGCTGGCCGAGAACGCGACGAAGATCGGCGAGCTCAACATGAGCCCCGAGCTCCTGCGCAGCCTGGTCACCAAGTAGCGATGGCCACCACGTACGAGAAGATCGTGCTGGTCACGCGCAAGACGCGCTTGCAGCAGCTGGTCGAGCGCTTCAACAGCCGCGGGCAGGCGAAGTTCTACATCGAGCACGCCGGCGGCGATTTCGGCGACTACCTGCGCGAGGACGACGCGTACGTGCGCGCGCTGGAGGTGTTGCATCGCGGCCTCGACCTCGGCGTCAAGGTGCAGGCGATCGAGCGCGGCCTGGTGCCGACCTTCCTGTTCGCGCCGACCGACCTCGTCGTCGCGGTCGGCCAGGACGGGCTGGTCGCCAACGTCGCGAAGTACGTCGGTGCCCAGCCGCTGGTGCCCGTCAACCCCGATCCGGCGCGGTTCGACGGCGTGCTCCTGCCCTTCGAGGCGCCGCAGGCGAGGGCCGCGGTCGGACGGGTGCTGGCTGGCACCGCCCGCTACCGCGAGATCACGCTCGCCGAGGTACGGCTGGCCGATGGCCAGCGCCTCCTGGGCTTCAACGACCTGTACGTGGGCGCGCGCTCGCACGTGTCGTCGCGTTACACGCTCGCGGCCGGCGGCCGGCGCGAGGCGCAGTCGTCGAGCGGCGTGCTGGTCTCGACCGGCGCCGGCTCGACCGGCTGGTTGTCCTCGGTGTTCAACATGGCGGCCGGCCTCGCCGCGTTCACCGGCGGCAGCGCGGGCACGCCGCTGGCGCTCGGGTGGGAGGATCCGCGGCTGGTCTACGTCGTGCGCGAGCCGTTCGCGAGCCGGCACTCCCAGGCCGGCCTGGTGGCGGGTGTCGTCGGCCCCGGCGAGACGTTGACGCTCGAGTCGCACATGCCGTCGGGCGGCGTGATCTTCTCCGACGGGGTCGAGGCGGACGCGCTGGCCTTTGACTCGGGCGCGGTCGCGACGATCGGCGCCGCCACGCAGCGCACCCGGATGGTCGTCGCGTAGCTACTCCTCCTCGGGAAGCTCGACCGGGCCTTCGTCGTGCTCCGGGCACGGCGTGGCGGTGCCGTCGACGTTGCAGGTCAGGTCGTTGGTCATGACGAGCACGACGGTCTCACCCGCCGCGAGGCCTGCGGGGCAGGCCACGGCCGCGGTCGGACGCTGGCAGTTGCCGCCGGCCGGGCAGTCCATCTCGCTACGGGTCGAGGCGAGGCAGCTGCCGCTGTCGAGCATCGTGACGTCGAACTCCTCGTAGACGCCGTCCGGCTTGGGGCTGCGGTCCTTGACGGTGTTGGAGCCGCAGGCGGCGAGGCCGAGCACGAGGATCAGGGACGGGAGGAGACGCATCGCCGAAGTGTCGCCGATCGGCGGGGCACGGTCTGGCTGGTCACGGCGAGAAGTACATCCGCGATCGGAACACGGTCTCGAAGCCGAGGCGGTCGAGGATCGGCGCCGATGTCGACTCGCGCGCGAGCGTGGTCGCGAGCGGGAGTCCGAGCGCCGCGATCCGGCGCAGCCGCTCGTCGAGCAAGGCGCGGTAGAGGCCCGCGCCGCGGTGCGCGGCCACGACCACGCCGCCGACGAGGTACGCGGACCGTGGCTTCGTGATGAACCCGGCGCTGCCCGCGATCGCGCCGCCGCGGCGGGCGACGAACATGTGGAACCGCCCGGTGCCGAGGGCGCGCACGTGATCGTCCCGCCGGGCCGCGGGGTCGGCGATCGGCGCGGTGCGCTCCCAGCCCGCGTCGGACGCGGCGAGGAAGTCGTCGATCGTCGCCGGCGTGGTCTGCTCGACGGTGATCTCGGCGCGCGGGGCCGGCGGTCCAGGCCTGCGGCGCGATCGCCATGCCCCGGCCCTCGCTCGCGCGGAAGCCGTGCGCCTCGAGCGTGCCGCCGAACCCGGCCGGCTCGGTGAGCGGTCCGACGCTCCACCGGAACGGCACGCCGGCGGCGGCGTACGTGGCGATCGCGTCGCGCACCACGGCGTCGGCGTCGGCGGCCGCGACCCGCGACACGACGATCTCGTTCCCGGCCACCGATCCCGACGATGGCGTGATCACCTGATACCAGCCGTCACGCTCGACGATCCGCGTGTCGTGCGCGATCAGCGCGCAGCCGACCGGCGCCAGGAACGTCTCCTCGATCTTCGCGCGGAGGTCCATCTTCAATCGACGATGAACGGCGTGGCGCCCGGGACCGACGCGGAGCGGTGCGGCATCCCGGTCTCGCCGGGATGCTCGGTGCGCGGCACGTGGGCCCAGTCGGTGACCGTGAACGGCAGGGCGGGGAGCTTCACCGCCGCGAAGGTACGCCACGAGCTACGCTGCGCGGATGCGAACCGCGCTCTCGATCGTGCTCGTTGCCACCGTCGCCGTCGGCTGCTCGAAGCAGGACGAGACGCCGAAGGCCGGCAAGCCGGCCGCGCCCGACGCGGGCACCAAGACGCTGCCGCCTCCGCCGGCGGCTCCCGATGCGGCGCCGCCGCCGCCCGCCGACGCGCTGGTCGAGCACGACCTGTCGCCGCAGGGCGCGGCCTGGGCAGGCTGGACCGTGACGGCGCCGGCCGACGGCCTACTCGAGGTCAACGATGGCACCGTGAAGGGCGGGATCGCGATCCGCTGGGGCAACGGCGCGGGCGCGATGGGCTTCTCGCAGAAGAAGATCGACCTCAAGGCCCAGAAGCGCGACTTCGCGTCGTCCGGCGACAAGGTCGACCGCGAGACCGCCGATCAGCTCGACGTCACGATCACGAGGGTGGGGACGCCGCTCAAGTGCTTCTATCAGAACCGCAAGCTCGCCGGCACGCAGGTCGGGTGCTGGACGGTGTCGTGCGTGGGCGATGACGCGGACCTCGCCAGGGCGCACGCGATCTGCGACTCGCTCGCGAAGCAGTGAGCCCTACCGCAGCATCCCGGTCGCGATCGCGTCCATCAGGCTGGTGAACGTCGCGTACGAGAACGCCGCGCCGCTGGTCAGCCAGTCGCGATGGCGCAGCTCGGCGGGGACGTCCTCGCGATCGTCGCGGTAGTGCCCGAGCACGTCGAGGTGATCGCCGAGGCCCGCCCACACCAGCGTGCCCCACAGCTGCGACCGCAGCGGCACCACCCCGTCGTTGTCCTCCAGCGTCGGGACCCGGCCGAACGCGCGCGCCAGCGTCGCCTCGCACGCCGCCCCCGCCGACGGCGTCGTTCCGTCCAGCGCCGCGCACGGGTACCGCTCGGTGGTGTTCGCGGTGAGATGGTGCAGGCCGAAGAACATCGACAGCGACATCGCCCGCCACGGATGGCCGATCGTGTCCATCCAGCGGCGCGGCCCCGGGAGCGGCGACATCGACGCGGTCGCCTGGTAATGGACGCCGGGTCGATCCGCGAAGCCCGCGACCATCAGGTCCATCGACTCGGGGGCGAGCTGCATCATCGCGCCCTGGTCCTGCTCGATCGCCGTCAGGAACGTGCGGACCGCGGGGCTGCTCGCGTCGTCGCACATGCCCACCATCGACTCCACGGAGCGATCGAGCATCCGGAGCTTGAACGGGATCGCGCTGCCGCCGTGGCGGAGCATGCCGAGGATCACGCTGGTGGCCCGCAGCGGCTGCGCGCCCAGCGTCAGGCCCGCGACGGTGAACATCGACAGCGCGGCGAGGATGCGCTGGCCGTTCGAGGTCGTGAAGAAGCTCGCCAGCGGGGTCCCGTGGTGCGGCGTGTTCATGGTCGTGACGCTGCGCAGCCGCGGCAGCCACGCCAGCGTCTCGGGCGGGATCCCTCGCGTCGCCGGCGACGACACCAGCCGCGCATCGAGCCCGCCGGTGGAGTGGCCGAGCAGGTGGATCGGCTCGCGCGCCTCGGCGGTCCGGCTGACGACCTCGGCGAGCCGCAGGCACCGTCGCCGGATCGAGGCGGTCGGCAGCTCGTCGAGCACGTGGGCGATCAGCGTGTGTCCGGCGGCCTCGAACCGCGCCGTGAGCTCGCGCTCGACGTGCGCGAAGTAGTTGTACGAGCCGAGGCGGCCGAACCCGAACATGCCGGGCGAGAAGTAGACGTGGTGGCGCATCAATCCTTCCGCTCGATCACCGCCTGGATGCCCTCCAGCGCGAACGACTCGCGCAGCCGCTCGATGACGATCTCCTCGACCCGTGGCTCGAGGTCGACGAACGCGCCCACGACGTTCGCCACGAACCAGCCCTTGCTCTCGCTGACCAGCTCGTCGACGTTGGTGATCTTGATGGTGATCATGGGCCAATGTTCCACACTCGGCCGCGCTATGAAGTGGTGTGCCGCACGCCCTCCTCGTCCTCGGCCTCCTGGCCTGCACCGCTTGCACGAAGTCCGAGCGTGAGCGCCCGCCTGCGCGCGACGCCAGCGCCAGCGTGAAGGTGACCGACGCGCGCCCGACCCTGGACGCGCGGGCCACGCCCGATGCGCGGATCGCGGTCGACGCGCGGATCGCGATCGACGCGCGGCCCAGCCGGCCGGTCACCGACGCGGCGCCGCCGGCGGATGCCAGGCCCGCGAAGGATCCGCCGCCGCCTGCCAGCGCGTCGCCCGGGCGCGGCGAGGCGTGCGGCGCCGGCGATGCGTGCGCCGCCGGGCTGACCTGCCTGCGGTACTACGGGATCGCTGGCGCGCGAGGCCCCGAGTTCACGAGCTGCGAGACGCCGTGCAAGGGCGGCAAGGGCTGCCCGACGGGCACGACGTGCAGCACGATCGCCGACGGACCCGGCCAGGTCTGTCGCTAGCCCTCACCGCGCGACGAGCCGCTTGCCGAGCGCGGCGGTCGACTTGCCGCTGCGGGCGCGCAGGGTCAGGACGCCGTCGGCGGGGCGGGTCACGCGCACCTCGAGCTCGAGGGCGATCTTCCCCGTGGGCGCGGGCTGCTGCGGGTTGCGCGCCGCGAGCAACACGAGCTCGGGCCAGCGCGCCTCGCCGTCGATCGCCTCGACGCGGCGACCGTCGGCGGTCGCGGCGACCAGCGTCACCGCGCCCTCGCTGCCCTCGAGGCTGACGGCCAGGCCGTCGCTGCCGCCGCCCAGGTTCTCGATCCCGATCGCGATCACCGCGTCGCCGGTGAGCTCGAACGTCTTGGGGTGCGGCGCGGCGAAGCTGAGGCGCGGGGTGCCGATCACCTGCTCGGACTTCTCGGGCGCCTGCCAGCGCGCCTTTTCCTTGGCGGTCGTCGCGACCTGCGCGCGCCGCGCGACCACGCCGGCATCGTGCGGCTCCCACGACACGCGCCGACCAGCCTCGAAGCGCAGCGCCTTCGGGTAGCGCACGTGCAGGTGGCCGCGCTCCTCCTCGAGATCGGTGCCGCGCAGGAAGCTCTCCGGAAGGATGCCGAACGTGCGGCACGAGCGATCGCGGACCACGCGGTGGGTCCAGCGGCCGAGCTCGAGCAGGTCGACGATGTCCTGGACGCCCTCGGCGTCGCAGATGCCGTGCTCGACCCAGCCGGCCTGGTCGAAGGTCGAGGTCCGCGCTCCCTCGCTCGCCGCCTCGAGCCGCGCCACGCGCTCGCCGAACGCCCACAGGTGCAACGAGAACCCATGATCGGCCGCGTACTCGTAGTCGAGGAGGGGGCCGTCGCCCAGCGCCGCGACCGCCCCCGGATCGGCGACCACCGCGACCGTCCATCCGTCGCGTGGGATCACCAGCGCGCCGCCCTTGGACGCCTCGACGACCGTGACCGCCGCGGCCTTGGTCCGGCACAGCAGATATCGTGACCGCTCGCTCATGGTCGCGACCATATCGCGAGCGGTTCCCCGGCGCGCTGATCAGGGCGGCGGCGGCGCGGGTGCCGGTGGCGCCGCGGGTGGCGGACCGGACGGGCTCGGTCCGTCCGCCGCGGGTGCGCAGAACCGGGCGTCGTCGAGCTTGGTGGTCGCTTTTGCGGCGGTGGCCTCTCCGGCGCACACGTCACGCGCGCGCCGCAGGGCACACAGCCCCTTCTCGAAGGTGGCCTGGACCTCAGACGACCAGACCTCGGGGAACTGCGAGCACGGCGGGAGGCCCTGCGCGAACCAGTCGCCGAACGGCTCCACCATCGCCGTCACCGCCGACGACACCTGCGTGACGCACTGGTCGAGCCCGGGTGGCTTGGGCGGCAACGCGTTGAGCTGCTTGCCCAGCTCGCCGATGCCGTCGTAGGCGGACAGGACGTAGTCACACGCCTCGGGCCCCGCGAGCCCGAACGCCTGGTTCGTCCGGTAGGCGGTCTCGAGGAGCCCGGCGCCGTTGAGGCCCGCGAGATAGTCCTCGGTCACCTGGGTGGCCTTGGCCGGTCCGGCCTTCTCGCTGCCGCAGGCCGCGCTGACCGCGAGCGCGAGGAACAGGGGGGTGAGCTTCATCGCCATACCCCTGAGTGCGGGCCCGAGCCGGGATGTGACGGGTGAATCTGCCGAGGGCGTAGAATCGACGCCGAGATGGGGGTTGCACCGGGGCAGTACGAGCTGCTCGAGCTGCTGGGGGCTGGCGGGACCGCCGCGGTGCACCGCGCGCGCGACCGCCGGACCGGCGACATCGTGGCGCTCAAGGTCCTGCGCGGGGTCAGCGACGCCGAGGTGCGCCAGCTCGAGCGCGAGGCCGCCGTCCTGGGCCGGCTGCGCCACGACCACGTCGTCCGGTACGTCGAGCACGGCCGCACCGGCGACGGCGCGCTGTTCCTCGCGATGGAGTGGATCGACGGCGAGCCGCTGTCGACCCGGCTGGCCCGCGAGCGCCTCGCGATCGCGGACGTCGTCCTGCTGATCCGCCACGTCGTCGCCGC